>Ga0193742_1000753_pt1 | contig 20766 bp, 13 predicted proteins | sample L2c1metaG_FD_165511 | JGI IMG/M metagenome (GOLD analysis project Ga0193742, IMG submission 165511) | Soil microbial communities from a riparian zone of the East river system, Colorado, United States - L2c1 | ecosystem: Environmental > Terrestrial > Soil > Riparian zone | place: USA: East River... | reverse complement strand
CTCTCCCCGTACGTCGCCGCAGTCCGCGTACACAACGTCGGCAGCATCATGCCGTCGTTCTCGAGCGTGCAGTGGACCGACCGGCCCGGCAGCACACCGGTGAAGATGCACGCGAACAAGGAGCTGCTCACCGACGTGCTCAAGCAGAAGATCGGGTTCGACGGCTTCCTCATCAGCGACTGGGAGGCGATCCACCAGCTGCCCGGTGACTACGCCACCCAGGTGCGCACCGCGGCCAACGCCGGTGTCGACATGTTCATGGAGCCCTACTCCGCACCGCAGTTCGTGCAGACGCTGCTCGCTGAGGTGCGCGCCGGCCGGGTGCCCATCAGCCGGATCGACGACGCGGTGCGGCGGATCCTGCGCGCCAAGTTCGAGCTGGGCCTGTTCGAGCGTCCCTACACCGACCGCACGAACATCGGCACGATCGGGTCGCCCGCGCACCGCGCGGTGGCCCGCCAGGCGGTCGCGGAGTCCCAGGTGCTGCTGAAGAACTCCGGCCACGCGCTGCCACTGGAGCGGGGCCAGCGGATCTACGTCGCCGGCACGAACGCCAACGACCTGGGCAACCAGGCCGGCGGCTGGACGGTGACCTGGCAAGGCCAGTCCGGCAACAGCAACTTCCCGGGAACCACGATCCTGCAAGGAATCCAGCGCAACGCCACGAGCGTGACCTACAGCGCGGACGCGTCCGCCCCCACCAGCGGCCACAACGTCGGCATCGTGGTGATCGGCGAAGCCCCGTACGCCGAGGGTGTCGGCGATGTCGGCAACGGGCACACACTCAATGTCTCCGCCGCCGACCGGGCGAACATCGACCTCGTCTGCTCGGCGATCCCCACCTGCGTCGTCCTCGACGTCGCGGGCCGCCCGCAGATCGTCACCGACGAGCTGGCGAAGATGGACGCCTTCATCATGTCCTGGCTGCCGGGCAGCCAAGGCGACGGCGTGTCCGACGTGCTGTTCGGCAAACGCCCGTTCACCGGCAAACTGCCGGTGAGCTGGCCCCGGGCCGAGGCACAGGAGCCGATCAACATCGGCGACGCGAACTACGACCCGCTGTTCCCGTACGGCTTCGGTATCACGACCCGCCACCACTGACACCGCCCCCGTGCCCGCCCCGTGCCCGCGTGCGGGGCGGGCACAGTCTCCAGGTTGTACGCATTGCTACGGATCTGGAGGAGCGTGCAGCGGGACGGACTCGAGGCGAGCACCATCACCCCAAGTTCGCGAGCTGAGGCTGGTCGACCCTGTGCCACCGGTTCGCCCACGACGACGCGTCGGCGCGCAGCGGCCGAAGCTCGACTCGAGGGTCACGCAGCATCGCGTGGAGGTCGAGCCTCTGTCCGCGTGAACGCGAGGTCCGCCGGGCGGAACCACGCTGAAGGGGTTCCACGAGCGGGTCGAACCCGTGCCAGATCTCGTCGAGGCCCGACCGGGTCATGGCGCGGACCCGTCCGGCCGTACCGGTTGGAATGCTGTCACTCCACCCAGCTGTCCCATGGGCTACTCGGCAGGCGCCAGCCGAGGCAAAGGGGTCGTACGCCGGCGATGGCGTACGACCCCCGGCGGTTACCGGTGTCTACCACTCACAACCGTTGGTGACGAGCATCAACGACGAGTAGCAGTTGCTGCAGCAGGACGAGATCAACTGAGGTTCCTCGCCCGTACTCTCCACGGCTGGCATCAGGTCGAGCTCGGGAGCATCGAGATTCACCGTGTCACACCTCCCTCCATCTGTGCGGTTCCCGCCGGCGCGAATGTCGCCAGCGAGCCGATGAGCAGTCGCTCCCCGCCGTGGCGTAGCCGCAGCAGGAAGGACAGCGCGCCCACGTAGCCGTTGCCGAACGAGGCGACCACGTTGCCGCTCTCGTCCGGGGTGAGCCGGCGGCCGTCGCGCACCACCGTGCGGGCGGCGATGACCTCGGCGGTCTCCACGGCCCAGTCGCGGTAGCGCGGCTCGCCCAACACGTCGGCACAGTCGAGCAGGAAGTCCCCGTCCGACGGCAAACCGTGGCACCACACCGGATGCGCGGTCCAGTTCGCACAACGAACGGCGACCGCGGCGGCCTCGGCCAACTCTCGGGCTTGCGCCCACCCGGTCGCCGCGAAGTAGCGGAGCAGGAATGTGCCCACTCCACTGGATCCGTTGCACAGCCCGGTCAACCGCACGGCGTCGGCGCTCTCGTCCGGCTCCCCGCCCGCCCAGAACGCGGCCGCGCCGTCGCGATCCACCACGCCGGCAAGGGTTTCCGCGCAGCGGCGGGCGACGTCGGCATACCGTTCGTCGCCGGTGGCCTCGGCCATGTCGAGCAGGAAGCTGCCGACACCGGCGACACCGTGTGCGAAGCCCCAGTGCACCTCCCCGGCGAGCCGCGTGTCTCCGGTCGCCGTCCAGCTGACCCGCTCGCCGTCAGCACGCATCGCGCCGAGCACCTCGTCCGCGCACACCCGCGCCCGATCGAGCAGCTCGGCGGAGCCCGCGGTCCGCCACAGCCGCAGCTGCGCCATGCCGGCGCCCGCCATCCCGTGGAACACGTCCGGGATCGGCCACCGCGTCGGCAGCCGGTGCGCCAGCGCCAGTCCTGCGGCGCTGATCGAGGAATCACCGAGCAGCTCGCCCGACTCGAACAGGGTGACCGCGGTGCCGGCACGGCCGAACAGCAGGCCGGGCAACACCTTCGGCTCGGCGTCGAGCCGGCCGGCCAGCCACCGCGCCACTCTGTCCACAATGGACAAACCGGTGACGCCTGCTCGCGCCGCGTGGTTCAGCACCAGCAGGACCCCGGCCGCGCCGAGTTGGACCGAGCACGGGTCGTACCGGCGCCCGGCGACGGTCGGCCGCCACAGCCATCGCGCGTCGGGCGTCATCGTCTCACCGATCGCCGCGAGCATGTCCTCGACCAGCCCGTCCACCGGCGCCGGCGGCACAAGCGCCGGCGTGTCAACGGGTTTCCGCAGGAAGGCACGCACCTCGGCCAGAGACGGCCGTGCCGCCGGATCATTCGCGAGCAGCGTCGAGATGACCGGACGCAGCACCGCGATGACCGGGTTGCGGGCCGCCATCCGCTCGACGAGATCGACCACCCGGGCCCCGTCCGCCGCCGGCGGATGCGAGCCGGACGCCAGATGCAGCAACGTGGCGCCGAGGCCGTAGAGATCCGCGGTGACCGCCGGCGCCGGGGCCACCAGCCGGCTTCTGGCGATCTCTTCCGGCGCGGTGTACGCCTTGGTGGTCAGCCGGACGGTGACCTCCCATGACCGCAGCGCCGACTCCAGGTCGATCAGCACCAGCCGGCCCTCGTCGCTGACCATGACGTTGTTCGGCGTGAGGTCGCCGAGCACGTACCCGGCGGCGTGGACCTCGGCGACGAGTTCGACCAACTGCGCGGCCAGGTTCAGCACCGTGGAGAGATCCATGGCCAGTGTGCCCGACGGCGTCGGCCGGAGGTTCCGTGCCACGAAGCGTCGCAGCGGCACGCCGGAGGACCGCGCCATGGCGACGAACATGTCACCGTTCTCGTTGAGCAGACCGAGGATTCGCGGGCTGGCGCCGGTCGGGCCGAGCGCGTCGAGCATCCTGGCCTCCGCACGTGCCCGGTTGAGCGAGTCCGTACCGTCCAGGGCTGCCGCGGTGAACCGGCGAAACCGCTTGAGGATCACCTCGGCGCCGGTCTCGGTGTCGGTGGCCAGATAGACTCCGCCGCGATTGGACTGGCGAATCGCCTTGTGTACTTGGAAACGCCCGCCAATCAACACAGTCCGCGGCACGCTCACCGGCTCGACGTGCCGCTCCTGGAACGGATCGGCCAGCCAGTCAGGCACCGGACGGCCGATGCCGCGGCGATCGACAAGTGCTTTTCCGTTGCCGTCGCGTAGGATCGAGACGTACTCGCCGTCGTTGGTCAGCATGGTCTCCGGCGCGAACGGCCCGTACCTGTAGAAGACCTGGGAGTTCGACCGGAACCTGCGGTCGGTCAGGATGGTCTGGCCCGGCAGGCCGAGAGTGGCCTCGTGCAACGCGGTCGCGACGCGTACCGCGTGCTCGTCGTCATTCGGGTACACGGTCACGAACTTGCCGGCAGAGCCGCGATCCGCGTTCGGTTCGAGCAGAACTTGCAGCTCTCGCATGGTCTTCGCGAACTTGAACGTGCAGCGGTGCTCGGCGAACACCTCGACACACCGCGACAGCACCACGCACGCCGACAGCGGGGTCGCAGGCACATGAAGTTTCCAGCCCTGCTCGGGAAGTTGGTGTCCGGTGGGCCGCACGTAGTGCCAGAAATCGTCGATCGTGTGCTGCCACGACGCCGGATCATGCCGCCCGAGCACCGCCTCGGCACAGTCCGCGAGCAGCTCGGCATCCTCGTGCATCATGGCGCGTTCCCCCCGCCGTTCACCCCACACATCGGCAGAGAACCACGCTAGACACGGAATTCGGCGGCCGCACGACCCTTTGGGGCGGCCGAAGGTGCGGACTCAAGGCTCACGCCGGGGAGCGCGAGGCCGGCTCGGCCGATGGCTCGAGGATCACCACGGCGGTCTCGCCGGACCTTCGCACCGGACGCGGTGCGGCGCGCGCCGGCGTCCCAACCGGCGCTCAGCTCCGCTCCGGTGCCCTGGTCCGGATCGCGCCGCTGGGACAGTTGAACTCGCACTCCATCGCCCGCTCCGCCGCCTCGCCGGAGACCTCGCGGTGGAGCACCACCACACTCCCGTCGGCGTCGGTCTGGTCGAACAGGCCCGGCGCCACCAGCGCGCACATCCCGGCGCCGACGCACCGGCTGGTGTCCGCCTCGATCACCAGAGTGCGCATGTCACCAGGTCACCGGCAGTGTCTTGGCGCCGTAGACGATCGCGCCGTCGCGCATCTCCGCCTCACCGACCGGGATCGCCAGGCGCAGGTCGGGGAACTGCTGCAGCAGCGTCCGGAACCCGATCCGCATCTCCGCCCTGGCCATCTGCTGGGCGACGCACTGGTGCACGCCGAAACCGAAGGCCACGTTGCTGGTGGCCGGACGCGTGAGGTCGAGCCGGTCCGGGTCGGCAAAGCGGGCCGGATCGCGGTTGGCCGCGGGCAGCGAGATCGTGACCGACTCACCCGCTCGCACGGTGACCCCACCCAGCTCAACATCCTCCAGCGCGGCCCGGGAGATACCGAACTGGATGACGGTGAGGTGCCGCAGCAGCTCCTCCAGCGCACCGTCCAGCAACGAGTAGTCCGCACGCAGCGCGGCCAGCTGGTCGGGGTGAGTCAGCAGCGTGTAGGTGCCCAGCGACAACATGTTCATGGTCGTCTCGTGTCCGGCGGTGAACAGCTGGAACGCGATCGCGGTGATCTCCACGTCGGTCAGCTCGTCCAACGCGACCAGCCCGGAGACCAGGTCATCCCCCGGCTCGGTGTGCCTGAGCTCGACCACCTCGGCGAGGTAGGCGAAGATCTCGGCGAAGCACTGCTTGACCTCCTCGGCGCTGGAGTCGGTGCGCAGCATCTTCTCCGAGACCGGCCGGATCTTCAGCCAGCCCGAGTAGGGCACTCCGAGCAGCTCGCAGATCACCAGCGAGGGCAGTGGTGAGGCGTAGGCCGAGACCAGGTCTGCGCTGTTGCCCCCGGCACGCATGTCGTCGATCAGCTTCAGCGCGGTCTGCTCGATCTTCGGCTCCAGCAGGCGCATCCGTCGCACGTTCAGCTCACCGGTGATCATCTTGCGGTATCGGGTGTGTTCCGGTGGATCCATGCCCACGAACATGCCCGGCACGTCCTCCTCGGGCGGCTGGCCGTCGCCGAGGACCTGGTGCACCGCAGAGTGCCGCAGGTCGGGCCGCGAGCTGAACCTGTTGTCCTGCAGGACGGCGCGGGCCAGCTCATAGCTGGTCACCAGCCAGCCGAGGTGGTCGTCGGCGTAGGTCAGCCGCGAGACCGGGCACTCGGCGCGGAGCTCGGCCAGCTTCGCGGGCGGATCGAGCACGGTCTCCCGTTCGACCGGCAGGCGCATGGGGGCGGCGTCCACGGGTGCGGTCTCTTGGGTCATCGGATCTCCTCGAACAGCTCGTGGCGGGGACGTGGACGTTGACCTCAGCGCAACCGCGCCACGGCTCGTTCGGCGAGCAGGAACTTCTGCACTTTTCCGGTCGGTGTGGTCGGCAGTTCGGCGGTGGTGCAGAACAACACGTGCTTCGGCACCTTGAACCGGGCCAGGTTGTCCTTGCAGTGGCGGAGGATCCGCTGCTCGGTGAGCTCGGCACCCGGTTCGGGCACGATCCACACCACGCCGGCCTCACCCCAGTACTCGTCCGGGATGCCGAGAGCGAACGCCTGGCTTATCCCGGGCAGCCGGGTGAGCAGTTCCTCGATCTCCTTCGGCATCACCAGTTCCCCGCCACTCTTGTACAGATCGGCGCTGCGCCCGGTCAGCTCCAGGTTGCCGTCCGGTCTGACTCTGCCCAGGTCGCCGGAGCGCACCCAGCCGTCACGGCAGGCCGCCTCGGTCTCCTTCGGCTTTCCCCAATAGCCGAACATGACCGTGCTGCCCCGGCAGTCGAGCTCCCCCTCGGCACCGGGCGGGAGCACCGCACCGGTTCGCGGGTCGAGGGTGCGGTACTCGGCCAGCGCGCCGCCGGCGTGCGCCAGACCGGCGACCCCGGCGTCCTTCACCCTCCCGACCGTGGTGGAGACGATCTCCAGCGAATCCTCCGGGCGGGTCATGGTGGTGGCGCCGCCCAGCTCGGTCATGCCGTAGCCGGTGACGATCTCCGACAGGCCCAGCTCGTCACGTACCCGCTCCCACACCCACACCGGCGCCGGCGCCGCACCGGAGAGGATGGCTCGCAACGAGCCGAGGTCGTACTTGTCCCTCGCCGGGCAGTCCAGGATGGACACCGTCATTGTGGGGACGCAGAGGATGTCGTCCGCGCGGTGCCGTGCCACCCCGTCGAGGAACGTCACCGGATCGAAGGACAGCTGCGGAACGACCGCGCCACCGACGAACAGGGCCGCGAGCACACCCTCGACCAAGCCGAACATGTGGTAACAGGGCAGCGAGAACAGGATGCGCCTGCCGTCCTGGAAGCCGCGGGTCAACGCGCTGGCGTAGGCGTCGCGCTGTGTGGCGTCGTGCGAGATCATCACACCCTTGGGCGTCCCGCCGGTGCCCGAGGTGTAGAGGATGTCGCCGAGCGCGGTGCCGTCCACGCGCAGGTCCGCCGTCGCACCAGCGTGCCGGTCGCCCATGAGGGCCAACCCGGCCACCGTGATCGCCGGGCCGGCCTCGCCCGGCGCCCGCGGCTCGACCACCGACGCGATCTCCCCGCCCTCCCGCCAGTCGTCGACGGGCAACACCACCACCGAGCGCAGCGACGGCAGGTCCCCCGCACCGCGTCGCCAGCCGGGGACCACCTCGTCCAGCATCGCCAGGTGGTCAAGGCCCCGGTAGCCGGACATTGTGATCAGCACGCGGCACTCGGACTGGCGCAGCACGTAGGACAGCTCCTGCGTGCGGTACAGGAAGTTCAGCGGCACGGCCACCGCGCCCACCCGGGACACGGCCACCTTCAGCGGGATGAACTCCGGGTGGTTGGCCATGATCATCGCCACCCGGTCGCCGGGGCGGACGCCGAGCGCCCACAGGCCGTCCGCCAGCCGGCGCGACCAGTCCACCACCTCGCGGTAGGTCAGCACGAGTTCGTCGGTGAGCACGAACGGCCGGTCGGCGAACGCGGCGGCGGCGGCGTCCACCCGCTCGTGCAGGGCCATCGGCACCCACCGCGGGTACCTGCGGGCCAGTGCGTCCCGGCGGCCGGCGAGGGAGTCCATCAGGTGCTCCGCGGCGACCAGGTGACCGGTAGCTCGGTCAGCCCGCGGAAGGTGAACCCGCCGGGCAGGTGCGCGAGCTGGTGACCCGGCTCGATGACCAGGCCGGGCAGCTCCCGCGTCAGTGTCTCGAACGCCACCGCGGTCTCCAGCCGGGCGAGCGGCGCCCCGATGCAGTAGTGGATGCCGTGGCCGAAGCCGTGGTGGCGGGGCGGTCCTTCGCGGTCGAGGCGGAACGTGTCCGGGTCGGCCACCCATTCCGGGTCCCGGCCGGCGGCGGCGAGCACCACCTGCAGCTGCGAGCCCGCCGGGATGTCCACCCCGGCGATGGTCACATCCTCCATGACCGTCCGCGGGACGCCCTGCACGGAGGTGTCGAACCGCAGGCCCTCGTCGACCACGGCCGGGATCAGCGCGGGGTCGGCGACGACTGCGTCCCATGTGGACCGGTCGGCGAGCAGGTGCGCGGCGGTGTTCCCGATCAGGTTGGTCGCGGTCTCGTGCCCGGCGGCCAGGATCACCCGCACCGCGACGATGACGTCCTCGACCGTGCAGGGCGAGTCGGCCTGCCCGGCCGCCGCGGCCAGGTGCGAGACCAGGTCGCCGGCGGGGTTCCTGCCGCGCTCGGCGATGAGGTCGCGGAAGTAGTTCTCGTAGTCCACGACCGTCCCCGCCATCGCGAGCTGCTGCGCCGGCTCGAGCGGGAGCACCTGCAGCGCCATCCAGGCGTTGTTCCACTCCTTGACCATCGCGTGGTCCGCGAGCGGCACGCCGATGATGTCGCAGATGACCCGCATCGGCAGCGGGTAGGCGTACTGGCTGAGCAGGTCCGCCCCGCCAGGGTCGAACCCTCGGACCAGCTCCTCCGCAACCGCACGCACGGCCGGCTCCAGCTCGCGCAGGCTGCGCGGGGTGAAGAACTCGCCGACCAGGTTCCGGAACTCGGTCTGCCGCGGTGGCCCCATGTTGAACAGCGCGGTGTGGAAGAACAACGTGTCCTTCAGGGCGTCCTGCGTCTGCGGGGTCAGGGGGAAGACCCCGCCGAGGTTGCGCCTGCTGCTGAAGCGTTCGTGGTCGCGCAGGACGGCCTTGGTCTCCTCGCGGCCGATGATCGCGTAGACGCCCTCGTCCACCCGCACCACCGGCGCCGCCGCCCGGGTCCGCGCGTAGGCGGCGTACGGGTTCTCGACGAACTCCGGGCTCTGGGGATCGATCCTGGCAGAGGTGACGGTGGCGTTCTGCTCGGTCATCAGTGCTTCCTGTCGGTTGTTCAGTGCTCTGCCCTCGTGGCGACCATGGGCATCGAGCTCGGGTTGATCGTCGCCCACGGCATCTCGCGGATCCGCGCACCGGGCTTGGGCCGCAGCGTCCAGCGGCGCACCACCTCGGTCAGCACCACGGTCATCATCGCCCAGGCGAAATGCTCGCCGATGCAGTGCCGCGGGCCACCGCCGAACGGCGTGTAGGTCCCGCGCGGTAGCAGGTGCGCCGGGGTGGTGAGCCAGCGGTCGGGCTCGAAGCTCATGGGGTCCGGGAAGTGCGCCGGGTCGCGGAAGACCGCGTACGGGCTGTAGAACAGCTCGGCCCCGGCACGCAGGACACCGCCGCCGATCGGCACGTCGGTGGTGGTGCGCCGGGAAATGACCATGATCGGTTGGCGTAGCCGCAGCACCTCCTGCAGCACCCGGCGGCAGTAGGGCAGCCTGCCCACATCGGACAGCTCGCACCGCCGGTCGCCGAGGATCGCGTCGATCTCGGCCAGCACCCTGGCCGCCACCTCGGGATGGCGGGCGAGCTCGTAGAACATCCACGTCATCGCGGTGGCCGCGGTCTCCGAGCCGGCCATGGTCACCGCGACGATCTGGTCGCAGATCTCGTCCTCGGTCATCGGCTCGCCGGTGACCTCGTCGCGCGCGTCGAGCAGCGTGGAGAGCATGTCCGCGCCGTCGGACACGCCGTCGCGGTGGCTGAGCATCACCTGCCGGATCGCCGCGCGCAGGCCCGCGTGCGCCGCGTTGAACCGCTTGTTCATCGGCAGCGGAAGCTTGGCGAGCAGGTCACCGGGATCCAGCGTGCGCACCATGATGGCCTTGAGCACGTCCGGCAGCAGCTTCGCCAGCCGCGCCGCCGTGTCCGCGCCGATGCCCGCGCCGAACATGGTCCGGGCGAGGATGCGCAGGGTGATCGCGTGCATCTCCTTGTCGATCGCCAGGTCCTGCCCCACCCGCCAGTCCGCCAGCTTCTCCGCGACCACCGCGTGCATCACCTCGGTGTAGCCGTCGAGCTGGCCGCGGTGGAAGGCGGGCTTGATCATGGCGAGCTGCCTGCGGTGCTCCGCGCCCTGGGCGAGCACGACCCCGTTGCCCGCGAGTGGGCGCACCTTGTCGTAGAACCGGCCCTTGTCGAAGTTGTCCTTGCGGTCGACGAGCATGCTGTTGATCAGGTCCGGCGCGGTGAGGAACAAGGTGGACATCGGTCCCAGGTCCACCCGGACGATGTCCGCCTGCCGCTGCAGCGAGCAGAGGAAGCTCAGCGGGCGGCGCATGGCGAAGGCGTGCCCGATCCCGGGCAGCCTGCCCGCCGCGACGGCGTAGCTCGCGATGCGCAGCGGTGCGCGCTGCTCCTGTCCCACGCTCACCGGGCCAGGCTCCAGTACGGGCGGTCGCCGAACTCGGTGCGGTCGGCGTGCAGGGTGACCACCCCGTGCCGGTGGCCGTTCCACCGGTGGCCGACCCCGTTGTACCGGGAGGTCTCGTAGGACCACTGCAGGTTCCCGGCCATCATGTGCCACAACGCGTCCAAATAGGACAGAACGTCGGGGTCCGCGCCCAGCTCGCCGCTCTCGATCCTCCGGCGGGCGCGCATGAACGCGACCCGCTTCTCCTCGATGACCGAGAAGAGCTCGTCCACCCCGTCCTGCAGGCTCAGGCCGTTGTTCACCCGCAGCACGCTCAGCGCGTTGACGTAGTCGTCCATCGCGCACTCGGCGCGGAAGGAGAACAGGTCGTTGGTGAGCATGATGTGCTCGAGCGCGATGTCGATGATGTCGCGCAGCTCAGCGTGGTTCTTCAGGTGGTCGGTCAGGTCGATGCCGAGGCCGTACTCGCCGAGCACGAAGTACATCCCCATGCCGACGCTGTCCCGCCGCACCCGCAGGTAGGTGTCGTAGTCGAACACCATCTCCTCGGACCGGGAGGTGATCTCGTGGATGCAGCCGGCGAGGAACCGCCGCACCTCGGCCATGAACCGGTCCCACTGGCGGTCCGGGAACCCCGGCCGCATCGCCGTCCAGAGCTCGTGCAGCGTCCGTCCCCACTCGAAGTCCGGGCCGGCCGCGTTGTCGTTGAGGATGTTCACCACCCGGCCGAACAGCTCCTTGGCCGCCGCCACGTCCTTGCCGATCTTCTCCCGGTCGACCATCGCGTTGTCGAAGACCGAGAGGTACTCGGTGTACTTGCACAGGGTGGCCAGCCGCTCCTCCGCCGCGGTGGGCAGCACATAGCAGGTCCACAACGAGGCACGTTCCTCGATCAGGCGGTCGATCCCGCCCTCGTCGGGCAGGGCGAACCGCATGCTCGCCCTGATCCAGCTCTCGCAGTCACGCGCGATCCGCCGGCTGGCCGGGTGGGTGTGGGCCGGTAACAGGTAAGGGAACTCCGGCAGGAAGAACTGGTCCCCCGGACGGAAGGGCGTGGGTATCGCGGTCATCGGGAAGGCTCCTCGAGATCGGCTCGCCGGCCAAGGGGCCCGGCCACCCGGCCGAGCCCCCGAGCTCACTTCTTCCGTCGGGTGACGGTCATCGGCAACGGCCCCGGCACCAGCGCGCCCATGGCGACGGGCGGGACCGGCGCGTTGTCCACCGGACTGATCGTCCACTTCGACAGCAGCGTGGCGAGCACCGCCTGGATCTCGGTCCACGCGAAGTTCTCCCCGATGCAGTTGCGGACCCCCGCGCCGAACGGGACGAACGCGGACCGGGGCAGCTTCCTGCCCTGCTCGCCCTCCCACCGCTCCGGGTGGAACCCGTCCGGGTCGTCGTAGACACCGGGATCGCGCTGGACCGAGTGGATCGAGTAGAAGACCTGGGTCCTGGCCGGCAGCTGGTAGCCGCAGATGTTCACGTCCTCCTTGGTGGCCCGGCTGATCGCCCACACCGGCGGGTAGAGCCGCAACGACTCCTTCACCACGCGGCGGGTGTACTCGAGCCGGTCCATCCCCTTCGCGGTCACCGGGCCGCCCCCGAAGACCTCGTCCACCTCCGCCTGGATGCGTTCCTGTGCCTCCGGGTACTTGCCGAGCAGGTAGCAGCTCCACCCCATCGCGCTGGGCGCGGTCTCCGAGCCCGCGGTCAGCAGGGTCATGAACTCCTCGTGGATCTGCTTGTCCGTCATCAGCTCGTCGCCCTCGGCGCGCGAGTTGAGCAGCAGGGCCATCAGGTCGTTCTTGGGCAGCTCGTCCCTGGTCCGGTAGTCGGCGACGATCCGGTGCCCGATCACGCGCAGCCGCTCCACCGCGGCGTAGAACTCCTTGCCCGACTTGGTCGGGAACATGTCCAGCAGGGCGGGCGGGATCGCGGCCCGGCGCTCGAAGCCGGAGATCACGGTGGGCATCGAGCGGTAGACCTCGGCGATGTCCTGCTCGGCCATCTCGGTGGTGAACATCGACTTGATCACGATGCGCACGGCCAGCTCGTAGAACATGTGGTACATCTGGACTTCCTGGCCGTCTTCCCAGGTGTCGTAGATGTCCTCGGCCGCGGACCGCATGATGTCCAGGTAGGACGCGATGTTGTCCCTGGTGAACGCGGGGTTCATGATCAACCGCTGTCTGCGGTGAAAGCTCCCTGAGGACAACAGGATTCCGTTGCCCAGCAGTGGCCGGGCGCGCTCGAAGTGCCGGCCCTTCTCGAAGCTCTTGGCCTGGCGCACGAGGATCTCGTGGAGCAGCTCGTGGTTGCTGACCATGTAGGCCATCTTGGGCCCAAGGTAGATCCGGACGATCGGCCCGAGGGCGGCGGCCTCGTGGGCGAACTTCAACGGATTCCGCACCATGCGGTGGGTGTGCCCGATGAGCGGCAGGCTGCCTGGCACCTTGCGGATGATCGGATGCTCGGCCACGACCGTCACTGGAAGCCTCCTTGGCGTAGCTGCACTTCTACGACCTTCGAGCTGCGCGGCAGAGCGGACCGACGGGCGCCCGGCAGCTCAGGTCCGGATGGTTCCCATTCGTGCCAAATCGGACTAATTCGACGTCAGGTGCACGACAATTGATGCCGTAAAGGAATCTCGCACCGCGGGGCTTCTTCAGCCGGACGGATTTAATGACACCCCCGATGGCGCAGGTAACACCTGCTGAAATGTGACTGGAGCCATGCTAGGCAGCCCCGCTCAACCATGTCAACAGTCCGAAACTTATTCCCGCAGCCACAATCCTGTGAGTACTTGACACCCGCTCAGCGGTCGGTTTATATCACCAGGACGCTCGCGAACCGCGGGGACAAGAATGTGAAGATCGGCGCGGTCACAATTCGGCGAGCCCGGAGACAAGAATCCCAGACGTGCGCACAAAAATTGCACAACCGGCGCATACGCGTCGCATAAAGCAGGAGTAGCTCGCACGAACGGTGTACACGGCACTACTCCGTATGTCGTTCACATTTGCTGATTTCAGGAACCGACGCTCGGGTAGGAGTGTTGCGTGTGAGCCGGTCAGTACAGGTCGAGAACGGAGTGCTCGAGCGCATCGGGTCGTTGGCCGATCTCCGCGCCCTCCCCGCCGCCGACCTGCCCCGGCTGGCCCAGGAGATCCGCGAGCTCCTGATCGACGCGGTGACCGCGACCGGTGGACACCTCGGCCCGAACCTCGGCGTGGTCGAGTTGACGATCGCGCTGCACCGGGTCTTCGAGTCGCCTCGCGACGTGCTGCTCTTCGACACCGGGCACCAGACCTATGTGCACAAGATCCTCACCGGACGAGCCGGCGCGTTCCACACACTGCGTCAGGCGGGTGGCCTGTCCGGCTATCCGAGCGCCGCGGAGTCCGTGCACGACGTGGTGGAGAACTCGCACGCCGCCACCGCACTGTCCTATGCCGACGGCATGGCTCGCGCGTTCCGGCTCCGCGGGACGACGGACCGGCGGGTGGTCGCGGTGGTGGGCGACGGCTCGCTCACCGGCGGTCCGTCCTGGGAGGCCCTGAACAACATCGGCGCGGCGCCGGAACGGCCGGTGGTGATCGTGCTCAACGACAACGGCCGATCCTACGCACCGACGGTCGGCGCACTGGGTGGGCACCTGACGGCGATGCGCGACAGCGCCCCCTCGGGCGAGCCGGCCGGCTCCGGGTTCTTCTCCGCGCTCGGCATCGACTACCTCGGACCGGTCGACGGGCACGACACCGACGCGGTGGTGGACGCGCTGCGCCGAGCGATCGGTCGCGACCGGCCAGTGGTCGTGCACTGCGTGACCCGAAAGGGAAAGGGCTATCCGCCGGCGGAAGCGGACGAGACCGACTGCCTGCACGCGGTGAACGGGACCGGTCCGCACGGAACGGTTGCGGCGGCGCTGGGCGGCGAGTCGTGGACCTCGGCGTTCGGCCGAGAGCTGCTGCGGATCGGCGCGGAGCGGCCGGACGTGGTCTGCCTGACCGCGGCGATGCTGGGCCCGACCGGCCTGGCTCCGTTCGCCGAGCGCTACCCGGACCGGGTGTTCGACGTCGGGCTTGCCGAGGCGCACGCGGTGACCACTGCCGCGGGCCTGGCCCTCGGCGGGCTGCACCCGGTGGTAGCGGTGTACGCCACCTTCCTCAACCGCGCCTTCGACCAGGTGCTGCTGGACGTGGCCATGCACCGGTTGCCGGTCACCTTCGTGCTCGACCGTGCCGGCATCACCGGGCCGGACGGGGCGAGCCACCACGGGATGTGGGACCTGTCCTTGCTGAGCCTCGTACCCGGCCTGCGCGTCGCGGTACCGCGGGACGGTCACACGCTGGTCGAGCTGTTGCGGGAAGCCGTGGCCTACCGCGCTGGCCCGTCCGTGGTCAGGTTCCCCAAGGGCTCCCTCGGTCCGGATACCCCGGCGATCCGCCAGGACCAGGGGCTTGACGTGCTGGTCGACCCCGGCCGGTCCGAGGTGCTGCTGGTCGGTCTCGGTCCGCTGGCCGCGTCCTGCGTGGCCGCCGCGACCGAGTTGGCCGCGCACGGCATCCAATCGCTGGTGGTGGACCCCCGCTGGGCGTGCCCACTGGATCCGGCCCTCGTCGAGCTGGCCGCGGCGCACCGGCTGGTCGTCACGGTCGAGGACAACACCGCGACCGGCGGGGTCAGCGCGCGGCTGGCGCGGGCGCTCGCCGACCGACCGCCGGGCGCGACCGGAACCAGGGTATGCGGCCTGGCGATCGATCCCGGGTTCCTCCCACACGGCAGCCGTTCGTCGTTGCTGCGGGCGCAGGAGCTGGACACCCCGGCGATCGTCGCAGCCGTGCTCCAGCGATACCGCTCCGCCGGCAGCGGCGAGGGCGACGGATCCCCCGGAAGCGATGGAGGTGGCGACGATGTCCGTGCCGGCGATCTCCGGTGAGCGGTCTCGCGCGGGCATGCGCGAGCCCGCCGAGCTCCGGAAGCGAGTGCAGGACGAGCTGGCCGCGTTCTTCGACCGCAGTGAGGCCGCGTTCACCAGCCCGCCCGCACTGCTCCAGGTCTTCCAGCTGCTGCGTAGTTTCGTGCTGTGCGGCGGGAAGCGCTTACGCCCGCTGTTCTGCTACTGGGGCTGGCTTGGCGCCGGTGGCGAGGACTGCGACGAGATCGTCCGCGTTGGCGCGGCGCTGGAGCTGTTCCAGGCATTCGCGCTGATCCACGACGACATCATGGACGGCAGCGAACTGCGCAGGGGCAGCCCTGCCATGCATCGCGCGCTGACCGGCCTGCACGACAGCCACACGTGGCGCGGCGACCGCGACCAGTTCGGGGTCAACGTCGCCATCCTCTGCGGTGACCTGTGCCTGTGTTACTCCGACGAGCTGATGCTGGGTTGCGGCATGCCGCCGGCGCGGCTGCTGGCCACGCAGCCGCTGATCAACCGGATGCGCTCGGAAGTGATGATCGGCCAGAACCTCGAGCTGCTCGACCAGGCCGGCGGCGGCTCCCTGGCCGGCGCGCTGCGGATCATCCGGCTCAAGGCCGCCAAGTACACCATCGAGCGTCCACTGCAGATCGGAGCCATGCTGGCCGGCGGCGGTCCGGAGTTGCTGGAGGCGTACTCCCGCTTCGCCATCCCGCTCGGCGAGGCGTTCCAGCTCAGGGACGACGTGCTCGGCGTGTTCGGCGACGCAGAGGAGACCGGCAAGCCGACCATGGACGACCTCCGCGAGGGGAAGCCGACCGCGCTGATCGAACTGGCGAGGGAGCGGGCCGGGGTCGAGCAGGTGCGGCAGGTGGATCAGCTGCACGGCAACGACGACCTGGACGACGAGGGCGCCGCGACGTTGCGCTTGATCATCGTCTCGACGGGAGCGCTGGAGACGGTCGAGACGATGATTCAGCAGCGGTACGCGACCGCGCTGGTCGAGCTGGACCGGATACCGGTGGACGCGCACGTGCGGGCGGCCCTGCTGGAGCTCGCCGCCGCGGCGACGGTGAGAGCGTCGTGAGGGCGGCTCGCCGAGTGCGGCCCGCCCGCTTCCGCCCGCTTCCGTCCGAGCCGCCCGCCCTGCTTCGCCGGCCGATCCGGATCGTCGCGCACGAGATCAGGCTGAGCTTTCTGTTCATCCGCAACGACGTGTGGACCACCGTCATCCCGGCCAGCGCGTTCGTGCTCGCAGCGGCCAGGTACGCCGGGTCCGCACCGGTTGCCGTCCTGGTCGCGTTCGTCCAGGGAGCGCTGTACTTCTGGCTGTTCATCTACGGGTTCACCCTGACCAACCAGCTGTTCGGCATCGAGGAGGACCGGATCAACAAGCCGCACCGGCCGCTCGTCTCCGGCCGGTGCGGCTTGCGTGGCGCGCGGATACGGACCGCTGTGGTGCTGGTGGCTTTCCCGCTGACCGGATGGTGGTTCGGGGTGGCGCACTGGGCGCTGCTGTGGGAAGTGGTCTTCCTGCTGAACAACGTGGCGCGTTGGGAACGGCACTGGATTCTCAAGGACCTGTTCATCGGGATCGGTGTGCTGGCCCAACTGGCCGCGGCCTGGGAGATCGTCGCCCCGATGAACGCACTGTCGTGGCGGTGGGTCGGCACGCTCGCGGTCGCGGTGCTGGCGCTCATCCCGATCCAGGATCTCCGTGACATCGACGGTGACCGGGCGGTGGGGCGACGCACCCTGGTGATCGCCTTCGGCCAGCGGACGACCAGGTACTACCTCGCGACGGGGTTCCTCCTGCTGCCGGTCGCCGTACACCTACTGCTGATGTCGCCGAGCCGGTCACCGGTCGCGCCGGTCTGGGACGTGGTGGTGGCCGCGACCAGCTGGTGGATCGTTGCGCGAGTGATCACCCGCAGGTCCAGAGCCGACGACCGCCGCAGTCAGCGTCTGTTCGAGCAGCTGTACACGCTCGTCCTGCTCAGCGCGATCGTGGTCTTGTGACGTGAACGGAGGTCCGGGAGATGATTCCGACGACGCGGCATCGTCCGCTCTCGCCAACCGAGGCTTTGCACGCCTCGGTGGGCTGGTCGGGCACCTACTCGGTGGTCTGCCACGGCGAGCTCGATAACGGCCGGCTCGCTCAGGCCTTCACCGCCCTGTGCGACACCATCCCGATGCTGCGTGCGGAGATCGTCGCGGAGGGCGGGGCCTTCACCTTCCGGTTCCCTGGCGAACACCCGCCGACGCTAAACCTGCCGGCGCCCGGCGAAGCGTCCTATGAGGACGAGCTCGTCCGGCCGCTGGAGCCGGGGACCACCGTCCGGCTCACCGTGCTGGCCGGCACACCGCGCAGCGAGGTGGTGCTGGTGTTGCACCACTCGATCGCCGACGCCGGTGCCGGACTCGCGGTGTTCGCCCGGCTCTGGAAGCTCTACACCGACGCGGTCAACGGCACGCCCCTGCCGGCCGCGGCCCCGGACGCCGAACTGCCGCCCGGCCCCGAGGAGACGCTGTTCCGACACGGCCGGGACAAGCCCGCCGGCTGGGACGAGACCGCGGCGCGGACCGCGCGGGCCCTCACCACCGGAGCCGGCATGGTGCCGCTCCAGAAGGTCGTCGCCACCCGGACCCGGCTGCGCGAGCAGGAGACCCGGCGCGTGGCGGCCGCGGCACGCGCTGCCGGGCTGTCGGTGCACGCGCTGGTGACCGGGTGCGTACTCAGCGCCTACCGGGACGAGCTCCACCCGGGCGACGAGCCGAGCCGCATCGTCTGCGGTACCCCGGTGGACCTGCGCGGCCGGCTCGTCCCACCGGTGCCGCCGCTGGCCTCCACGAACGTCATGGGGAACGTCAACGTGCGGGTCGACGCCGCCCGCAACGCCGACCCGGTCGTGCTGGGCAAGGAGATCGGCGCCCAGATGGACGCCGGCATCGCAGCCGGCGAACCGCACCACGACCTGCTCGACTCCGCGCATCTCATCTCCCCGGACAACGAGCTCGTGGACTGCGTGGTGTCCAACCTGGGCGTGCTGCCCGTGTTCGCCGGCCCACCGGAGCTGACCGTCACCGACTTCCGCGGCTTCCAGACGACCACCTTCCCCTGGCTGCTGCTGTTCGTCGTGAGCTCGCAGAGCGGGCGGCTGAGCGTGGACCTCGTCGCGTCGGACGGGAAGCTCGGCGCCGACCAGCGCGAACGCATCGTCGGTCGCATAGCCGACCTGCTCCACGCGGTGCGGACGCCGGCGAACTGAACCATTTCCACGGCACCGAGGAGAAACCATGACCCAGAGCTCACTCGACCTGTCCGGCCCTGACGGGGAGCTGCTCTACGACGTGGCGTCGCCCCACTTCACCGAGCAGCCCTACGAGCACTACCGCGTAGCCCGGCAGTCCTGCCCGGTGGTCAACGTCGGTGGCGACCGCTGGGTGGTGACCGGAAGCGAGGAAGTCCGCACCGTGCTCAGCGATCCGGTCGTCTTCACCAGCAAGCGGATCCTGGACGGCAACTTCCCGTTGACCGAGGAGTGCCAGGCGCTGCTGGCCGGTTCGTTGTTCGCCAAGGTGCCGCCGGTGAACGCCGACCCGCCCGAGCACAGCCGGTTCCGCGCGCTGATCCACGAGTTCTTCTCCCCTCGGTCCCTGCGGCTGCGGGAGAGCTCGATCCGCGCACTGGCCGACTCACTCCTGCGCGACCTGCGTGCGCGCGGGGAGTTCGACCTGTTGAAGGACTTCGCGTACCCGCTGCCGATGACGGTGATCTGCGAGATCCTGGGCGTTCCGCGCGAGGACCACCTGAAGGTCAAGGCGTGGAACGACTCCTGGCTCGCCTTGCAGGTGCTGCCGCTCGAGCCGGCGCAGCAGCTGGAGTTCGCGAAAGGGGTGCTCGACTACGAGGCGTACTACTTCGACCTGCTCGCGCGGCGCCGTCAGGAGCCCGAGAACGACCTGTTGTCCCTGCTGGCGAAGGCAAGCGTCGGAGACATGACGCACGACACCGAGCTCACCGACGGCGCGGTGGTGGCGGCGCTGCGCGTGATTCTCGCCGCCGGGCACGAGACCACGACGAACCTGATCGCGAACATCGCACACCAGCTGCTGCGTGACAGTCCACAGTGGACCCGACTGGTGGCCGACAACAGCCTGATCCCCGCGGCGATCGAGGAGGGCCTGCGCTTCGAGTGCTCGGTGCAGGGAACGTCGCGGGACACCACCGAGGAGGTGCTCCTCGGTGGTGTGACCGTTCCCGCGGGCGCCAAGCTGCACGCGATGACGGCGGCCGCCGGGCGTGACCCGGCGACGGTGCCCGACCCGGATGTCTTCCGGCTGGACCGCACCGGTCCCCCACGGCATCTGGGCTTCGGCTACGGGCCGCACTTCTGCGTCGGGGCGAACCTGGCCAGGCTGGAGGCGCGCATCGCCTTCGAGGCGCTCGCCGAGCACCTGCCCGACCTGGCGCTCGCACCCGACTTCACCGCGCGGTACCTGCCGGGTGGCTTCGTGTTCCGCGGCTTGGCCGGCCTGCCCGTCGCCTGTGGGAATGACGGAGCGGGGTGAGCTGACGTGACGGCCGACACCACGATCCGGCTCGGCGTCCTCGGCTGCGGCGCGATAGCCCGACGGTTCCTGCCATGGCTGGTCGCGAGCCCTTCCGTCCGGGTCGCCGCGGTGGCCAGCCGGGACCGGAGGCGGGCCGAGGAACTTTCCGAGGCGGCCAACGCCGGGATCGAGGCGGTCGAAGGCTACGGCACGCTGCTGGCCCGTGCCGACATCGACGCGGTGTACGTCTGCCTGCCCAACGTGCTGCACGCCGAATGGTCGCTCCGCGCGATCGACGCCGGGAAGCACGTTCTGGTGGAGAAGCCGATGGCGACCGGGTACGCCGAGGCCGAGGCGATGACCTCCCGCGCGGCGGCGGCCGGGGTTCAACTCTGGGAGAACCGCATGTTCGCCCACCACGGCCAGCACGATCGGGTACGCCGGCTGGTCGCCGAGGGTGTGATCGGCGAACTGCGGGTGGTGCACAGCGCGATGGCGATCCCCCCGCAGCCACCGGACAACATCCGATACTCCCGCGCGCTGGGGGGTGGTGCGTTGCTCGATGTCGGCTTCTACGCGGTACACGGGGCGTTGCTGTTCCTCGACCGGCACACCGAGGTCCTGGGCAGCACCCTGTTGTACCAGTCCGGACCGGATGGCGTGGACCTCGGCGGTGCCGCCGTGCTCGGCGACGACAGCGGTGTGCTCGGGCAGATCACGTTCGGTTTCCAACACTCCTACCGTTCCTACTACGAGCTATGGGGCAGCGAGGGCCGGCTGCTGGTGGAACGGGCCTTCACCCCACCGCCGGACTTCGCCCCGCTGGTCGCACTTGAACGAGGT
>Ga0193742_1000752_pt1 | contig 20811 bp, 22 predicted proteins | sample L2c1metaG_FD_165511 | JGI IMG/M metagenome (GOLD analysis project Ga0193742, IMG submission 165511) | Soil microbial communities from a riparian zone of the East river system, Colorado, United States - L2c1 | ecosystem: Environmental > Terrestrial > Soil > Riparian zone | place: USA: East River... | reverse complement strand
CACGTTGGCCGAGGGCGAGGCGCAGCATGTGCCAGTGCACGACGGTGTGGGGCCACGGCCAGGGCTGGGACAGGATGTGCGCCCGTTCGAGCGCGTGCCAGCGGTCCTCGCCGGTGGTCGCCGTAGTGGCGGTGGCGAGCTCCCGGTCGAGAGCGTCGTGCACCGTCGGGGGGAAGGGTCGTCTCATCGGGGTCCGATCCGGTGGGGAGTAGCCAGCGGCACCGTTGCGGGGGCGCAGCAGTGATCCTGGCAGTCGTCGGCGACGGGTGCGCCGGTGGTCGTTCCCGCCACGGTGGGGGCGCAGCAGGCGTCGCCGCGCCAGGCGTCGCGGCCTTCGCGCAGGGCGATGGCGGCGATGGCGAGGCCGGCGAGGGGGTCGGCCCAGGTGAGGCCCCACAGGGCGTTGAGGCCGAGGCCGACGAGAACGACGGCCGACAGGTAGGTGCACAGGAGGGTCTGCTTGGAGTCGGCCACCGCGCTGGCCGAGCCCAGCTCCTGGCCGGTGCGGCGTTGGGCGAGGGAGAGGACCGGCATGATCGCCAGGCTGAGCGCGGTGAGCACGAGGCCGGGGGTCGAAGGGGCGGCCTCGCTGCCGGTGACGAGGGTGCGGATGGCTTCGATGGTGACGTAGGCCGCGAGGGCGAAGAAGGAGGCGCCGATGATGCGCAGCGCGGTGCGCTCGCGCTCCTGGGGTTGGGCGGCGCTGAACTGCCAGGCGACGGCGGCGGCCGAGGCGACCTCGATGGTGGAGTCGAGCCCGAAGCCGATGAGCGCCACGGACGAGGCGCCGATGCCGGCGGTGATGGCGACGACCGCCTCGACGACGTTGTAGCTGATGGTGGCGGCGACCAGGCGTCGGACCCGGCGGCGCAGTGCCGCTTCCCGATCGAGCGGCCCGGTGGCGGTGGCCGTGGTGGCGAAGGCGGTCATGCCTGGGCCCCGGTGCCGTAGACCGGGCACAGCGCGACCGCTGAGCCGGTGGCGGCGAGCAGGGCCTCGGCGGTCCGGAGGAGGTCCAGCAGCTCAGGACGGGCAACCGAGTAGAACGACTGGCGCCCCTCGGCCCGGTAGTCGACCAGCCGGCAGTCACGGAGGCAGGCGAGGTGCTTGGACACCGTCGACTGGGCGAGGCCGAGCTCCTGGGTGAGGTCGACCACCCGCGCCTCGCCCTGCGACAGCCGCCGGACGATCGCCAACCGCACCGGGTCACCCAGCGAGCTGAACAACGCCGCCGCGGGCGCCAACGCCGCCCGCTGGTCCGGACTGCAACACGCATCCATCGACATGGAGCGATGATATAGCCCGTCTACGATCCGGTCGGTGCGGAGGCTTGACCGGGCCTGGGGACGCGGTGAGCCGACAGCGGCCTTCGTTGTCAGGCAATGTGTGGTCGTGACCGACCGCTGGGTGCCTCTGCCGTTCGCTTCGGCGCTGCCGGCTCACGCTGAGGTTGTCGAGGGTCTTCGCCGTGAGGTGAGCAGATCCGAGCGGTGGCGGTGGTTGGAGCTGAGCTGCTCGTTGGCCGCGGGTCGGGGTGACGAGCTGTCCGACATCGATGCCGGGGTCGGGTATGCAGGAGCGCTGGCTCCGGAGGAGCTCGAGCAGGAGGGCATCGATGTCGTGCGGACGGTCGGCGACGTCGCCGACCTCCTGGTTCACACGCTGCCGGGCTGGCCGCCCGAAACCCGCCGCTTCGCTGTCGAGTACAGCGACGGCGTGCAGCTCGATCTCGTGTTCATGCCGGCGAGCAGACGTCAGGGTCTGCCCGATGGGTCTGTAGCCCTGGTCGACAAGGACGCCGCGTTGGTCGAGGCCTGGAAGCCGGCGGTGGCGGACCCGCCCGGTCACCGCGAGGCGCGCGAGTGGGTCATGTTGGGCTGGTGGGCGCTGTCGGACGCCGCGAAGCACCTGCGAAGGGGTTCGCTTCACGAAGCCGCCGAACGCATCAGCGAGGGACGCCAGCAAGCGCTGCGCCTGTTCGCTGCCGCCCGCGGGATCCCCTATCCGTCCTTCGGGTTGGTGAGCCTGCTCGACTTCGCTCCCTTCGAGCTGCCCGAGTCGCTCAAGCGGACGTACTGCGTCCCCGACAATCGTGCCGCCGTACGTCGAGCCGCCGTGGCCACCGCCGATCTCCTCACGAGCGTGAGCGAAGACGCCGCCGACGCGTTGGACTTCGACCTCGAGACGCCCTGGGCCGATATCGCACGGCGACGCTTGGCAGCCGTGTCCGCCTGACGGCAAGGTGTGCCGATCTGGTCAGGGGTCGGGCCGGCGGGTGTGGGGACGTCGGCGAGCCTGGCGGCGAGGGGGCTGACGGCGTCGCGGTCGCCTTCGAGGGCGTCGCGAAGCGTTCGGCGAGCTGCTGGATCGGGCCCAGCAGGCGGGCGCCGTCCGCCCGGACGTGGCGCCCCCGGAGGTCTACGCCCTCATGGTCGGCGCCTCGCGCGCCACGGCCCACGTCCCGATGTCCGAGTCGGTCAAACAACGCATGGTCGCCCTGGCCCTCGACGGCCTCCGTCCCCCCGACCGGCCCTGACCCCCCTATGTCAGCGGGCGCGGACGGCGACGGGGATCGCGTCGAGCTCGGCCCAGCGGTGGCAGGCGACGCGGTGGTCGTCGGCGTGGTCGCCCTCGGCCGGGGTGAGGGTGGGGGACTCCTCGCGGCAGCGGTCGATCGCCGCTGGGCAGCGGGTGTGGAACCGGCACCCGGAGGGCAGGTCGGAGGGGCTGGGCACGTCGCCGGTGACGTAGCGCCCGGTGAGCGCCAGCCGTGACGCGGCGTCGGCGTCGGCCCGCAGCACGGAGGCCAGCAGCGCCCGGGTGTAGGGGTGCAGCGGCCGGGCGAACACCTGGTGGGCGTCGCCCTCCTCGACGATGGCGCCGAGGTACATGACCGCTACCCGGTCGCTCAGGTGCCGCACGACGGCCAGGTCGTGGGCGATGAACAGGAAGGCGACCCCGGTGCGCTCCTGCAGGTCGTGGAGCAGGTTCACGATCTGGGCCTGCACCGACACGTCGAGGGCCGACACGGGCTCGTCGCAGATCACCAGCGCCGGGTCGGTGATCAGGGCCCGGGCGATGCCGACCCGCTGCTGCTGGCCGCCACTGAGCTCGGTGGGCCAGCGGTCGCCGAGCGAGGGGTCGAGGCCGACGTCGGCCAGCATGGTGTCGACGCGGGCCCGGCGTTCCGCCCGGTCGCCGAGCCGGTGCACCCGTAGGGGCTCGCCGACGATGTCGCGCACCCGCATCCGGGGGTCGAGCGCACCCCGCGGGTCCTGGAAGACCACCTGCATGCGGCGGCGCAGGGCCCGCAGCGCCGCGCCTCGCTGGTCGAGCAGGTCGTGCCCGTCGAAGCCGACGCTCCCCGACGCCGGGTCGACCAGGCGCAGGATGGCCCGGGCCAGGGTCGACTTGCCGCACCCGCTCTCCCCGACCAGCCCCAGCGTCTCGCCGGCCCGCAGCTCGAGCGACACGCTGTCGACGGCGGTCACCGTGTCGAACCGCACGGTGAGGTCGCGCACCTCCAGCAGCGGCTCGGCAGGTTCCGCGGCCTCGGCGGTCTCGGCCGGCTCGGAAGCCTCGGCGAGGGTCACGCCCGCACCTCCGCCGGGTCGACGTCCGGGTCGGCCACGCCACCGTCGGCCACCACGTCGAGCGACGCCCAGCAGGCCCGCTCGCGACCGGGGGCGAACGTCACCAGCTCGGGCTCCTCCGCGCAGCGGTCGTGGGCGGCGTCGCAGCGCGACCGGAAGCGGCAGCCGTCCGGTGAGCCGGTCAGCGTCGGCGGCGACCCCGGGATGGGCCGCAGCCGGTGGGCGTGGGACGTCTGGTCGAGACGGGGCACCAGCCGCACCAACGCCCGGCTGTAGGGGTGGGCCGCGTCGGTGAGCAGGTCGTCGACCGGCCCCCGCTCGACGATGCGCCCGGCGTACATCACCTGCATGGTGTCGGCCACCGCCGAGATGACCCCCAGGTCGTGACTGATGACGACCAGCGCCATCCCCAGCTCGCGCCGCAGGCGGGCCAGCAGCGACAGGATCTGCGCCTGCACGGTCACGTCGAGCGCGGTGGTGGCCTCGTCGGCGATGAGCAGCTGCGGCTCGCACGCGACCGCGGCGGCGATGAGGATCCGCTGGCGCATCCCGCCGCTGAAGCGGTGCGGCAGGTCGCCCACGGCCCGGTGCGGGTCGGGGATCCCGACGAGGTCGAGCAGCTCGACCGCCCGGGCACGGGCCGCGGCCCGGCCCAGCCCGGCGTGCACCCGGAGCGGCTCGGCGATCTGGTCGCCCACCGGCATGACCGGGTCGAGCGACGTGAGCGGGTCCTGGAACACGAGGCCGATGCGGCCACCCCGCACCTGCTGCAGCTCGCGCTCCGACGCCTGGAGCAGGTCGACGCCCTCGAACCGCACCCGCCCGCCCAGCCGGCAGCGGGTGCGGGGGCCGAACAGCCGCAGGATGCTGAGCGCGGTCATGCTCTTGCCGCTGCCGCTCTCGCCGGCGATGCCGAGGCTCTGCCCGGCGTCGAGCCGGAAGCTCACGCCGTCGACCGCGCGGACCACGCCCCGCGGGGTGTCGATGTGGCAGGTGAGGTCCTCGACCTCGAGCAGGGCGTCGGTGGTGGCAGGACCGGTCACGCGGCGGCTCCCCGGTCGTCGGTGTAGCGGCGGCCGAGCATGTTGAGGGCCAGCACCGTCAGCACCAGGAACACCCCCGGCACGATCGTCAGCCACCAGGCCACCGCCAGGTACTCGCGGCCGGTCGACACCAGCAGGCCCCACGTGGTGTCGGGCGCCTGGACCCCTGCCCCCAGGAAGCTCAGGCCGGCCTCGGCCAGGATGACCTGACCGGTGCTCACCACGGTCAGCGTCACGATCCGGGTGGCGAGGTTGGGGAGCAGGTGGCGGCCCATGATCCAGCCGTTGCTGCCCCCGACGACCACCGCGGCCTCCATGAACCCTGCCTGCCGGAGCCGCAGGGTCTCGGCCCGCACGATGCGGGCGAACGACGGCCAGACCAGCGTGGGCAGCACGATGACCAGGTTCACCACGCTGGCCCCGACCAGCGACACCAGCAGGATCGCGATGAGGAACATGGGCATGGCGGTCTGTGCCTCCGCCACGCGGCTCACCAGCCGGTCGACGGGGCCGCCGTAGAACCCGGCCACCAGCCCGGCGGCGGTGCCGACGAGCGAGCCGGCCACCATCGACGCCAGGGCGATCACCACCGTCAGACGGGTACCGACGATCACCCGGCCGAACAGGTCGCGGCCGAGCTGGTCGGTGCCGAAGACGTGCAGGCCGGAGTCCGTGCTGCTCATCGGCCCCAGGAGCCGGTCCCGCGGCGCCTGCAACGCCGGGTCGATCGGGGCGAGGAGGTCGCCGAACACGGCGAAGGCCGCGATCACCAGCAGCACGAACACCCACACCAGGTAGCCCCGCCCCCGCAGCGCACCCCGGCCCCGGGCCACCCGGCTGCGCAGCCGAGCCGCGACGCCGACGCCCTCGCCTTCGTCCGGCACCACCGACGGCACGGTCACCGCGCTCACTCAGGCCACCTGCACCCGGCGGTCGACCACCCGGTACAGCACGTCGACCGCCAGGTTGGCGAGCACGACGAAGGCGCCGGCCACGATCACCCCCGCCTGCACCACCGGGAAGTCCTGGCGGTCGGTGGCGGTGATGATGGTCTGCCCGATGCCCGGCCAGGCGAACACCACCTCGACGGCGAACACCGCGCCGCCCCACAGCCGCACGTACTCCCAGCCCACGGTGGTGAGGATCAGCATCCCCGAGTTGCGCAGCACGTGGCGGCCGACGACGCCCCGATGGCTCAACCCCCGGCTCCGGGCCACCAGCACGTACGGCTTCGAGACCTCTTCCGCCACCGCCGAGCGCACGAGCTGGAAGATGCGGCCGCCGTGCTCGAAGCCGACGGTGGCGGCCGGCAGGATCAGGCTCTTCCACTCGGTGTCGCCCGACGTCGGCACCAGCCGCAGCTGCACGGCGAAGACCACGATCAGCAGCAGCCCCAGCCAGAAGGTGGGCACGGACAGGCCGACGGTGGCCACCACGTTGGCCCACCGGTCGAGCCGGGACCCCGGTCGGGCCCCGGCCAGCACCCCGAACGTGACGCCCAGCAGCGCCGCCACCGCGATGCCGGCCAGGGTCAGCCGGATCGTGGCGGGGAGGGCGTCGGCGATGACGTCCAGCGCCGGGCGGTTCTGCCAGGTCGACTCCCCGAGGTCGCCGGTGACGACGCCCCCGAAGTAGTCGCCCGCCTGGGTCAGGAGTGGCCGGTCGGTGCCCAGCTGGTGGGCGATGCGGGCGATCTCCTCCTCGGAGGCGTCGGTCGGCGCCATCACCCCCGCCGGGTCGCCGACGATCGCGCTGAGCACGAAGACCGCGGCGAGCACCAGCAGCAGGACGACGGCGCCGTCCCGCAGCCGGCCGAGCACGAACCCCCTCAGAGCCACGGGCTAGCCGAACGCCATCTCGGAGACCAGGTACTCGTCGTCGAGCCGCGGCGTCCACTCCAGGCGGTCGGAGAGGCCGTAGATCAGGTTCTGCTGCAGCATGTAGATGGCGTGGGGATTCTCGTCGAGGATCGCCCAGACCTCCTGGTAGAGCTCGTCGCGGGCGTCCTGGTCGAGGGTGGCGCCCGCCTCGGCCATCAGGTCGTCGACCTCGGGGTTGCAGTACTTCGAGCTCTCGCCGTCGCAGGTGATGTGGCTGATGATCCGGGAAGCGTCGAACCACTCGTTGGAGTTCCAGGCGAACTTGAGGTCCATCGCCCCGGCCTCGGTGCCGGGGATGCGGCCGTCCTCGCGGAAGGTGTTCCACTCGAGCTGGTTGAGCTCGGCCTCGATGCCCACCTCGGCGAGCTGGCCGGCCACCACCTCGGCGGCCTCCTCCAGCTTCGAGTAGCGCCCGATCGGCACGTTGAGCGTGATGGCGAAGCCGTCGGGGTACCCCGCGTCGGCCAGCAGGTCGCGAGCCTCGTCGGGGTCGTAGGGGAAGGCCTCCAGATCGGCGTTGTATCCCAGCATGTCCTCGGTGAGCATCTGACCCGGCTGTGGCGCCGCCTCGCCGCCGTAGATGGTCTCGGCGATGAGCTCCTTGTCTATCGCCAGGTTCATCGCGACCCGCACCCGCGGGTCCTCCAGCTCGGGGATGTGGGTGTTGAAGGCGATGTAGCTGAACTCGGTGGCTGGCACCGACACCGACTCGGGGGCCAGGTCGCGCTGCTCGGGCAGGATGTCGAGCACCAGGTCGACCTCGCCGGCCTGCAGGGCCGACAGGGCGGTCTGCGCGTCGGGGATCACGTCGACGCTGAACTCGCCGATCTCCGGTGCCTCGCCCCAGTAGTCGGCGTAGGCGCGGGCGCTGATCTTCGTGCCCCGCTGCCACTCGACGAACTCGTAGGGCCCGGTGCCGACGGGGTTCTCGCCGAAGTCGGGCTGCGCCCCGGCCTCGGGCGGCACCATCTGGATCTGGGTCATCTGGATCGGCAGCGTGGCGTTGGGGCCGTCGGTCTCGATCTCGACCGTGTACTCGTCGACCGCCTCGGCGCCGACGATGCCCTCGATGTACGAGGTGCGCTGGGTCTCGTAGGCGGGGTCGATGATGCGGTTGATGCTGAACGCCGCGGCCGCGGCGTCGAACGGCTCGCCGTTGTGGAACGTCACGTCGTCGCGCAGCTGGAACTGCCAGTGGGAGTCGTCGACCGACTCGTACGACTCCGCCAGCACCGGGACGATCTCGGCCTCGTCGTCGCGCCCGAGCATGCTCTCGAACACGTTGCTGGTGAAGACGCGGGCGTTGCGGTCGTTGACGGCCTGGACGTCGAGCGTCGACGGCTCCGTGCCGACCGCGATCACCAGCGGCTCGGCGTCGTCACCCGAACCGCCGGTGTCGCCGCCGGACGAGTCGTCGTCGTCGCCACCACAGGCGACGGCCACCATCGCGAGGCAGGCGACCACCAGCAGACCCCGGCGCCAGCTCCAGCTCTCTTGCCGCATCGTTCCACCCACTTTGTCAGACAAACAGACCTCACTATCGGTGGCAACCGTAAGGAGCGGACATCACCACGTCAAGGGTCTGTGTGTTTCGTTTACCTGTTCAGAGTCTTACGTGGCCCTCGACCAGGCGCGACTGGCCGGCCGTTGCCACGCTAGGCGCATCGGGCTACGTTGTCAGACAAAGCAGACGTTCAGCCTGTGTTCGGAGGAGCCCCCCACGCCATGAACAAGCTCACGCGAGTCACGCTCGCCGACTCGCTGGCGACCCAGCTGCGGCAGCAGATCCTGTCGGGGCGCCTCCGCTCCGGCGAGACCATGCCGGCCGAGCGCGAGCTCCAGGAGGCGTTCGGCGTCGGGCGGACCACCGTCCGCGAAGCGCTGCAGGGCCTCGTGGCCGCCGGGTTCCTCCTCCGCCGCAACCGCCAGCTGGTGGTCAGCGACCCCAGCGCCGTGGCCGAGCACGAGGTCGACTACGCCGCCCTCGCCGCCACCATCTCGGTCGAGGACGTCTACGACACCCGCAAGCTGCTCGAGTGCCGCATCGTCGAGATCGCCACCCGCAACTGGGCCGACGACGACCTCGACGCCGCGCGCGGTCCGCTGGAGCGGATGCGCGAGCCGGCCGACGAGGAGGGGTTCCACGTCGCCGACATCGAGTTCCACACCGCGATCGCCCGCATGACCAAGCGGCCCGTGCTGGCCCAGGTCTACGAGTCGAACGCCAACCTCTTCTTCCGCCTGCCGTCCTTCTGGCGGGTGTTCACCCAGCCCGAGGACGCGCCGCCGCGCAAGGTCGGCGCCGGCTGGGCCGGCCACGTGCGGGTGCTCGACGCCATCGAGGCCCGCGATGTCGACGCCGCCGTGCGCGGCACCTACGAGCTGCTCGACCGGGTGCAGAACGACCTGGTCGAGCGCATGGCGGTGGCCCGCCTGTCCCGTACCACCACGCCGGTCCCCGGCCAGCAGGACCGCGACTAGGCCGCCCAGGCCCGACGAGCCCGAGGAGAGAGATGCGTCACGGCTACCGCGTCATCGACGTCGACACCCACGTCACCCCCAGCTACGAGGTGCTCATGCGCTACGCGGACGACGAGCTCCGCCGCCGCGCCGACGAGCTGACGCCCTACGTCCGCCCCACCAAGCCGGTCGCCGGCCGGGGGCACCCGACCCACGAGTACGGCGTCGTGCGGGTCAACCCCTACCCGTTCACCCGGGTCGCGGGCCGCAAGGACGGCGAGGTGGCCGAGAGCGGTGCCGGCGCCCGTGGCGCCCTGGAGGGCCGCACGGTCAACGACGCCCGTCGTCCCGTCCACGAGCGGATCCAGCACGACAACCCCGAGGGCCGCCTGCTCGACATGGACGTCGAGGGCGTCGACATCGACCTGATCATCCCCGGGACGTGGGCGCCCGGCAGCTCGGCGCTCGAGCCCGGGCTGGCCAAGGCCATGTACCGCGCCTACCACCGCTACCTGGACGACTACTGCGGCGTCGACGCCCGGCGGCTCAAGGCCGTGATCCTCGCCCCGGCCAACGACCCGGCCTGGGCCGCCGAGACCGTGCGGTCGCTGGCCGAGTCCGACTGGGTGGCCGGCGTCTGGCCGGTGCTGCCGGAGGGGCTGCCGGTCGACGACCCCGACCTGGCGCCGCTGTGGCAGGCCATGGACGAGACCGACCTCCCGATCGTCCACCACAGCTTCTTCTACGAAGCCCCCTACTTCCCCGGCTACCGCGACATCTGGGGCAACGCGGCGGTGGCCCGCACCGCCGCCCACGTGTGGGGCGCCCAGCGGCTGCTGGCGTACGTGCTGGTGAGCGGCATGCTCGACACCTACCCCAACCTGCGGGTGGGCTGCGTCGAGACCGGGCACGGCTGGCTGCCCAACTGGATCGTGCGGCTCGACAAGCAGATCCGCTTTGTCAAGGAGGGCACGGTCCCCGACGAGCTGAAGCACACGCCGCTGGAGTTCGTGGCCGACGGCCGGGTGTTCTGCGCCATCGAGGCCTTCGAGGGGGCGCCGATGACCAAGGCGGTGATCGACATCCTGGGCGAGGACGTGCTCATGTACGAGTCCGACTTCCCCCACCCCGAGTGCATGTTCCCCGACTCGACCGACCACGTGATCGGGTGGCGCGACGTGATCGGGGAGAGCGCGCTGCGCAAGCTCATGGGCGAGAACGCGGCCCGCTTCCTACGGCTGAAGTCGACGCCCTGGGACGACGGCGCCGGCGCCAACGGTTCGACGACCGCGGCGTCGACGGGCTGAGCGGGCGGCGGGCGCGTGGACTACGAGGTCGCGGAGCAGCTGGTGCAGCGGGCCCGCCGGCTGGCCGCCGAGCGGGACATGGTGATCACGATCGCGGTCGTCGACGCGGCCGGGCACCCCGTCGCCCTGGCGCGGGGCAAGAACTGGCACGGGCCCTACATGGCGTTCGGCAAGGCCCGGCTCGCAGCGGCGTTCCGCAAGCCCACCGACCAGCTGCTCGAGCAGTGGGCCGACCGGCCGCTGTTCGCCGAGAGCCTCACCAGCGTGCTGCCGGGCGGGGTGACCCTCAACCCCGGCGGCCACCCGGTGACGGACGGCGACGGCAACTGCATCGGCGCCGTCGGCGTCGGCGGCGGCTCGCCCGACCAGGACGCGCTGATCGCCCGGCTCACGGTCGAGAGCGAGGGCTCGGCGTGACCGCGCACCTCGGGACCGTCCGGACCGACGCCGCGCCCACCCCCACCGGGCCGTTCAGCCAGGGTGTCCGGGTCTCGGGTGCCACCGAGCTGGTGTTCACCGCGGGCCAGGCCGGCCGCAACCGTGACACCGGGCAGATGGGCGACGCCGCCGAGCAGGTGGACTGGGCGCTGCGGAACATCGCCGCGATCCTCGAGAGCGCCGGCTCGTCGCTGGCCTCGGTGGTGAAGCTCACGCTGTACCTGCGCGACGACGTGACCGACATGGCGCCGGTCAACGAGGCCTACCGACGGCACTTCGGCGAGCGCCTGCCCGCCCGGTCGTCGGTGTTCGTGAGCCGCCTGAAGGGCCCCGACATGCTGGTCGAGATCGAGGCGGTGGGCGTTGTCGAGTGACTCGGCCTCGGGGACCCGGGGCGTCGTGTCCGCCGGCCACCCCCTGGCCGCGGCCGCCGCGCTGGACGTGCTCCGGGCCGGCGGCAACGCCGTCGACGCCGTGGTCGCCGGCTCGGCGGTGCAGTGCGTCGTCGAGCTGCCGTGGTGCGGCATCGGCGGCGACGCCTTCGTGGCCGTGCGCTCCGCGCCCGGCGAGGTCGCCGTGCTCAACGGCAGCGGTCGGGCACCCCGCGGCATCGAGGCGCGGTTGCCGCGGGGTGCCTCTGCACCCCGGTTCGGCCCGCTGTCGGTCGCCGTCCCGGGCGTGGTGGCGTCGTGGGGGGCGCTGGTGGAGCGGTTCGGCACCTGGCCGCTCGACCGCCTGCTCGCCGCCGCCGTGCGCTACGCCGTCGACGGCTTCCCGCTCGACGACCGGCTGGCCACCACCCTCCAGGGCCTGGCCGGCGGCCCTGACCACGACCTCTTCGGCGCGCTGACCCACCCGAACGGCGGCGACACGCGGGCGGGCGCGACCTTCCGCCAGCCCGATCTGGGCGAGACGCTGGCGCACATCGCCGGGGCCGGCGTCGACTCCTTCTACCGGGGGGCGCTGGCCGAGCGCATCGCCGACCACGTGCAGCGGGGCGGCGGGGCCCTCGACGCCGACGACCTCGGCGACCACCAGTCGACCTGGGAGGCGCCGCTGGCGGTGCGCTACCGCGGCGCCACCGTGTCGACCCAGCCGCCGGTGTCGATGGGGATCGTGCTGCTGGCGCAGCTGGCCGTGCTCGGGGAGTTCGACGTCGCGGCCTTGGCGCCGGGGAGCGCCGAGCACGTCGACCTGCTGGTGCGGGCCAAGCACGCCGCCTTCGCCGAGCTGCTCCCTCGGCTCGGCGACCCCGACCTGGTGGACGTCGACGCCGACGCCCTGCTGCAGCCCGGGCGCTGGGCCGAGGCCGCGGCCCGCATCCGCCGGGGCGACGTCCCGCCCAGCGCCACCGACGAGCTGGTCCCGACCGGCACCGACACGACGTCGATCGCCGTGACCGACGGCGACGGCATGGCGGTCGCCCTGGTGCAGTCGCTGTTCAACGAGTTCGGCGCCCGCGAGCTGGTCGACGGCACCGGCGTGATCCTCAACGACCGGCTGGCCAACCTGGTCCACGACCCGTCGCACCCCAACGGGCTGCAGGGCGGCAAGCGGCCGGTCCACACGCTGCACTCGTACCTGGTCGAGCGGCCCGACGGGTCGGTGCTGGCCGGGGCGACGCCGGGCGGCCGGGGCCAGGTCCAGACCAACCTGCAGGTGCTGGTCAACGCCCTGGACCACGGCGACGACCTGCCCCGGGCCGTCGAGCGGCCCCGCTGGGTGAGCGGCACGCCCCGGCGCTCGCCGCCCGACGACACCCTCTACATGGAGCCCGGCTTCCCGTCCGGGGCCCCGGCGGCGCTCGAGGCGCGGGGCCACGCGGTGACGGTCCAGCCGGCCGGCGACGACGACCACTTCGGCTGCTGCACGGTCGTGTCGGTCGACGCCGCTGCGACCACGCATGCCGCGGCCGCCGACCGACGGCGGGGCGCCGCGGCGCTCGGCTGGTGACCCACCTCTAGGAGGACGACGACCATGACGACTGCCCCGACGACCCCGACCCCGACCACCCCCGGCATCCGCTACCCGTTCCCCATCGACCGCTCGCGCTACGACTGGCCGACGTTCTCCGACGCCGAGTTCGCCCGTCGCCACGACCTGGCCCGCGGGTTCATGGACGACGAGGGCCTCGACGCGCTGCTGGTGTACGGCCACAACGGCATCTGGGAGCGGGGCTGGGCCAACATCCGCTGGCTCACCAACTTCATGGGCACCATGGAGCTCGACTGCGTGTGCGTGTTCCCCCGCCACGGCGACCCCGTGCTCGCCATCCTGGGGCTCAACGCCCGCCTGCCCGACCGCCTCGCCCGCTCGGTCGTGCCCGACATCCGGGGCGCGCTCAACACCGCCGAGGTGGTGGTGGGCGCGGTCGCCGACCTGGGGCTCGGACGGTCGCGGCTGGGGGTGGTCAAGCCGGCGCCCTACCTGTCGATCCCGCACGACCACCACGTGACGCTCACCACCGGGCTGCCCGATGCCGAGCTGGTGGAGCTGTCCGACGAGTTCTGGCGCCTGCGGCTGGTGCAGTCCGACGAGGAGCTCGCCTGCCTCGACGAGGCCGGTCGCATCGGCGACGCCGCCAACGCCGCCATCATCGACCGGGTCCGGCCGGGGATGACCGAGGCCGACCTCTTCACGGTGATCTACGAGACCATCGCCGTCGAGGGGGGCGAGATCCCCTGCATGGTGCTGGCGGGCAGCGAGTCGATGGTCGAGCCGACCAGCGCCTTCCAGCGGCCCCGGCCCATCGGCCGCACGATCACCGACCACGACGTGCTGCTGCTGGAGCTGGGCGCCCGCGACGGCCATGGCTACGAGGCGCAGACCGGGAAGCCGATCTGCTTCGGCGACCCGCCGCCCGACTACGCCGACATGTTCGCCGTGGGCCGCGAGGCCTACGACGCCGTGGTCGACGTGCTGCGCCCGGGGTGCACGGCGGCCGACATCCGGCGGGCCGGCCAGGTGATCTGGGACCGCGGCTACACGGTGGTCGCCCCGCTGGTGCACGGGGTGTTCAACCCGCTCGACGCCGGCCCGTTCGTGGGCACGTCGCACCGGCCCGACAAGGACGTGACCCTGGCGCCCGGGATGGCGCTGTGCGTGGAGATCCACCCGTGCACGGAGGACATCGTGCGGGGCATCTTCCTCGGTGACACCTACGTGATCACCGAGGACGGCCACCGCTGCGTCAACCAGCTGCCGCCCGACCTGGTGGTGCTGTGATGGTGTCGGTCGAGATCGACCGACTCGAAGCGGTGGTGGTCGCCGGGTACACGGGGCGCGACCGGGCGGCGGTCGACGAGCACATCGCCGAGCTGGCCGCGATGGGCGTCGCCCCGCCCGCGACCGTGCCGGCCTACTGGGGCTTCCCGCCCTGGATCGCCTCGCAGTCGGATCGAGTGATCGTCGTCGGCGACGGGACCTCGGGTGAGGTGGAGCCGTGCCTGGTGGTCGACGGCGACGATGTCTACCTGACCGTGGCGTCGGACCACACGGACCGGGCCGTCGAGGCGGTCGACATCGGCCTGTCGAAGCACGTCTGCCCCAAGGTGATCGGCCGGGAGGCATGGCCACTCGCCGAGGTGGCCGACCGGCTCGATCGTCTCGAGCTGCGCAGCTGGGTCGACGGCGACGTGCTCTACCAGGACGGCACGACCGCCGCGCTGGTCGACCCGCGGGAGCTGCTGGTGGGCCTGCCGTTCCCACGGCCCCGGTGCTTCGCCCTGCTCGGCGGCACCGTCCCGACGATCGGTGGCCTCCGCCCGGCGGCCCGGTTCCGCGGCGAGCTGCGCGACCCCGCCACCGGAGCGTGCCTGACGGTCGCCTACGACGTCGACGTCCTCGACACAAGGAGCGCCCGATGACGCGCACGGGATCCGACTACCTCTCCTCCCTCGCCGACGGCCGCCAGGTGCTGCTCGACGGCGAGCGCGTCGACGACGTGGCCGCCCACCCCGCCTTCGCCGGCGCGGCCCGGTCGGTCGCCCGGCTCTACGACCTGGAGGCCGCCGACTCGGACGGGACGCTCACCTACCCGTCGCCGTCAGCCGGCCACGGCGTGCCGCTGGGGTGGAAGACGCCCCGGACGGTGGACGACCTGACGGCCCGGCGGCTGGCGGCCACCCGGCTGGCCGAGGCGTCGTTCGGGCTCATGGGCCGCAGCCCCGACCACGTGGCCGGGTTCTTCGCCGGGTTCGTCGCCTCGCCGGCCACCTTCAGCACCCGTGACCCGGGCTTCTACCGCAACCTCGTCGCCTTCTACGAGAAGGCCCGGGACGAGTCCGCCTACCTCAGCTACACGATCATCCACCCCACCATCGACCGCAGCCGGCCGCCGCACGAGCAGTACGACGACCACCTCTACGTCGCCGTCGCCGCCGAGCGCGACGACGGCATCGTCCTGCGGGGCGCCCAGATGCTGGGGACCGGGACGGTGCTGTCGGACTACGTCTTCGTCAGCTGCATCCTGCCGCTGCCTCCGGGCTCCGAGGACTACGCCCTGTCGGTGGTCGTGCCGAACAACGCCCCCGGCCTGCGCATCCACACCCGCCGCCCCTACGCGCAGGGCGTGCCCAGCCCGTTCGACTACCCGCTGAGCAGCCGCTTCGACGAGACCGACTCGCTGGTGGTGTTCGACGACGTGGTGGTGCCGTGGGAGCACGTGTTCATCTGCCGCGACATCGACGCCGTGCGGGCCCAGTTCAACGACACCGCGGCCCACAGCCTCGGCAACACCCAGGCCCAGACCCGCTTCGCCGTGAAGCTGCGGCTGTTCGCCGGCCTCGCCCGGCGCCTGTGCGACGACGCCGGCACCACCGTCGACGCCAAGGTCAAGCAGCGGCTGGGGGTGATCGCCGCCCACGCCGCCCTCCCGGAGGCGTTCCTGCTGGCCGCCGAGGCGGGCGCGTCGGTGGACGGCGACGGGGTCATGCGGCCGGACCCGGGGATGCTCTACACGGCCATGACCCTGCAGCCCCGGATCGCCACCGAGATCGGGACGTTCCTGCGGGAGCTGGCCGGCGGGGCGGTGATCCAGCTGCCGTCGTCGGTGGCGGCCTTCGACGATCCGGTGGCGGCGGCGGACCTCGACCGCTTCGTGCGCTGGCCCGGGGCGAGCGCCGTCGAGCGGATCAAGCTGCTCAAGCTGTACTGGGACCTGATCGGTTCGGAGTTCGCGGGGCGGCACCTGCAGTACGAGATGTTCTACGCCGGCGATCCGTCCGTGGTGCACATGCGGTCGTTCGGGACCTACCCGTGGGAACGGGCCCTGGCGTTGGTCGACGCCTGCCTCGACGGGGTGCCCGACCCCACGCCGGCGGTGTCGTCGGTCGCGGTGGCGTCGTGACGGTCCCCAAGCCCGAGCTGGAGTTCCTCGACCCTCGGGCCGACCGGCGGTTCGCGTGGCAGCCGCTGGCCGACGACCGCACCGGGCTGCTGGAGGAGATCGTGCTGGCCGGCGCCCACGAGGCGGGACACGTCACCCGGCTGCTGCGCTTCCCGCCGGGCTGCGACACGTCGCCCAACGGGGTGCTCACCCACGAGGTGTGGGAGGAGGTGTGGATCGTCGAGGGGTCGATCACCGACCTGCGCCTCGGCGAGACCTTCACCGCCGGAATGTACGCCTGCCGACCGCCCGGCATGGAGCACGGGCCGTGGGTGTCGCCGGAGGGCGCGGTCACGTTCGAGATCCGGTACCCGGCGCCATGACCGGGGGCGGGGACGGCGCCGGGCTCGGGGTGCTCGACACCCGGTTCCGGACCGTGCTGCGGCGGCTGGCCGCGGCCGACCGCCTCACCGTGGTCACCCGCCGGGTGTCGACCCACCTGGAGCTGGCCGGGCTCCTCAAGGCCCACGACGGCGACCGGGCGCTGCTGTTCGTCGACGTGATGGAGTCACCCATGCCGGTGGTCGGGAACCTTCTGGCCAGCCCGGCCAACGTCGAAGCGGCGCTGGGCCTGGACCGCCACGGCATCCGGGCCGCGATGGACCGGGCGCTGGCCTGCCCGCTGCCGCCCCTGCGGGTCTCGGGCCTGGGCCGCGACACGGCGCCGGCGCAGGCCGTGGTGACGACCGCGCCGTTCGACCTCGCCGAGCTGCTCCCGGTGCTGCGCCACGCGCCGGGCGACGGCGGGCGGTTCGTCACGTCGGGCGTGGTGCTGGTGCGCGACCCGGAGACCGGCGTCCACAACGCGTCCTACCACCGGATGCAGCTGCTCGGCGGCAACCGCACCGCCATCAAGCTCGACCACGGCCGCCACCTGCGGGCCGCCCACGAGCGGGCGATGGCGCGGGGCGAGGACCTGCCGGTGGTGGTGTGCCTCGGGCCCGACGCCGCGCTGCTCTACGCCGCCGCGCTCATGGGCTCGCAGATGCCCGAGTCCGCCGACGAGCTGGCGGCGGCCGGGGGCCTGGCCGGGGCGCCCCTGGAGGTGGCCGAGGCCGTGACCAGCGACCTCCCGGTGCCGGCCCACGCCGAGATCGTGCTGGAGGGCCGCATCTCGCCGACCGAGACGGCGCCCGAGGGGCCGTTCGCCGAGTTCCTCGGGTACCCCTCCGACGACGGGCCCGCCCCCGTGGTCACCGTCGACGCCGTGACCCACCGCTCCGACCCGATCTACTTCGCCGTCAACGGCGCGGGGCGCGAGACGATCATGCTGCGCAAGTACGTCCTGGAGGCCAGCGCGCTGCGGGCGCTGCGGGCGGCGGTGCCGATCGTGTCCGACGTGGCGCTGACCGCCGGCGGCCTCTACCGGTTCCACCTCGTCGTCCAGGTGGCCAAGCGCAGCGCCCGGGACGACGGGCTGCAGCGCAACGCCATGCTGGCCGCCTTCGGGGCGCTCAAGGACCTCGACCAGGTGATCGTGGTCGACGACGACATCGACGTGCACGACCCGGTCGACGTCGAGTGGGCCGTCGCCACCCGCATGGAGGCGTCCCGCGACCTCCTGGTCGTCCCCGGAGCGAGGGGCCACGAGTACGTCCGGGTGTCCGACCACGGCGTCCGCGCCAAGCTCGGCATCGACGCCACCGTCGCCCACGCGGAGCGCGCCCGCTTCGCCCGCGCCCCCTTCCTCGAGGCCACCCTCACCCCCTCCGACACCACCCCCGCGTCCACCTACGCCCCCCTCGCCGGGCTGCTCACCGACTGACGCTCCCCGGGCCCGACGTCCAATCCCGACGAGCGGACACGCGTCGGTGTGGTCGACTCCGTCGTCCACTCAGGGGTTCTCGTGACGGCGCCGGCTGCGGGCTGGTGACGGAACACGACGACCGGGAGCACATGGTTCAGGGCCTGCGGTAGATCGATAGGGATCGAAGGGTTCGATGTCTATGCTTCGGAGGTGTGAAGGGACCTCCGCAGCAGGAACCGATCGGGGTGCAGCTGACGCGGACGGCGCGGGTGGCGAGCCGGGTGTTCGACGAGGCGCTGGCCGCCTTGGGCGGGTCGTCGGCGATGTGGCTGGTGCTCGTGTCGCTGCAGGATCAGGTGCACGGCGCCCAGCGCGATCTGGCGGCGGCGGTGGGCATCGAGGGGCCCACGCTGACCCACCACCTGAACCGCATGGAGCGGGCCGGGCTCGTCACGCGCCGGCGTGATCCCGAGGATCGCCGCGTCCACCTGGTCGAGCTGACCGACGACGGTCGGGCCATGTTCTCCCGGCTGCTCACCGGCGTGATCGAGTTCGACGGTCGCCTGCGGGCCGGCTTCGACGCGCAGGAGATCGAGCAGCTGCGGGGCTACCTCGACCGGCTCCGCGCCAACGTCGCCCCGGCTCCGGCCCCGGGCCCGGCTCCGACCAGCGAGGAAGCGACCCCGTGAAGATCGTCGTGCACCTGGCCGACTTCGGGTGGCCCATCCCGCCCGCCGAGCTGCCCGCCCTGCTCACCGACGTCGCCGCCCTGACCGAGGCCGGCGGCTTCGGCGGGCTCGCGGTGGGCGACCACCTGTGGAGCCACCCGATCATGGGCGGGCCCGAGACCGCCTGCCTCGAGGCCTACACCACGCTCTCGTTCCTCGCGGCCCGCTCGGCCTCGATCCGGCTGATGACGCTCGCCACCGGCGCCCACTTCCGCCACCCCGGCGTGCTGGCCAAGACCGTGACCACCCTCGACGTGCTGTCCGGCGGGCGCGCCTGGCTCGGCATCGGCTCCGGCCACTACCAGGAGGAGTGCGACGGCCTGGGCGTGCCCTTCCCGCCCACCGGCGAGCGGTTCGACCTGCTCGAGGACGCCCTCGAGGTGTGCCTGCGCATGTGGACCGGCGAGCACGGCACCGACGCGCCCTACGACGGCCACCACGTCCACGCCGGCCGGCTGCTCAACCTGCCCCAGTCGCTCCAGCGTCCCCACCCGCCGGTCCTGATCGCGGGCGACGGCGAGCGCCGCACGCTCCGGCTCGTGGCCCGCTACGGCGACGCCTGCAGCCTCCGCCCGACACCCGACGTGCCCCACAAGCTCGACGTCCTGCGCCGCCACTGCCACGACGCCGGCACCGACTTCGACCGCATCGAGCGGACCTGTGCCTGGGCCTTCACCGCCGACGACGGTGGGCCGGCCACCCACGACGCCATCGACAAGCTCCGCTGGTTCGCGGCGATGGGCATCGACACGGTCATCGCCCGGGTCGACGGCATCGAGCAGCGCCGTCCTCTGGAGCTGCTGGCCCGGCACGTGGTGCCGGTGGCCGCCGACCTCGACGGCCGGGCGTGACACCGGCCCCACCACGGACGCCCTCCGACCGCCACCTACGGAGCGACGCCCGAGTGGACGGCCGGCCTACTTCGCCTCGCGGGCCGCGGTGGTGGCCGCGGCCCGCACCTCCTGGGCGAAGCGACCCGCCTGCTGCAGCGCCTCGGCCGCTTCGGGCAGGAACGACCAGAAGATGTGGAAGTCGTGCGTGGCCACCGGATAGAGCTCGAGCCGGGTGTCGACGCCGTGGGACTTGGCGTGGTCGGCCAGCCGGTGGGCGTCGACGACGAGGACGTCGCCGGTGCCGCCCTGGATGAGCAGCGGCGGCATCCCGGTCAGGTCGGCGTTCAGCGGGCTGATCACCGGGTCGTCGGCAGGGTGCCCGTCGAGGTACGAGACCGCGAAGCTGCGCAGCTGCTCGAGCGACAGCGCGGGTTGGGGCTCGGAGGTGCCGATCGACGGGACCTCGTCGACGTGGTCGAAGGTGAGGTCGATGCCCGGGCACAGCAGGGCGGCCCCGCCGGGCAGGGGCAGCTTCTCCTGCTGCAGGGTGACCATCAGCGACAGCACCAGGCCGCAACCGGCCGAGTCGCCCGCCATCGTGATCTGGTCGGGCGGGGTGCCGGTGTCGAGCATCCACAGGTACGCCCGCATGGCGTCCTCGAGGGCGGCGGGGAACGGGTGCTCGGGCGCCAGCCGGAACTCGGGCGCCACCAGGCTGGCCTCGGCCGCCATGGCCAGGGCCCCGGCCAGGCCCCGGTAGCCGAAGGCCGAGCCCATCACGTAGCCGCCACCGTGCAGGAACAGCAGCGACGGCTGCAGCTGCGGGTCGGCGCCGAGAAGCAGGGACGGCACCCCGCCGGTGTTGACCGGCCGCACCACGATCTCGGGCGGCGGCGGGAACTGGCCGTGCAGCTCCTCGCCCGCGTTGCGCAGGGCCTGCAGGTCGACGTCGGCGCTGGTCAGGTGCTGCACCGGCTCCCAGATGCGGGCCAGCCGGCCGGCCAGCTCGCCGCCGACTGCCCGGGTGGCCGACACCGCGTCGTCGATCCCGTAGAGCAGGCTGCGGGCCCGGTCGAGCAGCGCATCGCCGGCCAGCGTCAGCTCGACCCCGTGGGTCGAGCGCCGCAACAGGTCGCAACCGACCAACCGCTCGAGCCCCCGTATCTGGCGGCTCAGCGCCGGCTGCGACAGGTAGAGCCGGGCCGCGGCCCGACCGAAGTTGAGCTCCTCGGCCACGGCGACGAACGCACGCAGGTGACGCAGCTCGATGCCGTCGGGCGCCGGGGGCAGCGGCAGCACCCGGCCGAGCGGCGTCTCGGAACCGTCTGCGGCGTCGGGGCCGTCGGGGCCGTCGTCCATGGCCACCATTGTGGAGCACCAGGTCGAACACGGTCAT
>Ga0193742_1000750_pt1 | contig 20854 bp, 12 predicted proteins | sample L2c1metaG_FD_165511 | JGI IMG/M metagenome (GOLD analysis project Ga0193742, IMG submission 165511) | Soil microbial communities from a riparian zone of the East river system, Colorado, United States - L2c1 | ecosystem: Environmental > Terrestrial > Soil > Riparian zone | place: USA: East River... | reverse complement strand
CGGCTGTGAGCAGGGGGACGTTGGCGTCGAGCGCGCGGATTCCTGCGTCACGATCTTCGCGGCTGCTGCTCTTGCCTAAGGGGAAGCCTACCTTCGCGGCCCATTCGCGGATGGTGGTGGTGGGGAGCTGGTCGACGTTGTGGTTATGCCAGTCAGGAAACTGCAGCTCGGAGTTGAGCCACTTTGCGACGACGGGCATGATCCACGAGGGCCGGTGACTGGCTCCGGGATCGAAGCCGGTGGTGAAGACGCCGCGGTCGCTGCCGTTGAGCGTGACGACTCGGCTGCGGAGTTCGTTGAAGAAGTCAGGGCCGTGGTGCGGGATGTCCACGACGGTGTCGTTGGTGCCGTTGTAGATGAAGGTGTCGCCGCGACGCGCATTCAAAGTGAAGAGCACGGCGGGGCGATCGCCGAGGAAGGCGAGTGCCTTGTAGGGCCCGGACTGACACATAACGGCGTGGCTGGTCTCCCAGTAGCCGCCGGGGCCGTCGAGATCGCCGCCGCCGACGAGGACGAGGGAGTGGATGCGAGGATCCGCAGCACCGACGAGCGAGGAGATGAAGGACCCCATCGAGAAGCCCAGGACGGCGATGCGATGGGGATCGACGTCGTGCCGCGCGGCCAACGTGCTGACGGCCTGCATGGTGTCGGTGATCATGAGGCCGCCCATGCGAGCGGGCATGCTGGGTGGCGTGGAGAGGATGCGATCGTGCTCGCTGGTGAAGTCCTTGTGATCGTCGTTGCGCTCGCCTTCCCCGATGGGGTCGTAGGTGAGCACGACCGCTCCTGCTCTCGCATAGAGGACGCCGGTGTAGTAGGCGTACCAGCTCGACTTGTCGCCACCATGGCCGTTGACGACGACAATGGCGGGCATGCGTCCGCGGGGCCGCTGCGTAGGACGATAGAGGACGGCGGGAACACGCAGGCCATAGGCGGTACGGTAGCTGATCTTCTCGATCGTGACGCCGGGAGTGATCTCCTGCGTAGCATAGGTTTCGACTTCAGCCTTCGGAAGAGGATCGGGAATGTAGAGGGCTCGGCGCATCTCGTGGCGCCAACGATCCACCTGCTGTGAACTTGCCGGCACAGCCTGTGCGAAGGCCGAGAGCGGCGAGAAGATCGCGAGTGCTGCACAGGCTTTGAAGGCGGTTTGAGATAGGAAGATGCGCAAGGTCGGGCTCCTCTGTACTACGCTGAATCAGTGTCAACGACACCTTATAAAACGGCACGAGAATCAGCAAACAGTTGGGAAAGTTATTTCGACGGACTTAGTCCGGCAACGCTGGCGATGTCGCCGGCTTCCGAGGAATCGTGGAAGGCTGCGGCGCGTCGGGATCGAGCTCGAGGCCCGCATTCTTCATAATCTCTTTCGCCTCGGCCGGCCAGTTATTGTTGGTGATGAGATGGTCATCGAGGATGAGGTCGTTCTGATAGTTGGTCCAGAGTCCGCCGATCTTCGTACCATCATGCCAGTTATCGATGGCAGTGTTGTCCGGCGAGATGCGCAGGGGATAAGCCGCATGAACGGTGTTGATATTCAGCCACTCCGCGCCGGGATCCTGCACTACGTTTTTGCGGACGGTGACATAGCGTGAACCTTCGTCGAGGTAGAGCGCGATGAGGCCGTGAATGTCGTAGATGTAGTTCTCGGTAATGAGAGTGCCGGGGCTGGCGGAGAGATTGTAGATTGCGCCGCCGTCATGAAAGAGCTTCTTGGCATCGTGAATGCGATTGGCTGCAACCACCACGTCGCGATGCGTCGTCGGAGTCTGGTAGACGAGGTTCTGCGGCCAGTCGTAACCGCGCATGCGGACACGGTAGTTGGGGTTTCCACCTGCATCCTGCATTCCCCATCCATAGCCGATGTCGATGGCGTCATAGGGTACGTCAGAGATGTCATTATGAAGAATCACTGCTCCCTGGACGTAGGTGCTCAGAATAGCTGAGTTGTCGCGGAACTCGCGGCTGATGGAGGAGATGCGATTGTTGCGCACGATGAGCTGGCGGTTAATCATCCGCGGGTCACGTGGGTGATGTGCGTCGCGCTGCACACCGCCGGCAAGAATAGCTCCGCCGGCGCAGTCGGTAAAAGTGTTCGACGTCACGGTGACATCACCTGCACCAAGGCCGGTGCCAGTGACGGTTGCATCGGCGTCGTTGCCAATGCCGAGAGCGTACTGCCCGAGGTGCGCGAAGGTGTTGTGATCGAAGGTGATGCGTTCGGAGGCCGTAACCTGAATGGAGGCGGGCATCTGGTGCCACTCGTTGCGCATGCTCTCGAAGGCGCGGCAGCCGACGGCGCAGGTTGCGATGGGATCGGACGGATAAGCGAGTGCGCGCCCGGTGAGATACGATCCGCTCTGTTGGCTGGCATAGCCTTCTTCCCCGGAGGGGCCAAGCCATGTGGTGTGCGAGAAGCGAATGCCGCGGAAGGCGAGATCGCGCACGGGCTCGTCGAGACTGTTGCCGATTGCGATGAGTACGGTGAGATGCGGCAGCTCGACGTCGGCCTTCGAGAGGTCAACTCCCGAGTTGGGCTCGAGGTAGAGCTTGCCCGCATCGGAGTCGAGATACCACTGTCCGGGCTTGGTGAGCAGCTTGAGTGAGTTGACCAGATAGAGATGGGAAAGCTCGGGGTGGAAGGGCTTTTCGATCGTGTCGTAGCCCCATAGATTGTTGTCCCACGCCGGCTGCCGCATGAGGAGCTTGCCGTGATCGACACGCTCGATCGGCGCGATGCGTTCCGTGAAGAAGCCGGTGGCGCGAAGCTCCAGATGCTTTGCTCCTTCCAGCTCGTTGAGCGCTGCCCCGTTGGCTTTGGAGACCATACCCTCGCGCGTGAACGTGTAATCGTCACGACGAATCTCTTCCGACGCAATCGGAGCGAGCTCATCGTTGACCCAGAGCTGTCGTGCCTCGGCGCCCGGTGGAACGTCGGCCACATAGATTCCGTGGCTCGATCCACGCCACCCTGTTACCGGCATCGCTCCGCTGATGACAGGATGCGCGTCTGCAGCGGCCTGCCAGGTTACGGTGTGTCCGTTGCGGCCGCCGTCCTGTGACGTAAAGCGCAGCGTCTGCGAGATACGATAGGTGCCATCGGCAAGCTGCACGATCACGTCGTGTGCTCCGCTCACCAGGCGCACCGCCTGCTGGGCGCGCTCGAGCGATCGATATGGACTCGCTGGCGTTCCGGCAGCGCGGTCGTCTCCAGTGGGCGAGACACCGATGACCACCGCGTCCTTTGCCGGTTTCGCGGCCGCCAGCAGCATGTGCGGAGAAGTTGCAGCCAACAAACAGAGTGCAGTGGTGCGTATGAGCGTGATCGCCCTCATCGTTCCCTTTCTATGCTGATGCAATGTTCCACGCCTGTATAACGAAACTCCCATGTCTGTCGGCGGTTTGGAGTGTAGAAGGTCACGCGGAACTCGCGTTCGGCGATCATCTCCGGAAAGCCTCCCTCACGTGCAGCGAAGGTCAGCATACCTTGAGCTTCGCTCCACGAGATGCGAAGAAAGGCGCACTCCCCACGCTCGTAATCATATCCATCGCCCGCGTCTTCGTAGAGCTCAAACTTCGCATCTGCTCCGGTGTACACGTGCAGATCGCAGGGTGCGTCAGGAATCTCATCCGCATATTGCATCGCTTGAGTCATCGGAAGGATCGAGCCTTCGTGCAAAAACCACGGGATCGAGTCGAGCGGAGCATCAGCTTCTACGGTCTGGCCGCCCTCAAAGGCCGCACCGGTTCTCGCGTCATACCAACGCTTCCCTTCCGGCAGATAGACCCTGCGCGAGCGCCCTCCGCCCTCCTGCGGTTGCGTTACCGGGCAGACCATCAGCGACGGGCCGAAGAGATATTGATCTCCGATCTCGTGGGTGGCGCGATCATCAGGAAAGGCGAGCGCGAGGGCGCGCATCATTGGGAGATCCTCAAAGGTGACCGCTGCAGCCAGGGAATAGATGTACGGCAGCAGCTGATAGCGAAGACGGATGCTGGCTGCGATCGCATCGTAGAACGGCGATCCCTCTTCGCCAAAGCGCCATATCTCGCGAGCAGCATCCGTGCCATGCGAGCGAAACATCGGCAGAAAGACCGCGTACTGCAGCCACCGGGTGTAGAGCTCATGAAACCGAGGATCGGTGCAACCCGTATCGGCGGAATCGGGCGCGAGCGCGTTCATGTCGGTAAGGCCGCGGCATCCCGCGGTGTAGTCACCGCGCCAGAACCAGAGATCGGGATTGTTATCGATGAAGAAGCCGCCGATGTCGACGGTCCAGTAAGGCTCTCCGGTGGCACAGAAATGGACGCCTTCGGCGATGGAACGACGCAACGTCTCCCAGGTGGCGCAGATGTCGCCGTTCCAGATGATCGTGCCGTAGCGGTGCTGGCCCGCATAAGAAGAGCGCGTGAGATTTACGACCCGCTTCGCATCGGTCGCTCGCCGCTGCCCTTCGTAGATGCCTTGCGAATGCACGAGCGAATACGCATTAATCTCCCCGGCGTCGAGATAGAGCTTCGACTCCTCCGTGTTGATCGCGAACCGTCGATGCGGCTCCGGCTTGACCGCGCCGCTCCAGTCCGCCTCAAAGGGCTCGGTGCAGTCGCACCACCAGGCATCCACGCCATGCGAAAAGAGCCCACGCTCCGCCTGGCCCCAATAGGCCGCACGTGCCTCGGGAAGACAGGCATTGTAGGTCGATCCGTTTCCGAGCATCCAGTCGTGCTCAAGAAGCTCACGCTGGTTCTCGCAGTCGCCCGTCATGATGGGCCAGATCGAAACCATGAGCCGCGCTCCCATCGCATGCAGCTGCTTCGTGAAAGCGTCGGCATCGGGAAAGCGAAGCGGGTCGAGCGACTTCTGCCCCCACCCGGCGCCGTTGGGCCAGCTCTTCCAGTCAAGCACGATCACGTCGAGCGGGATGCGGCGGCGACGATACTCCGCGACCACATCGACCATCTCCTGTGCGGTGACGTAGCGCTCCTTCGACTGCACGTAGCCGAACGCCCACTTCGGCAACATCGGCGTACTGCCTGTAAGCCGGCGATAGCCGCGAGTGATCTCGTCGAAGGTCTTGCCATGGATGAAGTAGAAGTCCAGCTCCTCGACGCAGTCGGCCCACCAGTACGATCCCAAAGCGTCATCGTGAAAGGTCATCGCAGAGTAGCAATCGAGCAGAACACCATAGCCGCGTGTCGAGACCAGGTGAGGCACAACAGCTTTCATATTCTGCTGATAAAGCTCGCGCGAGCGGCCGCGCAGATTGGCGTAGCCTTCTTCATGCGAACCCAGGCCGAAGAGAGCTTCCTCGTCAGCGAAGACGAACTCGAGTTTAGCTTCGTACGCATTGCGATCGAAGACAGTGGCGTACTTTGTCGCGGTCGCGCGCGCGCCGTCGATACTTTGTCCCTGCTCGACTGCGGTGTCACGATCGAAGATGTTCCGGGTGACTGGCCTGGGCGTCAGCCACTTACCTCCACGCTCAGGCTCCTGCATCAGGAGTCTTCCACTTGCATCGTAATAACGTAGCGCACCAGTCGCCTTGTGCAACCGGATCGTCAACGCTGCGGTGCTGAGTGTGTATGCCTCCTTCTCATCCACAAGCTCGAAGGGCACTGCCTCCGGCGCCCCTGCAACGATGCGGCTGGGCCGGTCGAGAAACGCTTGATCGCCTGTGAAGGTCACTCGCGCGATCGCACTCGTAAAAAACTGAATGCGCAGGCGACGATTGCCTGAACGAAAGACCGCTGCGTCGGATTGATCTTCTAGTTGAAACATAATTTGAATTAGAGACTCTCGCTCACCAGCGCTGCTATCCGCCTGCGCTCTGAAAGTTCACTCTGGATGCGAGGCTCCATGCATTCGTAACGGTGATAGAAAAATACAGGTACAGCCGCAAGGGCATAGGCAACCGCAGGGAGCCAGATGCAGCTCAGCTCGATGCCGAAGATCGATCTCGCGCTCTGCTCCACATTCGGGACGTAGTTTGAGCGCGCAAGAATCCATGCCGGCAGCGCCCCGCCGAGACCGCTTCCGGCCTTCAGACAAAACGCCGCGCCGATGGCAGTGAGCAAACCTGCCGCGCGCACGCCGCTCTTCCACTCGCCATAGTCGACGCTGTCTGAAAGCACGGAGAATGGAATGGCCATTGCCAGACCGCTCGCGAGAAAACCGACGACCCATCCGGTCATTACGAGAGGAATCGATCTCTCGCTCGTGCCCGTGAACACAAGGATCTGACCCGCGACCGAGCCGATAAGACCGAAGATCCAGACGTTGCGCTTCGAGCTGCGCCTGCAAAGATAGGGCAGAAACAGAATGCTCCCCAGCGAGACGACATCGAGACTGTTCGCAACCGAGACCAGCTCTTTGCGGTGCAACACGTACTCGAAGAAGTACGGCGCAGAGGAGATCCGGGCGATGAAGGCGATCCAGAAAAACAGACTGCTCAGGAAGATGATGAGCCAGGGAGCATTATTCCTGAGTGCGCCGAGACTCTCACGGACGGAGAGTTTCTGCTGGCGTTCCTGCACCGTCTCCCTGAGATTGCGGAAGGCGAACAGGTAAAGCAGGACCGTACCGGTTGCATAGATCGGCATGACCAGCATGAAACCCTTGCGATCGTTACCCTGTCCCAGAAGCGAGACCAGACGGAGGACGGTGAGATTCACGAAGAGAACTCCCATCTTCGAGCCGAACATGCGGAAGCTGGTGAGCACCACACGCTCATGGTTCTCGGGAGTAAGCGCCGCAAGGATCGAGGTGACCGGCGTGTTGATGCCCGTGTAGAGAATGCTCGTGACAACGTACGTCGCAATGGCATAGAGAATCTTCGGAGTCGGACTCAGGTTCGGAGTCGTGAACGTCAGCACGCCGAAGAGGGCGAAGGGCACGCAGAGCCAGAGGAACCAGGGGCGGCTCTTGCCCCAGCGGCTGTGGGTCTTTTCGAAGAGGATTCCCCAAAGCGGAGCATCCAGCGCATCGACACACCGCGCGATCAGCAGGATCGATCCGGCGGCGGCGGCCGAGATGCCATAGACATCGGTATAGAACTTGAGGATGTAAAACGAGATCACGCAGAAGATCAGCTGGCCGGCGACTTCGCTGGCCGTGTAGCTGAGGCGCATCCTAAGAGGTCCGCTTGTCATCCAGTCCCGCACCGATCCTGCTCAGCCTCGAAATACATGGCGGATGCCAGGCGAGTCAAGGGGCCACTTCATGATGGAAGTGGCCCGCATGACGAGATCCACCGACGCTCCGTGAAAACCTGTTACGCGACCGCTTCCTTATGCTCCGGGAACGGTCCATAATTTTCGGCTGTATCCTCGCCATGGCTGTAGACGTTCTTGCCGCCTCTCAGGAACGGAGTCGCCATCGCCCACGGCTTGCCGTCAGGGCGAGTGATGGGGGACGCGCTGTACTGCGGCAGGTAGATGCGTCGCATGTTTTCGGTCTTGTTGGGTCCGCTGCGATGGAAGACAAAGCTGTCGAACGCGACGACGCTGCCGGCAGGCACGATCAGAGGATCTCCAGGATCATTCCCCGTGTATCCGATCAGGTCGTTGGTTCCGTCTTCCTTGATGTGGTTGATGATCTCGCTCTTGGTGCCCCCGCGCGAGTGCGGAAGCAGGTAGACCGTGCCGTTTTCTTCACTGACGTCGTCGAGAGTGCACCAGCAGGTGACATAGGGCCTATGCTCCGTGGTGGGGTTGTACCACTTCACGTAGCCGGAGTCCTGGTGCCAGGCGAACTTCATTCCCTGCTCCGCGCCCTTGACCACCCACTGCTCGTGGAAGAGATAGGCCTCCTCGCCAACCGTCGCCCTGGCTACTTCAGCCATCAGGTCGCTGAAGACGAACTGATACAGGCGGCTGCTCAACCGGTACCGATTGTTGATGAAGTACCGTTTTCCGCGGTGACTGATGTTCTCCGTCTTCACGCCCTTCGAGTCCATGATCGAGTCGTAGTATCCGAGATAGTAGGAACACTCCTCGCGCAACATGTTCAGCGTTGCTGGCGGGATCACGCCGGGAAGGACCATGTAGCCTTCGGTCCGGTAGAGGTCGCGTTGTTCGTCGGTGATCTTCATGCCGAAAACTGTAACGATCCGAGGATACGATTGACTTCTCATTTCCGCCAGACTTGTTATCATTTTTTGTCGAATGCTGGCGCGCCTCCAACTCCCGTCCTCGCTCGAAGGCAACGTCTGGCGTTACGCGAATCTCGCGAACGCCAATCGTCCGCACCACCATGCCGAACTGGAGCTGAACCTGGTGACCCATGGAAAGGGCATCTACCTGCTCGGCAGCCGCCGCTACGAGATACGGCGTGGCGACCTGCTCTGGCTGTTTCCCGCGCAGGAACACGTGCTCGTCGAACAGACCCCGGACTTCGCGATGTGGATCGCTGTCTTCCGTCGCCGCGCGGTCAAAAGGGGCGCCGTCGATGCGAAGACGCGCCCGCTCCTGCAGCGATCCATTCCAGGAGATGCCTGCCGTCGACTTACCCCGCATGACCTTTCGCGCTTCGAAGAACTCTTTGATGAATTATCCTCCGCAGCCGCAGAGCCTGGCCTGATGAATGCCGGCCTGGGATACGCTTTGCTGCACGCTTGGAAGTGTTTTGAGCGGGCCGCAGAGGTTCCCGTCCGCGAGCTTCATCCCGCCGTAGAACGCGCCGCGCGAATGATCCAGACAGATTCGACCGATCGCAGCCTGAAGAATCTCGCGCACCGGGCAGGACTCAGTGCATCGCGCCTGAGCCGTCTTTTCAAGGAGCAGACCGGTTCCACGCTGGTCGACTTTCGCAACCGCCAGCGCATCGAGCGTTTTCAGGGACTCTTCGGCACCGGCCAGCGACGGACGCTTTTAGACGCGGCCCTGGAGGCAGGATTTGGAAGCTATCCCCAGTTTCACCGCGTCTTCCGGCAGGTCGTCGGCTGTTCTCCCAAGGACTATGCCCGGCGAGCGAATACCTAGTTTTTCTCCCGGGCCATCAGCCTCTGCCAAAGAGACTCGATCTCGCGGCGAAGAATCTTAGCGTCCTCCCAGCTGTTGGGGAAGGTCGACAGCGCATAGCCTCCTTCGACCGGGCCCAGTTCAGGGCAGACGAAGATCTCCCGGCCGTTCTCGCGATTCCCTTCCAGCCAGCAGGCGAGCGTCGCCTCGGCGAACGGAAGCCAGTCCAGCACCTCTTGCGTAAGCTCCCCCGCGTCGTTCGTGATTGGGACCTGAGCATGATGTCCATTGAAAGGCCGAAGATGGAACTGCTGTGCATTCTGGATCAGGTCGGGCCGCAGTAGGAGACGTTCAATAAAGTTGGAAGGAAGGAGATGCTTGACCACGGCGAAGTGCGAAAAATCCCAGGAGATGGGAAGCAATTCACCGGTCGCCTGCTGATACACATCCGCGAGGGCGTAGGTCTTCTCCGGTGTCTCCGTGCAGGTCCCGCGATGCGACTCGATCGCTGGCAGCAGGCCGTGTGATCGGGCATTTTCCATCAGCGCCAGGGTGCGACGAAGCGCCTCGGGCGTCAATACCGAATCGGCGGCGAGCTGCACATTCACGTGATGCGCGCCGAAGCGCTTCAGTTCATCGACGATCTCAGGGAAGGCGGCAGCATCCCCCGATGCCATCCCGCCGACGAAGATCAGGCCCAATCGCTTGCAGCCCTCGTGCAGCTCGGCGCTCGGGGCCCAGCATACGCCGTCGAAGCCGGCCTCGCGGATTGCCTCGAGCTTCACTTCAAGCGGCCACTCAGCCTCGCGCGAAGGATGGCCCATCAGGGTCCAGAGATTAGCGATATGACGCAGAACCGGTTTCATCTTTTACATCTCCCTCATAACGAGTAGTGCTGTTGCCCGGAATCGGTCGGAACCGAATTACTTCGCGCTGAAGTTCGACAGCGTCACAATCTCTCCGGGAGAGACAACCATCTCTTCACCAGCCTGCTTTTCAGCATTCTCCGCATAAAAGCTGGTGCGCTCCAGTTGCGTCCAATGCGTGCTCGCCCAGTCAACGCGAAGACGCTGCGGCGATGTGGAACGGTTCAGTACGATCACGCTGCTGCGCTGGCCGTCTGTGAACGCGGTGACCATGAGGTCGGAGTTCGAAGCATGCGCCTCCACACGATGCATGCCCTTCAGCACATGCCTGCTGAATGCGCCCAGCACGCGAAGCTGAAAGCTCGAAGCGACGGGAATCTCCCCGTGGCTGCGATCCGGAACCAAGAGAGAGCGCGACGCTCCGAAGCTGGGCTGCTCGACATCCAGCAGAAGCCAGCAGTAGAGCAGCATCTCCGCGTCCAGTTCGGTCAGGTCCTTGTGGTAAAGCTGCCCGACCTGCAACGCCAGACGGTACGAAGCCTCCTGCGCGTGAGAATCGTTCAGGCAGATCTCGGTTGCGAGAAAGGGCTTGCCATCGCTGGCCTCCCGCAGCTCCCGCAGGCGTGCATCGTAGAGATCAGGATTGGCTAGAAACTCCTGATAGTCGTATTGATGGGCTGCTGTGTAGTCGGTCGCGCGCCAGGCCTCGGGAAAGCGTTTCAAGTCGCGGACACGTCCCGTCGCCATCCAAACGTAAGGCGCGTCGGCCATCTGAATCTTCGTCTTCTCGAAACCTGCAGCATCAAGCGCTTTGCGCAGCGTGGTCGTCATCGCAGCGTAGATCTCAGGAGCCTGTTCGACCTCATTCTGAATCCCGACGATCTCAGGCGCAGCACCGGACCGCTCCTTCGCTCGTTTGCAGAAGGCAACGACGATGCGTGCATCGACATCGGGATCAGCAGCCGTTCGTACCTGTTTGCCCCACGCATCCAGAATCGGTTTGCCCTGGGGCGTGTAAGCCTTCACCGCCCATCGCGGCAGCGCCCACATCTCGTACAGCACCTCCCCGCCAAGTTCGCGCGTGCGCCGGCTGTAATCGAAGTCGGAGACCTCGCCATTCGGAAAGTTGTCGCCGTAGTAGTGCGGGGTCGCATCGCCAAGGTCTTCCACATTGGAGAGATCCTGCTTCAACTCCGAACCCATCGGATACTCTCGATCGATCAGCAGGTTGTAATGCTGGAGCAACTCCCAGTACTTCCGTTTGCCGTCTTCGCTCAGTCCTTTATAGGCGGGCACACTCGGGCTGCCGCCGAAGCCGATCATCGTCTGATGCTGACTTTTCGGCAGTACGGTGATCGTCGCATCCTCACGCTGCTCCTGCAGCAGAGCCCCGGATAACCTTAGATGTTGATTGCGCGGACCGGAGAACATCAACTGATGCCGCGTAAGGTCGAAGACCAGCGGCTCCGTCAGTATCACTTCATCATTGAGCAGGACCTGCACGGAGAGATGCGCATCTACAATCACGGTCAACGTGCGCGGATGTCCGGTGTAAGGACGCGTCTCATCATGCACGATCTTCTCAGGGTAGCCCCCTGTCTCCGCCAGACCGGTCGAGTCATAGAACCTCTCGAAGAGACGGATCTTCGACTCGCTCAGCTCCACCGTCATGCCGGCGTGCGGTCCGGTGAAGATCCACGACAGCTTTGTCTGTGACGGCACATCGCCGTCGAGCCGCACCGTGCGGCGAAACAGCGCCGGAAGATCCTCGTGCGGATAAACTCTCGCAATCTGGTCAGGACGCGTCCAACCGGGCCCGATTGGGCCATCCGTTGCAAAGTCGAACCGTTGCGCAGCCGTCTGCTCTACCGTCTTGCCTGCTGGCAGGTTGACGGCCTGCTGGGCAAACGATGCGACACAGAGGCAGCAAGAGCCTGCCAGGCACATCCAGAAAGTTTGTACTTTGACTCTCATGGGGAATCTCACCGCTTCTCTTCGATGCTTACGCCAGGACCTGTGGTGATAGCCTCTCCGCTCACCGGAGTCACGACGAAATCGGTCGTCGCCACCTCGGCATATTGCATGTCGGCGCCCGATTCAGCGCTGATGTGCACATGCTTCAACACAACGAGTTTTACAGGACTCTCAGGCAGGCCATAGATCACCGCGGCGGTCTTTGCTCCTGTCGCAGTTACATTTTCAATCGTGATGTCATGAAAGCGCGGCGTGTGCTCCGTGATCGGATGCGCCGTATCGCCCTTCATCCCGCCGGTGTAATAGTTCGTGATCTGGATGGGAGTTTCGACACCGGTCATCGTGATATCGCGGAAGGTGAAATCGCCGATATCATTCCCTCGCCCGCGCGCGCTCTTGATTCGGATTCCCTGCCTCGTTCCGTCAAACTTCACCCGTTCCACGCTGACCCTGCGCACCCCACCCGCCGTCTCGCTTCCAATCGAAAGCCCATGGCCGTTGCGGAGATCGCAGTCGCTGATCACGATGTCCGTGCTCGGCACATTCGGATCTCCACGCTCGACCAAGCCACTCTTGATCGCTATATTGTCGTCGCCGGTATCGATCAGATCATGCTCAATCAGCACGTGGCTCGTCGAGATCGGATCGATTCCGTCGGTGTTCGGAGCGGTGCGGCCCGGGTTGAGAATCTTCGCATTGCGCACCGTAAGGCCATCGCAAAGGACTGCCATGATGTTGTACTGCGGCGAGTTCCGAATCGTCACGCCCTCAATCAAAATCTTCTTCGAGTGAGTCAGATCAAAGAGCATTGGACGCGACGCCTCAGGCAGGCCCTTCTTGCGGTCCTCCGCCTTGGCCTCCCACCACACATGTCCATTGCCATCCACGGTTCCCTCGCCGGTCAACGAGATCTCTGTCGCGTGATCCGCATGCAGCAGTGAGACCTTGCGCCACTTCGCATCCTCGCGCAAGGGATAGTCTTTCCTGTCCGGCGATCCCAGCAGCGTGGCTCCGGAGTCCAGTTGAATCCGCACGTGGCTCTTCCAATCCAGCGGGCCGGAGACGTACGTCCCCCCCCCGAAGGGCCCCCATCTTCCGCACGTCGCAGGTCTTGCCGGCTGCATGGGCGAAGACTGGAGTGAATACTGCAATGAGAGCCAGGCCGGAGAGCAAAGGCAGAGAGCGCTGCAGGGACATAAAGACAACTTTCACTGGTGAGATTTGTTCCGCATGGAAACTTCTATAGACTGACTTCTTCGCGAAGGGATGTCAACCAATGCCTGCGGCCTCTCGACATTCATTCGCTCGCAGGACGCAGCTGACGAGAAAGCGCCTCGAGAAACGGCCGCTGTCCTTGCAGAATGCGCTCTCTTGCTTCAACGATTGAAAACCACGCGCCGCGATCGACCTCGGGAAACTCGAGCGTGCGGCCCGAACGCGGCGGCCACTCGATCTGGCAGGAGTTGCTGATCAGATCGGCGGGATCGCAGTCTCCCTCAAAGGCCCACGCGGAGACGAACTTCCCTCCAGCTTGCTTCACCGTGCCGAGGTCGAGGAACTCTCCCTGTGCGACGAAGCCCGTCTCCTCGTGAAACTCACGCCTGGCGGCATCGAGAGCATCTTCCGTTTCGAGAGACTCTCCCTTGGGAATCGACCACGCGCCCGCGTCCTTCTTGCTCCAGAACGGTCCGCCCGGATGAACAAGAAAGACCTCCAGCGAGTTCTTTCGCCGATACATCAACAGGCCTGCACTGCGTTTTGCCAAGAGATTCGCTCCTGCTTCCTCACGCCGTCTCTCGAATCAGTTTGAGCCACTCGCGCGGCCTTCCGTTCGGAAGACGATCTCGACCGGCCCGAAGATTCCCGATGGAACTGGTTGAAGGTTGTCCATGTCCTGCATCTGAAAACGGTCGCCATACTTCGCCTTCAGAGCAGTGAAGTCGCGCGGAGGTTGACCGGCGAGCTCGTTGATCGCCGTGTTGTACACGCGAACCTCCAGCGTGTTCCTACCCGCGCTGACAAACTTCGTAAGGTCGAGATCGTACGGAGGATGCCACAGCGATCCCACTCGTTTGCCGTTGAGATAGATGATCGCCGCCTCGCGAACAGGAGCGTCATACCAGGCCCGCATACCGTTCTTGCCAGCCTGCGTATCCGGCAGGGGCTTTCCATCCGCGAAATGCAGGACGACATGCTGCGCGCCTTTGGCCGCCGCTGACTGAAAGCTCGTACGATAGCGAACTTCACCCGAGTAGAACTTTGAAGTGGAGTCTTCGGTCCAGGCAACGTTGGCATTCGCCTGCGAGGGCAGTTTCGGAGATCCCGCACTGCCAGGAAACTCCGCCGACCAGTGATCCAGCTTGATCGGAGTGCCGGTCTCGGTCATCGCTAGCGGCGGCTTCGCCACTCCATCCGAGACGCCGTCGTGCAGAACGAGAAGCCGGGAGCCATAAGGCTCCAGTGTCACCGTTTGCGCTCCCGCAGCGGAGATTCGCGTTCCGTCCTCCGGATTCCACCACTCTGCACTCTTGTAACTGCTGCTCGTCTGCAAAGGGAAGCTCTGCGGCTTCGGCGAGGTATTCGCGACAAAGTACACATCTGCGTCCTTCAACCGGCGGTGCAGAAATCCCAGCGCTCCATCCTCCGTATGCACATCAAGATCCGGTTTGATCAAGCTTTGGATTGCCGCGGGCAATTCCTCTTCGCTGTCTATCCGGACGGCGCTCGACCGGAGCTGCTCCATCACAGTCTGGATCTTCGCAGCGTCCTTTGCGCCGGAGATTCCAGGCGCCATCGAAGGGGTCGTGCCGATGAAGATCACCTTGCCGCCGCCCTTCGCATACGCGGCAACGCGCTCGAGAGCATCCAGCTGAATCCGCTTGGTCGGCGGCACGATCAGAAGCGGATGATGATGAAGATCGCCGAGCGCGGGACCATCGACGTAGTCGAGATTATGTCCTGTATTCAGAATCGCCTTCATCAACGCCGGCGTGATCTTCACCTTCATCGCATCGGTCACCGAAACGTGGCCGGGCGCGAACTCTGCCTGCGCATCGTCTTCAGGAAGCAGAACGGCGACATCGTTTGCGGGCTCGCCCTGGCGAAGCATCCAGCTCACGCGCTGCAGGTAGCGGGTGATATCGGGCATCACCGGCCACCAGGGATTATGCGCATCGAAGACCGCAGCCGCATAGAGCGAGTAGCCGGGCTCGGTCGCGTAGGGAGGCGAGTACGGCCAGCCATGGCCGATGATCTGATTCACGCCCTCCACAAACATCCGGTCCGCTTCCGCCTTCATGTCGAGCGGGGTCGCGCGAAACGCAGGCGAGTGCAGCCACGTGAGCGTCTCCGCTGAAGTGACGTTGTTGCCGAAGAGATGATTTGCGGAAGACGTCCAGCGTGTGAAGGAGAAGCTGTTCCACTGTGGACCCTCACCTTCAGGGAGCTGCGGAACCCGCTCATCGTTGAGCGTGGCCGCAGGAGAACCGTAGGTCTGCGAGCGAAAACGCGTGTGATGCGCCGCAGCGTATTCGGTCAGTGGGCGAAGATAGTTTTCGCGGACGAGATCCGAGAGCGTCACCGCCCAGTCGTGGCGCACCTCCTCCGCTTCGGAGCTTCCACCGGCAGCAAGCTCGGGGAGATGCGGAATCAGATCGTAGCCGCGACGCTTTTGAAACTCTTCGGGAAGATGCAGGGTCCAGTCGCTTCCGTAAACCTCCAGCGAGTCCGAGAAGATCGCGTAAGGAGGTGCATCGACGAAGCCTCCCAGCAGCGCATCCCCGACAACGTGCAGGTGATGGTCGATCGCCTCGCGCGACATGTGGTCGAGCACATAACCCTCTCCGCCTACCGCCGCACGTTTCACCATCTGGCCGCTGTGGCTGCTGATGAAGAAGAGCACGACCTCAGGTTCAGCCGCGCTGGCTGAGGGAAGCGCGGCGGCGTTCTCCGGAAACTTGATCTGCTTCGCCGTCGTGGCGTCATAGTGCTGGGCGGTGCCCTTTGCAACGAATGCGGCAATCGGCGTGTCCCCGGCGGCGAGCTCCGGGAGTGCCTTCACCGGCAGTGCGGCAACGACGATCTTCAGGCGCCCCGCAGATTGCTCGACAGGAATATGCGGTCCACCGAAGGGCCAGCCGCTGCCCAGGGTAAGGTCGACGCGCATTCCGAGCGCGCGCCCCTGCTCCTGCGCGAAGCGAAGCATCTCCACCATCTCCGGCGAACCATAGCGAAGATTGCGGATGCCCTTCTGCGGATCGTCAAGCGCAAGTGGATAGACCGAGGTCAGCTCGAAGCCTCCAAGACCACCCTCGTGCATCTGGTGGATCTCGCGCGCAATCTCATCCTTCGTGACCGCGGGACCGAACCACCACCAACGCATCATGGGACGCGCATCCTCGGGCGGCGAGGCAAACGTCCGCCCAAGCTGATCGATCGTCTGCCCCCGCAGCAGCGCGGGAGATGCGGCCGATCCCAGCGCCACAAGCAACAGGATGTTGAGAAAGCGACGACGTGGAGTACGTGCAATGCGATTCATCTACCGCTCCTGTTATCTACGCTCTGTGGTTTATGAGAGTTTCTTCGCCCAGCCGTAGACCTCGGCGGCAAACTCCGGCGAGTCCGGCGAAGAGGCGCCTTCGAGTGCGGCAAGCTGCACCGCGAAGTTGCCATGGGTCGAGCTCTCGACCGAGCCGCAACAGACCTCCAGGCCCGTCGACTCGGCAGTCAGGCGATTGAGCAGCTCGTTCTGCGAGCCGCCACCGACGATGAACAGCCGGCGCAGCTCCTTGCCGGTGTGGAGCTTCACGCGCCCCAGCACCTCGGCATAACGTGCGGCGAGACTGTGCAGGATCAGCGAGACAAAGGCCGGAGCTCCCGCGGCGGATTCATCGAGCGCGGCCGCGCCCTTTGCCAGAAGCTGGCGATTGATGCGCTGCGGCATCTCTCCCATCAACAGAAGATCCGGATCGTCCACATCGAGCAGCATCGCGGGCGCGGGCAGATCTTCGCAGGAACGAAGCAGCTCGGCGATTCCGGGCACATGGCCCTGGTCGGCCCAAACGCGCTCGCACTGCTTGATCAGCCACATGCCGTTTACATTTTTATGGAAGCAGTTCGCTCCACCGGCCGCGCCGAGATTGGTGAAGTTGTCCGCCCGCACCTCGGGGGTGTCGATCGGCCTTTGGGTCAGGGCGCCGACCAGCGACCATGTGCCCGAGCTGATGTAGGCCCAGTCATCTCCCAGCGCAGGAATACCCGCAATCGCGATCAGCTCGGTATTGCGGAATGCAGGCAGTTGCTGCAGAGGCCCCTTCAGCATTCCAACCCGGCTGCCGGGATGCACGATCTTCGCGGCCAGCTTAATCTCTAAACCGGCCTCGCGAAAGATCTCCTCGCTCCAGTTGCGGGTGTGAAGATCGATGAGCTGCGTGTGCGTAGCGTTGCTGAACTCGGCGACCGGCGAAGCCCCGAGGTGGAGCAGAAGGTACTCCGGCAGGTTGAGCCAGCGTGAAGGCGCATAGCCCGCCAGCCGATCGGCATGGAGCTGATACACCGTATTAATCGACAGCTGCTGTACGCCGGTGATCTCGCGCATCCGCTCCGGCGAGATTCGCTTGTGCAGCTCCGTCTCGGCGCGAACATTGCGCTCATCGCGATAACAGAAAGGCTCCGCGATCGCGGCACCCTCCTCGTTCAGGCGAGCATAGTCCACCGCCCAGCCATCGACTGCGATAGAGCGAATGCCCTCGGGTGCAAGGTCCGCGCACCTGCGAAGTCCCTCCTCGATGCCGTTCACGATGCTGTCCAGCGGCCAGCGCAGACCATCCTCGCGCTCGATCGGTCCATTGCTGAAGCGATGCACGAGTTGCGTCTGCGGCGCTCCACTCTGCCAGCGCAGCAGACTCACACGGCAACTCTCCGCTCCCAGATCGACCGCAATGGAAGCGCGTAGATCTTCAGGCGGCTGAGGCTCTCTCGCCTCGCTCATCGCAGGTAAGCCTCCACCAGGCCGCCGTCCACCGGGATAATGTGTCCCGTCGTGCAGCGCGTCAGCGGACCGGCGAGGAACATGATCGCCTCGGCGCAGTCCTTCGGATCGATCGGCGTGTGTGTCAGCGTCCGCTCGGCGTAGAACTGTGCCAGCGCATTGCGCAGATCGTCATCGCTGCCCGATTCGTTGAACGGGATCTTGTACTTCGTCAGAGACGCCTTCACGCGGTCGCGCGGAAACATCGTCGAGCCCTTCACCACGGTAGCCGGGCTGATTCCGTTCACCCGCACCTTCGGAGACAGGCTGACGGCGAGCTCGCGAACCAGGTGACTCAGCGCGGCCTTGCTCACGTCATAGGCCTCGCTTCCCCGCTTCGCCACCACCGCATTCGCCGAACTGGTCAGCACCACGCTCGCGTCAAGACCCTGAGCCTTGAGAATCTTCTGCGCCTCGTCCACGAGCAGGTAGTTCGCCGTCACGTTGATCTCGAGCGTGAGCCCCCACTGCGCGTCGGTGATCACGCCATCCGGCGACGAGGGGAACATCGCAGCGGTGTTGATAAGAATATCGACACCACCGAAGAGCTTGATCGTTGCCTCCAAGGCTGACTGAATCGCCTTGCGGTCGCGGATGTCGATCGACGTCGAACCCACGGCCTCCTTGCCTGCGATGGCCTCGCACTCCTCTGCGACGCGCTCGGCTGCTGCCGCATCGCGGTCGGCCACGACGACATGGGCTCCACGCTCGGCTGCGATCAACGCCACCTGGTGGCCGATGCCGCTTCCTCCGCCGACAATCAGAGCGACCTGGCGGCTGAGCTGTTTCTCCGGCGGCTGACGACGGATCTTCGCCTCTTCCAGTGCCCAGTATTCAATCCGGAACGCCTCGCTCGGTGGCAGCGCGACGTAGTTGTCATACACCGTGAACTGATCGGCCGAGGCCGCCGGCCCCGCCTGCGGAATGTCCTTGCACTCCACGCCTCCACCCAACGCGCCCGCGCCCTGCATCACACCAATGGCATTGATGTAGAACTCGCCCGTGAGCCGAGCCTCGGTCTTGCTCTTGCCGAAGGTGAACATGCCGACGCCGGGCAGCAGCACGACCGTGGGGCTGGCATCGCGCTGCTTCGGGGAATCGGGAAGCGCGTGCCTGGTGTAGTACTCGGCATACTCAGCGCGATAGGTCTCAAGCGAGCTCTCGATGAGAGCGGGAATCCCCTTCGGATCGCTCGTCGGATCCCACTTGAGGAACATGGGCCGGATCTTGGTGCGGATGAAGTGGTCCGGGCAGCTGGTGCCGAGGTGTGCCAGCTTCTCGGCGTTCTCCGAGTTCACAAAGCCGAGCACATGCTCGGAGTCGGTAAAGCTTCCAATCCAGCGCTGCTTGCGCGAGACGGCCCCGCGCAGAGAAGGCATCACCTCGGCAGCGATCTTTCCCCGCTCCTCGTGCGACTTCACCCGGGCTCCGCCGAAGATCTTGTACTGTCCCACAGAGGCGTGGCGCTCGATAAACTGCCCGATCTGATCGATGATCGTAATCGTATTCAGATAAGCTTCGCGCTGGGTATCGCCCCACGTGAACAGGCCGTGTCCGCCGAGCACGACGCCGTCGCATCCGGGCGTCTCCTGGACGATCTTGCGCAGCATCATGCCCAGCTCGAAGCCAGGCCGCTGCCAGGGCAGCCATGCCAGCTTGTGGCCGAACTCCTTGTTGAACTCCTCCATCTTCTGCTTGCCGTTGGCCGAGGCCGCCAGCGCGATCCCCCAGTCCGGATGAAGATGGTCGACATGGGCGAAGGGAAGAAAGCCGTGCAGCGGCGTGTCGATCGAGGCTGCGGTGGGGTTGTTGTTGAAGGTCACCAGAGGATAGAGCGCAACCATCGCGTCTTCTTCGGCCACGCCCTTGTACTGCTTCTCGAGAGCCAGCAGGCGATCGAGATACAGCGTGGCGAAACCGGCGCGCTTGATGCTGCCGAGATCGCCGCCCGAACCCTTCACCCACAGCACCTTGACCGTCTCGCCGGTCACCGGGTCTTTTTCGTCCAGCTTCGAGCTGGTATTGCCGCCGCCGAAGTTCGTGATGCGCAGATCAGATCCCAGCAGATTGCTGCGGTAGCGCAGAAGCTCCGGCGCATCCAGCTTCGACGCAACCGCCTCATCCCACTTGTCTTCCAGAAATTTCAGCTTTCCATTCGCGGCAGCAGCCATAATCTTCTCCATTGGGAAATTCGATCACCATCATTCCACAGCCAAGACCAATACGGCAAATATTCCTGATTAGAAATCATTGGCCTCGAAGACGCATCCACCAAGGGCTCCCATAACCTCCAGCCACGGCCGTGCCGGCAAGCGAAATCTCAAGCTACACCCCCGGCAGAGACGAGCGCGGCCCGCGTAACCAGCCGATGACTTACATAGTTGTAAGGCGGCACGATCTGCCCCTTCAGCAGCGATAACCCCAGCTGCATCAGGTTGGGACCATACGCTCTGGTCTCGTGCGAGACCGAGGCGATCAGCGGAGAGGCAGCCGACTTGATCTGCTCCAGCGCCTCGCCGATGCAATCCTGACCCACGACCGCGATATGGCGCTGCCGCTTCAGGCGCCGCGCCGCATCGACCGCGCCCAGGGCGCTGGTATCCGTCGCCGCCGCAATCAGAACGTGGCGGTCCTTCGGATTCTTCTGCAGGTAATCCTCAATCAGCTTCGCGCTGGTCTCGCGCATCCCGCGGCCGTCCAGCCGAAGAAAGGTGCCCTCCGGCAGCCCGGGCATCGCCGACCGCACGGCTTCGAACGCGCCCGAAATCCTCCCCTGCACCAGCAGACCGGCCTCCGGAAGATCGAGTCCAAGGACGCGATCGATCTTACCTCCCCACTCGGTCTGCGCATGCCGCGCCAGCATCTCCCCCACCTCGACGCCCGCGCGATAGTTGTCCACGCCGAAGTAGGTGGCGTTGGGATGCGGAATATCGATCGCGATCAGAGGGATATTCGCCGACGCAATCTTGTCCCCGATAATGGCCGCGACCGACTGCTCCACGTTGAACTCGATGATCAGGTCGACCTT
>Ga0193742_1000749_pt1 | contig 20857 bp, 23 predicted proteins | sample L2c1metaG_FD_165511 | JGI IMG/M metagenome (GOLD analysis project Ga0193742, IMG submission 165511) | Soil microbial communities from a riparian zone of the East river system, Colorado, United States - L2c1 | ecosystem: Environmental > Terrestrial > Soil > Riparian zone | place: USA: East River... | reverse complement strand
AACGTTGGCCAGATTACGCAATAAAACAGCACTCAGAAAAGGTACCGTGACATAGGAGATTTTGATCCCCAGTTTCAACTGATTATTGTAGTTGGATTCTTATGCCCACTCTCACAGAGACAACACCCGTAGAAAGAAGTACAACGGCACGCGTGTATTTTGAAAAGGACTGTAAAGAACCCATGACCTTGGATATAATTTTAGGTTTGAGGAAAAATCGTTGCTGATCTAATGTTCAGAGTTAGTTTTAAATGTCAGGTATATTCCGTTCTGGGTCTGCCTGAAAAATTTCTAGCAATAAAAAGTCCAGATGGGGTGCAGTAAGAATGTTTGCCAGAAATGTCTATTGTCTTATGAACTTTTGTTAAAAACTCACTTAGCAGCGAAGTTCTCTTCTGACGGACGGAATACTAATCATTCACAAGTGACCCCGGAGTTTTCAGCCTTCTCCAGGTAGATTTTCATTGCCTTGAAATTGCGGCCGACCGCATGTCCATTGTTTCTCTTCAGGAGGTTAGCGTCGCCTGGGAGCTAAGCAGCCTTTCTTTTCAAACTATATTACATTCTAGTAATCATCATCCTGCTGGTCTTCAGGCCTCAGGCTTGGCATAAAAATTCTTCGATATTAAATATTTCATAAGTAACATGCAGCCGCACGCAGCAAATATATCTCACCCTCGCCATGGATATTTGGCCCTGAAGGTCAGATATCCCATGGCCAAATTTCGAAAGCCTTTACGCCACCCGGACCTGTGGTAAGCTTCTCGTTTCACACACTCCCGACATCTCTACATGCCTTGCTGCCTTGCTGCCTTCCGACTTTTTCGCCCTTGGGTAAATGGGGATCTTTCTATTTTCGATCTTCAAGTGCTGTGGTTCAGCGGAGATGCTGCATTTTGGGAGTGGTGTCATTTTCGCAATAAGTATTGAATATGTACATGTTGAAACTTGACGTCGTTTTCTAGCCCGTTACTTAGTGACTTTTGAAAATTAATCCGGGATAAAACTATTGCGAAACCCCTCAAATTGCTGAATTACTTTCAAATGGAAGATTCGGTAGTGTGTCACACATGTGATATATTTCTAAATTATAGTAAATAGTAAATTGGGGTGTAAGGGTGAATTCCAGTGTGACTGAATTTTCCCACATGCCCGCAACTGTTACACGCAGAGGCGCATCCACACGTTCCCGAGTTTCGGGCAGAGGTGCATTAAACATAAACTTTTCTCCAGCCTTTCTCGGAGAATGGGGGTTTCGCAATAGATGCCATGAACTATCATCACCATCATTATTATTATTATGCTGGCGGGCTGGCTTATTTGGAACAAGCTATTAACTACACTTTGGCTTTCTCAAGGGTGTCGCGAACTTGTCAATGCATCAAACTGTCATCCACGGACCGTAATACACCTATGCCAATGGAAGTATAATCGTGCCCGAATTATAATACTGACAGTGGGTCTTTAGAACAAGATCGCTTGCTTCCTACCTCTTATCATCGACATGCTCATAATTGTCAATCTTATAATTAGATGGGGCCACGAGGAACGTCAAACGTAGTATAGACGTCAAAGTCGGCTTAAATTATGCGTAGTAACAGTAATATAAAATGAACAAATCATGACACCTCCTGTAGTCGATTTCTCTTGGGGCTGTACTTTCGTTGACCGAGGCTGATCCTCTCAAGAGAATTTCGACAATAACTGGTTTTTGCGTTCTTGGACAAGCAGAGAGAGAATTATAACAAGATATTGGTTACCAACATGGTCTTAGGGCGGGGTTGGGGTCAGATATGGCTTGATTACTTCAGGTTGGCACACCGCTCATAATTGATGAATTTATAAAATTATATAGTTCATCTCGCATAAAAGGCACATACCCTTTAGACCAAAGGATTCGTCATGTGCGTTGTGCAAAGTGGGAGTTGAAAAGATCCAAAAGATATAGTGGATACTAGTAGATCTGACTCAGGATACCCTTTATTAGTACCTTGTTTTGGGATAGGAATTCAATACCATAAAAAGATAGATTCAGTACGTACTAAATGGTGGTTTTAAAACGATTTATTCCAAACAGTGTTAGTAACGAACTCATCATCAGGATCATGAATGAACCGTCTCTCGGCTATTTTTTTCAGGTTTGCTAGGCCCTCAATCCTAAACAACTCTTATCGGACCCGACTGGTTTGGAAGCTATGTTTAAGGGGTTTAACACAATGAAATTTCATATCACAGGACGTAGCCGCGGCGATTGACGATTTGTAAGCTCAATCCCGATTGAGAACAATTAGACGCCCGCAGTTGATCCCATCACCTTAGCTATAGCAACCTAAGGCTCATCAACTGAGCCCTTCCTTTCAACATTTAGTGCCGAGTATTTATTATGACTCGACCTGAGTCTCCGACCCTGAAGTCGCAAACCATATACATAAACATTGAGATGTTTTTATAAATCGACGCCCTTAACCTCGGTAACGAATTAGATATCAAACAGTTAGTATGCAACAGAATGCAAAAAATTGAAACAATATTGAATTCATTTCCGAGAATATTACACTGAAACACCATATATATCAGCCGAACAATCACGCAACTGTTTTTGATAGGGTTCGATTAGGCAGTTTTTTCGGGGTTAAGGTGTACGTATCGGTGAACGCGTTGCTCTTTGTACGTAGATATGGCAACCAAGATAAGTACCAGCCAAGTAGTAATTCACTGTCGGTTCAGGTCGTTTCTCGGAATGTCGGCGGAAATATTTCCAAATGGTGCAATGAGCTCTAAGTTCCGAAAGGCCTTGAAGAGTTTTGGCTAGTTTTGGACGAACGGAACTTGCCAATACTTGCGAGACATCTAAGGAGCTGGAAGCAACTTGAAATTATTTGTGTACAGTATTAAATAAGGCAGTGAATTTCATGTTAGAGTGCACGAATGTAGTCGGGATGGTTGAGGAAATCGCTTTCGCGTTCATTGCGCTCAGTTGGTACGGTATACCTAACTCTCACAACACTCCCTGTCAACTGATAATAGGAATGAGTTGTGATGACTGGGAAAGTCTGGGGAAGAAAGAACGCACTGATTGGACGCCCTTGGCGAAGAGAACGACGGATCCTAGGAGCCATCCACGACCTTCAATGTTGACGTTAACAGTTTGATTCTGTAAAGATGAAGTTGGCGTCGGATGAAGAGAGTCTAGTTGAGGCTGCTTACAAGGAAGAATCTCTTAGCCTAATGAACTTGGTGATCAGCAGGAACTTGTGAAATGCCAGAGATAAATATTCACAATACGGAATGACTCTTGGGCCGCAAACACATCGTTACCCGAACGGTTGAAGGCAGTCATATGTTGTCCAACGAAAGTATCTTGCTGGGGCATATAAGGGGACGACCGTGTACGACAAGACGAGGAAAGAGGGTCAGAGTCGGGAGGTGGAGGGGGTGGTTTTATCTTCTTGCCACCATTCGCTGGGAGACCGGTTTGGGACATGATGGTGGACAGGTCAAGTAAGTGATTGGTGTAGTGGAAGAAAGTGGGGGTTAAGAATGCACTTGGCTCAGAATTTATAGTACGAAACCAACCAATTGAGGTTGGAAACGAGGCGCATATCCGTAAAGTACTAGGGAGGCGTGTGTCAATTTATGGAGAAGATCGGTCCCAACATCGGGGTATCCCGAGGGTGATGAAAATAAATTGACATACCAGGCCAAGTTAGGACCGTTGAAAGGAAAGAGCCGGATGAAAGAACTTGTAAAACTAGTTCACGTATCATTGCACAGCCAAAACACTGTAGTTGGTTGCCACGACGTGTATTCCAGTGCGGAAATCCGAGAGACTAAGATGGCATGAACAACGCTGTTCGTTACATATGTGCCATGCAACAGTTCTGAAGGTATAACCGTGAACAAGCTGGAAGTAAGAGTAAGCAATTTCGAAATGAGAGCTCGGGCAAGTTCACGCCGTGGTAATCAGGCACACCTTTCATATACAGTAATTTCCCACATAAGTAAGTTGAAAAGTAGTGTTTGAATGTTTTCGCCCTTTTTTGGCCGTTTTACTAGTCAAAAAATTATAGGGTAACGGCTGTACCGTGTACATAAGGATGCCGATATCTAAGCTGCCCTGGCTAACATGACAGACCATATTTGACCGTTTTTGGCGTGAAAAAACTTTTTTGTCAACTTACGCATCGAGTCGTTGATATAATCTGCTTGTTATGTCATTTACCCGTATCAGATTCAAAAGAAGTGAAAAAAAAATTGGAAGTGTACCTTTGAAGACGATTATGTATATGGGGTGGAAAAGATAACCGGGCATCAATATCTACTCTAGTAAAAGGCTGATACTGATCACGTTGCATTGCTTTCTTACAGTTGAAGCCAATCTTTATTCCCAGCGACCAACTTGAAATAGCTATTAACTCTGGCCAGGAATTCTGATACCGGTGCCCAAGCCCCCTTAGGGCAGACAGTGGAAATTTTTATGGGAGATGATACTATATTTAATGAACTACCTAATACACCACTATGACTCGGAGGTGTTTATGTGCGTGAAGTGGATGCTAATCTTGATCTAGTCACCAAAGTCAGAAAGCTAGATACTGGAGAAATCTTCATTTTCCTATTTGCTCGAAGGTTTACATGAGTACCTTTTAGCTGCGTACATATGCTTATATTTTTGCTTTTATTACTTACTTCTGGCTTGAACTTGAGGTTAAGAACTTCTCAACTACTTACTACATATATATAATACTTGCGCTTTGAGGGCCGCTGCTCTGTACGGCATGTCCGAGTTCCTCAGGACACAGGAGGAGAACAGGCATAGAATGACATAACAGCATTTTCCAACACTTTCCGTAGCGATCAATGTGAAGTCTTGAGATTCATATACTAGTGGGCAACCTGTGAAGATCCCGTCATGAAACCAGATCATACCAGTGCTTGTTACCACACGTTCGATAAGATGCTGATTGTCAAAACAAATAACATCCCTGAGGACGTAACGGATACGGGAGCTATCACACCAATATTTAAACAATTGGATCTAATGATATTGATAGGGCGGCGCCGTTCGCCGATATGTCGAAAGCAAGGAGAGATAGTGAGACGTTGACAACTCGATCTCTGCCATTTGCACTGTGTCCATCAGGACCACGCTCCTGAGCCCAAAATAGATGCTTCGCAATAGAGTGCACAAACACAGCAAAACGCATCATCCATCGGCAAACGCCGCAACGATGGTGGTTGGTTCCCAATCCCGGATAAAGCCTTCGCTCTCAATACTGAGAACTCGGAACGGGCCGCTTCAAGTTTTTGACTAGCGAACAGTTCTCTGAGGAGGTAAATATATGATATCTGGGTAACATGTAGGTTACTACCTTTGTTTCTTCTGCGGTTGCATCAGTGTCCAGATGCAAAACACGATTAAGCGCCCATCGAAGAGCTTCCTTCGACAAGCTGCTGATGCCGTGAGGTCCACTCAATCGCCTTCAGCGCTCATTTCATGGCGCATTCTTTAATGGGCGGCCTATACATAGCTCTTATTGATGCCGACAAACAGTGTTTCAGCGCAAGGTCACGACTCACTGGCACACGAGCATCCCGTCCAGGATCTGAGAGGGGGTCACCAAGGGTTGTTTGTGGTTGGGTAAGGACAACTGATTTCAGGGATTGGGGAAGTAGCGTTGACGACCAATGGCCATCTGGTGGCCAGGTAATTAGGTTCGCACCACCGCGAACATCACATTCTCCGTGTTCTCTGCTCTATTTCCAACTCGCATTCGCGGGTTCCTCAAAAACAAGAAGTAGTTTTGTACCCTAACTATTACGGAAGGCAGTAGATAAGTGTGTTGGTATGGCTGATAAGGTTTTAAACAACGATTTAGAGTTCATAACCTTAGGCCGAAATATCTTAGAATGACTTGCTAGTGGAAAGACTATATTCTCACACTAACGAAGGTGCATGATAAAGGAATTCCTCCGCAGTTGATAAAATATGACGCTAAGTATGAAAAGCGGAGGATAGTGGTGATAAAGTGAAATGAAACATAATGGTTGATAAGTATCAGCCAGCGAGTGCAGCTGTGCTAATCGATGGGGAGTGTCAGCGACCCCGGGCCATGACCGCCGACTTTGATCATAGAGGGCGAAGAGGGCGAATGAAGCGGGGATCGTCTGGAACCTCTGTCGTACGCTCTTGGGAATCGTATGGAGCGGAGTACTTCACCCTGACACGACTCCCAGTCAACTGCGGATAGAATCAACAATGAGCAACAATGCAGACAAAAAGGTTATACAGACACTTTTGACAGCGGTCAACACGGCAATCACAGTCCCCACAAGCCACCCGTTACCTTCAATGTTAACATTAACGAGCTGATTCTAGACGAGAATGTTATGGTGGGCAGGAAGAGGCGGAGATGTCGGCTTACAAATACGAATCTCTTGGACTAATGATGTTCAGCTATGGATAGAATGCACAAAAAGGTGGGAATGCCTCACAATATCAAAATTCATTCCGCCATCGATGGCGTGCTTTACGTTGGGAGTGGTAATGTCAGACATGAACAATTCGCAGTGAAGTATTGCGTTAGGTGCAACTCAGTGGATCCTTGCAAATTTATAGAGAAACAGGGAGCCGTGATAAATCGAGTTTACTGGCTAGATCTGGAAATTTGTCGACATGTACAAAGTCATGGTGTTATGGCTGATGACAGAAAATGTCGGCGCCACTGTCCTGGTAAGCCTCAACTATGAAGAATCCGCCATAGTGGGAGACCTAGAAACAAATCTGATGGTTTCGAGTAGATAGTCAGGTAGGTGCTTCCAATGGGAGACAAATCGGTCCGCGCAAATCTGTCGGACATAGACCACTGGCAGCTGGTGTGTTCTACGTATGGCTAAAGCAATAACGGAGGTCACCGCTTTTGCAGCGTGGACTGGGAGGCAATTTGAAAAGGACATTAGATAACGGCACCCAGCTAGTAATCTACCCCAAAGCAGGGCGACAAAAAGACAGCCGGTGCGGGAGAATCCAGTTAGATACACATGTTGGGAGAATTGAATCAATAGCTTGAGCTGGTTCGTGTATATCCATTGAGATAAAAAGCAAGTATAGAAATCAGAGATTGCAGTCAACTCAACAGGTGGTATTTTGGGAACAACAGAAAAACTAGCAAAAAGGGTATAAAAAAGACCCACCAAAGGCCGCAAGTGGATTCCCCGGTTGTTTAAATTTAACGATGACGCGGAGCGCTCAGCGCTCTAAATCCAGGTCGGCACAAGTATGATAATAATCATGTTCAAATGGCACCAACAGGAGTGAAAGCTATCCAGATCCAGGAAAATTTAGGCGTTGATATGGAAAGAGGTATGCTGCAAGTCTGTCACGAGTCGCGTAGTTGTGGTCATTTTCCATCACGTGACACACCACTTGATCACTGTCCATCAGATTGCTCGACGTTGTCAAGGATGTTTGTCTTTACTCAACCTGCTTTATTCACGCCATCATGTCTAACTTGCTGGCTTTGCCATTCAAAAAGACATATCCCATCGAAATCAAAGAAGCTGCCCGCAAATACATATATGATTACGGAGGAGCACACCCAGACGAGTTCAAAGATGACATCAAGTTGTGGCAGACTCTACGAAAGGAGGGAGTCGGAGGCGTTGTGCACGATGACCGAGTTGACGCCGCTCTTCTGTAGGTTCTCTTGATCGGTTCCATAAAATAATGTCTGACATGTACCTTCAGCTATCATGCTCAGCTTGTCTCCATCCTGACTAAACTCCCCCCAGACGTGAGAGCGAGACTAAATCAGTTTGACGGTCCTTTGTTCAAGCCAGTCGTTCTATATATAGATCCAACTTGCTATGGCCTATGCGCCTGCTTTTGATCCTTTGGCTATCCCGATCACATTGACCAACTTGGTTTACGAGCGAGCGTCTGTTGTATTCAATCTGGCGGCTTTATATTCGCAGTTAGCGGAAGGAGAGAATCGTTTAACAAACGATGGAATTAAACGCGCTGCTGCAAACTATCAAGTAATTGCCGTGCCTTCTTCGTCTATCGTGCCTTGTTATTGGTCACTCACTTGGTAATTTGGTCCAGCAAGCCGCCGGTACATTGTCATTCTTACAGACATCTGTACTTCCAAAACTAGTTCTTTCACCGGATTACAAAGAAATTTCTCTGGATCTCTCAGATGCATTTGTGAAAGCCGTTGAATGGCTCATGCTGGCTCAAGCACAAGAATGTTCTTGGCAGCTTGCGAAACTGAGTGTGTTTCATTTCCATCAATTGGAAACTGATCGCCGCTAATCCGCCACAGGTCAGTATAGAAATTCTCTGATTGCAAAAATTGCAGCGGGGGTATGTGCTTCCATACTTCTTATTTTTTCTGGCAATTAATTTCATTTTTAGGCTGCATCCTTGTATCGTGCAGCTGGTGCGACGATACGGGACGCCTTTCCTCCGATCAAACAGAGCTTTCCTTCGGTAGGTTCTTAATATGGGTGGCCGTTTAACCTCGGTTGAACAACTGTGTAGGATTGGATTACCCATATTGAAGCTAAGGAATATCATTTCTCCGCCGTTGCCGAGTACCGGGAGAGTATGGTGGAATATGAGGCTAGTAGGTTCGAGTTTAGTTTTAGCTTATGCTAGCGTTTATCAACAACTGAGATCATTTTGCAGATACGGTCTAGAGTTAGGACGCCTTGGCAAGGCCCAAGTGGAGGCAAGAAAAGCTTACGATATCGCCCGACGAGGTAAGATCGCTCCGACGGTTCTCCAAGATGTACAAGTAAGAAGACATGTTTTTTAACCTACATTGTTAGTGATGTCCTCTTCAGTCTCTCCTCGAAACTGTTAGAGCCAGTGAAACTCGGGCGCAGCGCGACAATGACCTTATATACCATCAAGACGTTCCAACTTCCTCAGCACTCATCCCTATTCAAGAAACGAAGTTAGTTTCGTCCACTGTACCAAAAGGTCTGCTCAACCCCGCCACCGTCATCGGTAGCCGCGACCCGCTCTTTAATGAGCTTGTAGGTTGGGGTGCACGAGAGGCCATCAGTGAGTCGGTTCACTGTCACTTATTCACTGTTAACTGGTTTAACCAGACATTTACAACGACCGAAAGCAAAATCTTGTCAAAGAGAGGGTTATAGATGTCTCCCAAGAGCTGCAGGATCACGCAGATGAGCAAGTTGATCTCTTCTCCCAACCATTCGTTGTCTGATGTTTGCGTTAGAGCTCTGCGAAAACTAAACCTTCCATCGGCGCTGGAAGCACTGGAGCGGCCTATTGGCCTACCCCCCAGCCTTCTACGCAAAGCGGAGGAAGTGCGCCTAGAGGATGGCCCTGCCAAGATTGAAGCCTCCATTGAGGACGTGCAAAGACTTGCTCACCAAGACTTGGCCATCTTAGAAGAGGTGGAGTTCTTGGTATTACTTGGAACTGCTTATTAATTAGGGTGCACTTGTCTACAGGCATTGGACATCCTAGACAACGAAGCTTCCGAAGACGAGGCAATTCGAAAAGACCTTCCCCTCGATCGTATGAGGTCTCATGAGGCGAACACGGAACTCATCGGGAAGACAGAACGTTATCGAAGTATTTTGACACAAGCTGCTGCAAGTGATGAGTCTGTGAGACAAAAATGGGATGAATGGGAAGAGGGCATCACGGAATTGACCCTTGATGAGGTATAGTGGGGATAATTTGAAAGTCAAAGCCGCACTGATGTCAGCGCTTTTCAGTCAACCCTCGAAATATCGATTCCTTCCTCTACTGTGTCCCCTGCAGCACAAAGCACGCCACAAGGTCGACTGACACGCCAACACGCCCGCGCTCTACGAGTCAAGTTAGAAGAATTAGACACACTCAATCGTGATCGAGACCAGCTTGTCCACAGGGCAAGCTCCCTCGTAGCGGCTGATGATATCGAACCACTCATTCTGAAGGTATCCTCCAGATTTGAACAATTGGCTGATATTCAACCAGAGATGTTTGAGGATGTTTCTGATGAACAACTGGCTAAATTTGATAAGTTTTTGGTGGAGATGAGTGAAATTGAACGCAAACAGAATGACATTCTTGAAGATATTCAGGTATCGTAATTTATTATCCTTGCTATTTCTGTTTTGATTTTTATGAATTTCAGAATCGTAATAAGCAATTTCTAGATTCTAGACGGGACGATCCGGCGGTGAAGGAACGTGAACAAGCATTACAATCTCTAGATTCAGCCTACTTTAAATACCGCGAGATCACTCGTAATCTCGATGAAGGGTTCAAGGTGAGCCCATGATGTGATTGTTTTTTTCCCTTCAATGACTTTCCAAGTTTTACAATGATCTTGCTGGCATCCTTATACAATTTAAGGAAGTGTGCAAAGCGTGGAGCTTGCAACGCAATCAAGAGATCCAGTCAGTTATTATCGACTCATCAACCTCTCCTTTTACTGACAATGACCTACCTCTAGTACTGTCACACGTTCTCTTCAGTCAACGTCTCTTCGCGACGATGATACAGGACAGGTTATGACTACAGCGAACCAAACGCAGTCTCCCTTGCCGACCCCGTCACCGACCGGATCTCATACACACAAGCAACCTCCTGGGAAGCCTGCGCTTGGGCTACCCGCTCTCAATTCCAATGAATGGGATTTTGAAGAACTTTCACTGCCACCTGGCCCAAAGGATGGGAAATCGTGATCTGCCAGAGATATGATGTTCAACAATGTGCCTACTGTCAGTGTCAGTTGGCAGCTGTGATAGTAGCTGCTTATATAAGTTCTATAAAATACCGTAACCATCTGAAGCAGAGTATTTCATTCCAAATGTCCCCTCGACCTCGTCGTAGAAGTATAGATTCGTCCGATTCTGATTCGTCTGATTCCTCGCACAAAGCGCACAAGAAGGACAAGAAATACAACAAGAAGGACAAGAAACACAAAGAACATAAGCATCAGGAGACTGGAGACCACCACGGCCCGTCGCTTGGTCATGGCTCACCTACTATACCTAATTTCCCATCTGCCATGTCCCATTTTCCACTTGGCCAGGCTTCATTCCCCATGCCTGACTCGTCTGGCCATGGTTCACCCGCTGTCGCCCACGACCAAGCACCTGCTATGCCACACCTCCCATCCCATCATGATTCATCCGCGATGAATCAGTTCCCACCTAGCGGTGGGATAGATGAAAAGTTCATTTCTCATGGTGCACACAGCTCACCACCTCCCTATAGTACTGCACCCGCTCAACCAGCTCCTCCTTCTGGCTTCCGGATTGCATTGACCGCGACAGGTCCCTTTCCTGACCCACAGACGCTGGGCCAACCTCCCTGCTACGATGCTGATGGATCGCCCATTTATATTGGATCCGCTTTGCTGGACAACTCAGTCCATCCATGCAAGATAGGAAAGCACCTTCAACCTTACGCCGCAGTCCCCTATGGAGGGGCAGAATATGGTCATCATGGCAGATACGATCTCCTCCCTTACAGGCAGGATCAGATGGAATTCGTTCCTACTTCGTATGGTAGGATCCCTCCTGGCAGAAGACCCATCGAAGGCGGGTATGAAGATCATGGCACAAAGCTGTATCATGCAGTTGCGTTGATCAATGGCATAAGAGTCCCCGGCAAAACTGCAGAACACCTGTCCGTCTTTTCATTATATCTTAATCATCCTTTTTATCAACTTGACGTTTTCAGAGGTGGTTGTAATGTGGCGTTTGGAGGAGCAGAACATGTCATTAAGAGCAACTACGAAATTTTGTATGTTATGTATTCCTTTCTCGGATTTGAACTCGGCTCTAATCGTTATCAAAGGTGCTGGAGATAAAAAAAAAAGCTCAAAATCAAATTCAGAACGTGAACATTATTTGTAAACATATCGAAATGTCAGTAAATTTATAAAATTGTTACCATGGTGGCCTCTTAAGTTAATCAAGTCGATGTTGCCCTTGAAATTCAATCGCGACATATTATGTCGTTAACCAAAATGGGTGTAACGTTGATATTGATCCTTGCTTTGTCTAAACGGGTTTTGAACTAATCTCACTTGATCGTGGTAGACGTTTACAGACGCTCAGATGAGTCCGTGAGTCCGTGACTCTATCCATCGTCCCATCGAGCCTTTCCGTTTGGATCGTATTGGGCTGTCGGAAGGACGCTTGATCCCTCTAACTCGACTCCATCAGGGATCCGCTGTCTTGTCAGAGTATAGAGTCTTCAAGATGACTCGCCCTTGAAGAGATTGTTATTTTCCTTATTCGTCCATTGTGTGTCAAATAATGTTCCATGTCATGGGTTAATACGGAGTCATTGGAGACTACTGTCATTTGTCGGCTGTCAGGCTTACTGGACGGATTTGGGGTATTGTGCGTCGAACTCTCTCCCCTTTCCGTAATATACACTTGAAGTCTCAAACTGTTTCCTTACCCATCCATCACTCCACACATTGCATCTTCCTCTTCTCGTTTGTCTATTCAGTATATACATAGTTTTTCCTTCTTTGGTTACACAATTACTTACGTAATTTAGTCAGGCAAAATATATTCCAATTCTGATACTTATGGTGGATCATGTGAATCTGAGCGCCTGGCTAGAGAGGCTAATTTTATATGTAACGTAGTCAGTGGAAGTGTATTCCATTCAGTTCCACCACCATCTTGACCTGCCTACCTATATACATATGCTACTTACATACCTTTGAAGCAAAAATATCAAGGTAGTCGGGTCTTTAGATCAGTTGCGGCCTGATGAAACCCCCAAATCAGCCAAGGTCACCCCCTATTCGAACTACCCGGATCTGGCAAGCAAATGCCGTAAAGTCCATGAACAAACGTGCTTGAAGAAAATGCTTTACTATAAAGCAGGACGTGTCAACATCTTCAGTGTTCACAACCTCAAAAATGAAGACCTGTCTGATACTAATTACTCTGGCAACTTTCGCCTCAGCTCAGACCTTCCAACGGCTTGGTGCTTGCCCGACTCTTGGATGTGTGTTTCCGCCTGATCAAACCGACTTCTTAGCTGGGCAGTTATTTGACATTCGACTCGAAGTCCATGCACCTGTGAATGGTAGTGAAGCTACTAGTGGCGTTCCTGATGAAAATTTCACCTTCCACATACAAAGACCAGACGGCAAGAGGGACGAGGCTACAAAGTTTTTCAACGTGCAAGAACCGGAGTTGGAAAAATGGACTTTTTCGTACGTATTGTCTGCTCGCGTTTTGAACATTCAATTAAAACTTTGGAACAGCTACTATGAGGATTTATTCGCTCAAGATGCAGGGAAACCCACCGTGGTCAACGTCGCTTCCAAAGTGTTTCGAGCTGTGAGTTTGTCCGCGGAATCTCAAATCGACTGTTACTGACGATTTCCACAAGCTTTCATTGTCCAAGGTGCATCCCTCGTTAATTTTGCTGACATTCGCTAACGTATCGACATATAGCCTGGAGATTACACCGCTACTCTGTCGTACGAAGGAGGTACTACGATTGCAAAATGGGTTGTACGCGAACCTGCCACCAAACGGAAAGCAAAAAACGTTCTTTTCTTCATCGGAGATGGTGCGCATTCGTATTCTCCATTACACTTCTGAAATGTTTGACTGATGAAATTGATTTTTTATAGGAATGACGCAGGCAATGATTACCGCTGCCCGTCTCATTGCCCATAAGTCAATCAATGGGAGGTACCAAACACTGATGCAAATGGATCAGATGGACAACCTTGGACAGTGCGTTTCACTTACAAATTGATCGTAGCTTTGTAGTGCAACTGACCAGCTAATCTTGTATAGTCAAATGACCCATTCAATTGACTCCTTTATTACCGACTCGGCCAACTCAGCTACAGCACTTTACACTGGCAAGAAGTCGACTGTAAATGCGTTGAATGTCTGGGTGGACAGCGTGCGCACCTTTTCCGCATGCTTTTCTTTACGAACATGCTGGCTCATCATGCTATCATTTTCTCTCAGTCCAAGGACACTTTTGATGATCCAAAAGTCGAGACTATTGCCGAACTCTTCCGAAGGCGGATTGGAGGGGCGCTTGGCATAGTTTCGACTGCATTTATTGCTGATGCCACCCCTGGTTTGTGCAATCAGCTTTGGTCAACGTCAACCTGACGATTGAACTATTTTTGGAAACAGCTGCTTTATGTGCCCACACTCGCGATCGTACGTATATGTCTACCCGTTTTCACCAAATGATCCTGACTCAAGTACCTAGGTGGCCAATCGGCAGCCGTAGTTACTGAATTCCTTAGAAATACCAAAGCCCTCAACTCCACTTTTACTTGGCCAACCAGCTGCAAGGGTCCCGATGTTATCTTTGGGTGCGCTCGTTCCCCTGTTGTGTACCTGATGTGCTAACTGAGGTTTTCTAGTGGTGGAGCAGAACAGTTTATCGCAGGCAAGGGATCTCCAAACGGGACCGACTACTATAAAGCTTTCCAAGCTCAAGGATATAATGTCGTTTACAATAACACCCAACTACAAGCTACCGGAAACGATTCTAAAACACTGGGTATTTTCTGCAGTCAGTCACTTCTCTTACCTAACATCAATCCATAACATCTCATTCCCGTATGCCTATATGCAGCTAGCAACATGTAAGCTTATAGTCGTGTATCACACCTGATGTGACTTCCTTTCTTACCATAGCTCAAAGGGCAAAGTGGCTTGATCGTAATGTTAGTTTAAGTTTCAAGGTCGACAAAACCATATTGACGCGAGTGTCACCGTCTAGGTTTTAAAAGATAACCTCAAGAACCAGAAGAATAGTCCCACAGGTGATGGTACAGATGCTGTCGACCAGCCTGGATTGAAGGAAATGACTCTGAAAGCCATTGACATTCTTCAAGCCAGAACCAAAAACAATGAGGGCTGGTTCATGATGTACGTGCTTTTTTGTAGGCACAATATGCTTATATATTTAATCGACCTAGGTCTGAAGCAGCAAGCATTGATAAGGTACAGTTCTCCGTTCATGTTGTGAATATAGGCTTATTCAGGAACTGAAGATGATGCACGTCCTTGATTATGATCGTGCTCTTGGAGACTTGCTAGAACTTGACGACACTATTCGTGCTTCTATCGCTCGTGGGTTTATATGAAACTCATATCCAATTCCGTCTCACTCTTTACTCACTAGACCTCAAGAAAATCGGAGAGTATGATAACACCTTAATTGTCGTTACAGCGGATCATGGACACGGTTTCGTACGCCCTCTCATTCTCATGCTGACATCTACTAACCTTGGATGCAGGACGTCTTTGGCGGCGCTGACACAAAGTACCTTACCGCTCAAACAACAGACCGCAAGAAGAGGAATGCTAGTGAGTAATCTGTCTGTACGCCGCCGTAGGGTTCGCCTGAGCTCCTTGATTAGTTGGTACATATGCCCACTCGGGCTTGAGTGGTTATACTGTTGCCGAAGGCTCGCTTCCCACGAATGATACTATTATCTTTGGGAGTGAAGGTCCCAATTTTCCCGTTCAATGGAATCCCAGATATGCTTATGCTGTATGTTTTGATTTCTGATCCCTTATTCCGTAACTCTCATCTGATCTCTGTTCCTAAACAGGCTGGCTTTGGTGCCAACCCCGACCGGTAAGTAGATGGAGGAGATAACTGGAAAGGCCGTTAGTCATTTACGTTTTTACCAGTCGTGAAACCTATAGCCTCAAGACGGACGGGCCCCGTACACCTGCCGTCCTTGGCTCAGATGGATATGTTGTCAATCCCGCTGAGCATATTAATGGTATGTCAGACATCTTTATGTCTTCACACCTAGCTCACATCATGCGTTCCGTAAGGTTTCAACGTCTGTAAGTAGATCAGCTTGATTCCATCTGTTATCTGGTGCTAGCTTCTTTACAGCGGGCACACTTCCTACTGAGGAGCCCCAAGGCGTTCACTCTTTGCAAGGTATGACTTTTAATGATTTTGAAAATACTTAAACCAAATCCAACAAAGATGTTTCCGTTTTCGCCAATGGGCCTGGATCAGAAGCTTTCCGCGGCGTTTGTGAGTCACCGCAATCTCCGTGTTGCACTAGAACTCTGCTAACTTTTACCTCTTATACTTTTGAAGATAACAGTATTGATATCTTCTTCAAAATAGCTGATGCTCTTGCTTTGGGAAGAACCTAAGACGATTTCCAGTATACTGAATTCATTGATAAACTTATCGATATCTTTATAACTTTCTTTTCCCGCTTTCTCACAATCTTTGATTGTTCGATTCTACCCAATACCCTAGGCATTTATTCAATTGGTGAATTTTAGGTAGACATTGTGTGACATAGTTTAGCTGCAGTGTATCTTCTGGTGGTGGTCGTGGAAGCGGTACTGGGGCCAAGATAGTTCTAGCTAGGGTCAGACTTGCCATGCCATATTTGCAGCTGCCACAGGAGTGGAAGTAACAAAATAGCTATATAGGTCTGATACGCGTCCAATTTACATTTTGTTTGTAATGTACAGAGTTTCGGTCTGGAAGTGCTTGAAGCGACATCACGCATGTGCAGAACACACATACAACGATCACCTTTTGAATTATGCTCTGTACTTGAATCAATTTATCAATATATTACTCCATGTGATTAAAGCTTGCCATAAAAATGTGTGTCGTTTTTTGCGGATGGGAAACTTTGCCTTCGGAGTTTTAATTTGGCCCATCACCACTTAGTGCTAGCAAAATTACTTAACAACTCGATCTGGACACAGATCTCAGTTAGGGGAGAGGTGGTCGCCTCATAATTTTTGATTTTCTATGATATCTAGGATGTTGGCAGAAAAAAACAACATGTATACCAATAAATCACCTTCGGTGCGCCATTAAGGTACAATCTTCCCACATCACGTGAGGTGACTTTTCTGTGACACAAGGCATCGTGCATGAACCGAGGACCCGTACTATCTACTTTTGGAGTAAAAATGTAGGAATTTCCTGATGTGGGTCCTACAGGGTCCTATGTCTCAGAGGCTCTATTAGGCGAACCTTTTATTTTTCATCTCCTCTCTAGCTGCATTGATATCCAACATTTCATGCAATCCTCACGTACGTTTTGACATGTTAAAAAGAAATTCATCAAAAGCATGCTAAAATTTATCATTAGCCACTGTCATACTTATTGGGTGGGTTCCTTCTGGCGTCAAATACAATCTTTATCAACGCAGGAGTTAAAGAATCCATCCGTTTTTCCAACACGTCAACAAACAATATGGGGATCGCTGATTCGAATAGTATACCACACGACAACCTATCCAATCCATTGTGTTTCCTTTCACCTGACCTCGCCCATCAGATGTTGCTTGCAAGGTATGTTGCTGTCGGGACGTTGAGCGTGAGTCGGTCGGTTCCTGTGCCAGCTAGTCACTGGGGCTCACTAAACCTCAGATATTCATTTGGGAACTTCTAAGTAACATCTCCAGCGATTATAAGATTCTTTCCGAGCATCGGATAGGTTTACCGACAATTGTTTATTTTTTGTCGAGGTAAGCTTACTTTTTTATGTTGCAGTTTCCAACTTACTCTCTCCTGTAAGGCTATTCTGTACAGCGTTTGCTATATCCGCTGTGTTATTCGAAAGTGAGACCAGAGCTTTTTTTCCAATACTATTTCATAACTAATACCGATTCTTTCAGCAGCACCCATTTCCTCGTGTATCACGCTTCAAAAACCCTTGGACGTTTTTTACTCCCTCACTATCGTTTTAACATCTCTCCTGTTCTTCTTCCGCGTTCGAGCCGTCTTCAATAAGAACCCCTGGATAGTTGCTCTTTTCGTAGGCTTGTGGTTGTCTGTTTTGGCCGGATGCTCGACTCTTGTTGTTGGAGTTAATGCGGTGCATATTGGACCAACAAAATTCTGTACCACCTCAGAAGTCAAGCCCTTTGCAGCGGCAGCCTCCATTATCCCCCTGATCAACGATACACTTGTTTTCCTTGTCATGACATGGCGTTTGAGCCGTAATTCTTACGCTTGTCGCACATTCGAGCATGACGTTAGAGCGTTAGTCTTTGGTGACTACCTGCCGATGTTCTCCAAGGCAATGTTACAAGGTGGTCAGGCCTACTACTTGTTAGTACTTCTTCATCTTATGCTCATGCTTAACCAGCTAACCAGTTTTCCATGTCACAGGACCTCAGTTGCTGTCAATCTCGCAACAGTGATCATGCTATACAATCGTTCGATCCCTAGCCTTCTTCGAACAGTCATCACGGTTCCCAATGTCACCCTGACGAATATCATGGCCTGTCGAGTATTCAGAGATACCCTGCTCGGAGTGTTCGAGGAGACGCAGAGTTCTACCACCCTCGGTTCGACGATGTTCGAGCGACACGGCTCGGTGTAGGACGGGATGCAATCTCCATTTAAGATCTTATTCTTGTTTTTTTTTTTTAATTCTTGCGCATTAGTTTGTAGAGTTGTTTATTTTCACATGGTAATTGTTGCTTGTCGTCGTTTGCTGCTCGTCATCTCTGCTAATGATCACTGCTGTGTGTGTGTTACTGGTGCATGTAGCAGTCCACCATGGTTTCCTTCAAGAAGGAAGGAACCATTATAATCGACAAACATCCGTTGCACTTAACTATGGCAATTTCAGCACTGACCAATCCTGAGCTTTATCGTGATACCTTGTGTGATCAAATTCTGACAGCATTTTGGCTCAAACAACATTTTTAAAACATTTGAAAAAATGAAATTGACCTTGTATATCAGCTAGATATCATTGCATTCACCTTGCATCGTCCGAGCCAGCTATACGCTCAGGACTTAGCTATATCCACTTTCAACAGTATCCCGAGAAAGAACGCCATGCAAACACTGTACAAAAAAAGCAAGTTGAATCGCAGAGTATAAAGTATTTTACGAGTCGGTGTACCAAGTAAATAACTATTTCCAACTATATTCGTAAGATGAGAGCGGAGGAGCCGATTGTTAGACGAGCATCCCGTTCGGGAGCGTAGAGCAAGAAGGAAGGATGGAGGGAGTGTGGCACCTCGCCCTACTGTTTGCCCAATACCAATGCCGGTACCGACACATTATTCCACCCTTCAGGCCTTTCCTGCCTACTCAAAATAGCCTTCCTTTCCGCCCATTGCTCAAAAGTCATCAGCTGAGGGTATATCGCTCGTGCCCGCGCCAACACAGCTTCATGGCCGCCTTCAATAACCATTCGGGCGTTGTGTACGCGCTCCATATCCGCAATGCTATATAAAGTGACAGTTTTAACAACAACAAAAAAAACAAGACAGGTAAAAAAAAAGAAGAAAAATATGAGTTCGTGACTTACAGATCCCGAGTGTGGCCATTAAGAGACAAAAGTGGTTTCGCGACAAAGTTAGGTACGGCAGGTAATGCTCGCTCTGTGGCTCTCTCATGAGCCTCGAACATTTGTTGCGTGGTCAGGAAGTCGCCCACAACGACTATTATTGTATTGATGTGAGGTTCAGGGTTCTATGGATACTCAAATTAACACGTGGGTTTCAGACACGAATCATATGATGTATAATTCACCAAGAGTATGGCCAGAGAAATTTGTCCAATGTCGTCAACTGCCTAGATGGGTCTATAAGCAAAAATGTAAACAAGGTGGTGGTGGGGGGAATGACCTACTATAAGCTGCACTAGGGTGGTAGGCTGTAATCCACAACGAATGACAGCCGTTGTTATCTTGCCTACAGTTCCATCAAAATTCTCCATAAAAAAACCTGGCCTCAGTATCCTACAAACAAGAGTGTTCAGCTGACAGTTTGATGGTGTTGAGGAAACAAGGTAACTTACGTCCATTTCAGCCCTCTATCAGTCAATCTCTTGATATGTCTCTCAATTCTAACCTTCGCCGCACGATCCAAGGTGAGGTTATCATCGAAGCTCTCCCCACCTCTCTCAACGCTTGAGAATATAAAGTGTGATACACCAAATTCGAGGGCAAGATCTGCCAGTAGCTGTTTATAACCAGAAAAAAAAAAAAAAAAAAAAAAGAATCAGCCATCCTCCCACGACAAACATGAGAGTATAACTTACAATACCCTGCCTTTCCTCCCCATCTGCGTTAGCCCCTAACCCGGGGAATGCCAAAGCAACAAAAACGGCCGCAATAGCACCTTTTCTACCCTCGGCCATAAAAATCTTCCTGATAGTCTCCGGCTTGTCAAGATCTCCTTGTACCAACTCCAATAACGCCCCGACAGGCTCAATGGACCAGTTTCGACTAAGCAAGGCTTTGGAGGAGGCCGCTTTAACATTTCGTGTTAGGGCAAGAATACGGAAGTTTGTGCGTAGAAAAAGGGCAGAGACAACGGCTCGGCCTTGTCGGCCAGTTGCACCGACTATCAAGACAGTTTTCGGAGGAGCAGTAGGTTTTTGGCGGCGACCCCTTGCGGACATTTGGGAAGATGGTGGAAGAAAGGGGGAGCCTTCAAGCTTCAGGTTTGAAACATATGATACCGCAACACATATGGGGTAAACGCCATCAGATGCACATGGTAAGCGCAAAAAATGCATCGTTGAGACAACAGCATTGTCAATAACTTGGAGGGGTATAGACTTTTGACGTTCAAATTAGAGTCTGATGTTTGATGAGTGATTCTGACAAGGCTATACATAGCATTACATGTCATTCTGAAATCAGGCACGACCTTTACAGCATTACACATTGTCTATATAAAAAAAGATAGTAGCATAATTAAAAAAAGAAAAAAAGCGATTGCGCTAGTCTCAATCATTGGGATCTATATATGTGGGTTCGCCAGGGATGAGAGGAAAGTAGATAAAGGCGAAGAAGAGTCGTGGAGGTGCAAAGACAGCAATACGATATCGTAAAGAACATGT
>Ga0193742_1000748_pt1 | contig 20861 bp, 19 predicted proteins | sample L2c1metaG_FD_165511 | JGI IMG/M metagenome (GOLD analysis project Ga0193742, IMG submission 165511) | Soil microbial communities from a riparian zone of the East river system, Colorado, United States - L2c1 | ecosystem: Environmental > Terrestrial > Soil > Riparian zone | place: USA: East River... | reverse complement strand
CTGGCCACGCGGGCGCAAGGATGGGCGATCCGGGACCAGGTCAGCCACCTGGCCTACTTCGACGACTCGGCCGTCCGCTCGGCCACCGACCCGCACGGTTTCCAGGAGGAACTGCGGGGGGTGCTGGAGAGCGGCGAGCTCTCGCCGGATGATATTGCCGCGAGGTACCGGGCATTGCCGGCCGACCGCCTGCTTGCCTGGTTCGACGGTGCCAGGGCCCGCCTGATCAGCACGTTCGCCGAGTTGGACCCGGGGCTGCGGGTGCCCTGGTACGGCCCCCCGATGAGCGCGGCCTCCTCGGTCACCGCCCGGCTGATGGAAACCTGGGCGCACGGTCAGGACGTCGCCGACGCCCTCGGGGTGACCAGGTCGCCCACCGACCGGCTGCGGCATGTGGCGCACATCGGGGTGCGGGCGCTGCCGTTCAGCTACCTGCTGCGCGGCCGCGAGGTACCCGCCGCCCCGGTCCGGGTGGAGCTGACCGCGCCCGGCGGCGAGCTGTGGAGCTGGGGCCCGGACGATGCGGCGGACCTGGTGCGCGGTCCGGCGCTGGACTTCTGCCTGCTGGTCACCCAGCGCCGGCACCCCGCCGACCTGGCGCTGGAGGTCACCGGCCCGGTCGCCCAGGAGTGGTTGTCCATCGCCCAGGCCTTCGCCGGCAAGCCAGGCACCGGCCGCGCCCCGCTGAGCGAATCCGCCGGCGGCATCACCTCAGCAAGGTAAGCCGGCGCCAGTGCCCCGTGCGGGGGTCAGCGCCCCGAGCTGGAGGGGCTGGTGGTGCGGCTCGGCGAGACCGGCCTTGGCCTTGTGCTGGTCCTCGGCGGGGTAGTGGCTCTGGGCGTGGTGGTGGCCCTCGGCGCGGTGGTGGCCTTGGGCGGGGTGGCCTTGGGCGGTGTGGCGGCGCCGGGGTTGGGTCCCGGGGCGGGTGCCACCACGACCAGGGGCGCGGTGGCGGAACGCCCGGAGGTCAGCCCGGTGGCGGTGATCAGGTAGTTGCCCGGCGGGCCGTCTTTGATGATCGGGCCGTGCACGTTGGTGCCCGACGGGTCGGTGGGCAGGGCATCGCTGGAGCCGCTGGCCGGCCCGGTCCAGGAGAACCTGACCGGTTCGCCGGGTTGGAACCCGGTGGCGGTGGCGACGTACGAACTGCCGCTGGTCACCTGGGAGGTGGTGAGCGCTAACTCCGTCGAGGTGACTGGCACGTTCGCCGGTGCCGGCCGGGCCAGCACGTGGACACCGGTGGCGCCCACCGCGATAGCGGCGGCCATGGTGACGGCGGCCGCTAGCCGGCGCAACTGGAGTATCCGGCGGCTGGTGGAGTGGGCGCCGATGGCGGGTTCCGCCGGTAGCGGGGGCACCGGTACCGGGCGCATCGATGTCGGCGGCGGCATCGGGCGCCGTGGCGGAGCCGAGCGCCCGGGCGGCGTGAGCTGGTGTCGCGCCGGGTACGGGGGCGGCCCGAGGTGTACCCGGGGCAGCGGTTGCGGCGGCGGTGTCAGGTGCGAGGGCAGCCGAGGCGGCAGTCCAGGTGCCGGCGGCGTGCGGCGCTCAGTGAGAGGCCGTCGGACGGGTTGACCGGGCGGCGCGGTGCGTCTTCCCGGCGGGGCGAAGCTGGCCAGCGCCGCGGGACGGGCTGGTACCGCCGTGCGCTGGGCGGACCGGGGTAGGGCGGGGACGGGCGCCGCCGGTGCCGGCGAGCCTGCCGCCGCCGGTGCCGCTACCGGCGAGCCGGCCGCGACCTGCGCGCCCGCCGCCGCCGGCGACGACGCTGCCGCCAGCGTGGCGGCGCCGAGCGCGACGGCGTACTTCGGGTGGGTGTCGACCACGGTGGGGCGCCCCAGCGCGGCCGAGACCATCCGGGCGATCAGCGGGATGCGGGATGATCCGCCGACCAGCAGCACCGCACTGAGCTCGGCCGGCTCGACCCGCGCGGAGCGCAAGGTTCCGGACAGCGCCGCGATGGTGGAGTCGATCTGGGCGTGGATCAGGTCCTCGAACTCGCCCCGGGTGACCCGGACGTCGAAATGCCGATCGGGCAGGAAGACCGGGATGACTGCTTCGGTATCCACCGAGAGCGCTTCCTTGGCCAGCACGCAGTCCTGGCGCAACCGGGCCAGCGCGGTGGCGTTGCGGCGGTCGCTCATGTCCATATCGGTGAGCGCGCCCTTGCTGCGGTAGTTCAGGTGCTCCATCAGGGCGTCGTCGAAGTCGATGCCGCCCAGCTTCTCAACGCCCTCCGGGATGCCCAGGATCTCCACCCCGCCGGGAACCGCGCGCAGCACGGTGGCGTCGAACGTGCCGCCGCCCAGGTCGTAGACCGCCACGGTCTGCCCCTCGGCCAGCTGCCGGGTCGCGGCGTAGTGCGCGGCGGCCGCCTCGGGCTCGGACACCATCAGCGCGTCGGTCACCCCCGCGTACTGGGCGACCTCCTCGAACAGCGCTCGGCGGAACGGGCCCCAGTTGGCCGGGTGGGTGAGCACCACCCGCTCCGGTTGCCCTCCTTCGCTCTCCGCCACGCGCTCCAACACGTCCTTCAACAGCGTGCCGAGCATCGTCGTGACGGGGAAGGTGTGACCGCCCAGCATCATCGGGGTCGGGTCGCCGAGGCGGCGCTTGAACGTCCGGGCAACCCGGTCCGGGCTGCTCACCTCCCGCAGGCTGTTGACCGCCTCACCGGTCAGCAGCGTTCCGTCCTCTTGGGCATAGACCACCGCCGGAGTGACCTCCGAGCGGTCGCCCAGGGTAAACAGCTCGACCCGCGACGACGCGGCTAGGGCGGCCGCGACGAAGGTCGTACCAAGGTCGACGCCGAGGCTGTAGCTCACAGCAACCTCCGCATGGCAGGACTCACACCGGGTAATCGCGTCAGGCCCGCCTCGAGTTACACCTCTGGCGGGATTGACACCGAATTACTTCTCCCGCAGGGTGGCCAGCGCCGGGGCCAGGTCTCGCCACTGCTGGTCGGGCACCCCGCGCTTCTGGGCGGGCAGCGCCTGCACCGCGACGTGGTCCGCGCCGGCGTCCAGGTGGGCGCGCACCCTGGCCACGATCGCGTCGGCATCTCCCCAGGCGACCAGTGCGTCCACGAACTTGTCGCTGCCGCCGTCGGCAAGGTCGGCTTCGGTGAAGCCGAGCTCCAGGATGTTGTTCACATAGTTCGGCTGGGCCAGGTAGACCTTCGTGTACTCGCGGCCGATGGCACGGGCGGTATCCGGGTCGGTCTCGAGGACGACGGCCTGCTCCGGACACAGCAGCGGCTCGGCGCCGAGGATCTCCCGGGCCTTGGCGGTGTGCTCCGGAGTGACGAAGTAGGGGTGCGCGCCGTCGGCCTTCTCGGCGGCCAGCTGGAGCATCTTCGGGCGTAGCGCGGCGAGCACCCGCCGTACCGGCGTGGTCGGGCGGAACGAGGTGTACGGGGCGGCGTCCATCCCGTCCAGGTAGTCGCGCATCGCGCTCAGCGGCTTGTTGTAGTTGTGCCCGCGCAACTCGCTGACCAGGTTCTGGTGGCTGACGCCGAGGCCGAGCAGCATCCGCTCGGGAAAGGCCTCGGTGAGTCCCTTGGCCGCGCCGGAGGCGGTCACCGCGTCGCGCGCCCAGATGTTGGCGATGCCGGTGGCGCCGATCAGCGTCCGGGTGGCGGAGAGCAGCAGCGCCAGGTGGACGAACGGGTCACGCCCGGCCACTTCGGGCAACCACACCACGCCGTAGCCCAGTTCTTCCAGCTCGGCGGCCAGCTCCTGGGCCCGGCTGGCCGGCACTATCTCCAGCGCACCGGTCCAGATGCCGATCCGGGGGATGGCGAAGCGTTCACGATCAACCATGCCCTGAACCTAGCCCCGGGCGGCCGCCACATCCCGGTGAAATTGGGGTTACCGATACTAAAGGTGCATGTCGCGAGCGCCGACCACGCCGCGCAGCCCGGAGCAGTTCACACAGCCCACACAGCCGAGGCAATCCTGACAGTTCAGGCAGCCGACGCAACCGATGCAGCGGGTGCACCGCAGGCAGAGTAGGCAGCCGAGGCAGGTGGTGAGCGCCACCGACAGCAACACCAGGACGCTGCCGACCACCCCAGCGCTGCCCGAGGTGGCCACGCTGCCGACCACCCCCGCGCTGCCGGAGGTGGCCGCGCTGCCGACTACTCCGGCGCTGCCGGCCACGGCCACGCTGCCGATCACTCCTGCGCTGCCGGCCACGGCCGTGCTGCCGATCACCCCGGCGCTGCCGACCACGCTCGCCGAACCGATGACCGACGCGGAATCACTGACCTGGGTGGACCCGATCACCGTCACCGGCACAGCATCCCAGCACCGCCGAGGACACGCCCAAGGTCGGCACCGGGCAAACTGGACCGGCCATGACTCAGTCGGATGCCCTGCTTCCCCGACCCCGGCAGGAGCTCGCGGCCGGCGCGGTCCACCTGCCCGGTTGGCTGGGGCTCGACGAGCAGCGTCGACTGCTGCGGGACTGCCGGGAGTGGTCCGCCACCCGCGCGTCCGGTGAACCCGGGCTGCGCCACACCCGGTTGCCCAGCGGCGGGGTGATGTCGGTGCGCACGGTGTGCCTGGGCTGGCACTGGCGCCCCTACCGGTACTCGCGCACGGTGGACGACGGGGACGGCGGGCCGGTGCTCCCGTTTCCGCCGTGGCTGGGCGAGCTGGGCCGACGCGCGGTAGCCGAGGCGTACCGGGACCCCTCGGCCGGCGAGGCTTACCGGCCGGACATCGCGCTGGTCAACTTCTATGACGAGCACGCCAAGATGGGATTGCACCAGGACAAGGACGAGCGCGGCCTCGAGCCGGTGGTGTCGCTGAGCCTGGGCGACGCCTGCGTGTTCCGGTTCGGCAATACGGAGAACCGGAATCGGCCGTGGACGGACGTGGAGCTGCGCTCTGGCGACCTGGTTGTGTTCGGTGGGCCCTCCCGGCTGGCCTATCACGGGGTACCGCGCATCCTGCCGGGCACCGCGGACCCGGACCTCGGCCTGGCCAGCGGCCGGCTGAACATCACCCTGCGGGTATCCGGGCTGGACGGCTGAGCGCGCTGGCGATCAGCTCGCCGGATGACGGATACTTCGAACATGTGTTCGAGTCCGAAGGAGTGGCAGCCACCGCCGGCGCCGGCCATCGCCCGGTTCGCCGCGCCGGCCGAGGCGCCGAATGTCCAGCCGGTGTGGGTGCTGCTGGAACAGGTCTGCGTGCACGACCCGGCGGTGGCCCGGACGGTGGTCGACGGGCTGGACCTGACCGGTCGGGCCAAGGGCTTCCTGCTCGAATGGCGGCGCAGCTCCCGGGGAGACTGGCTGGGCGTGGTCAACTACGAGGTGCGCTACGCGGACGGCCGGGAGGCCACGGTGTGGTGGCGGGACCAGCTGGTGCCGGCCTACGCACTGCGGCCCAGGATCGCCGGACGGGACCGCCGGTGACCGACGGGACGCCTCAGACCTCGGCGTTGGCCCGGTTCAGTGCGATCCGCAGCATCTCCTGGGTGTTGCACAGCTTGACCCGGGGGCGGCCGTGCGGTTCTCCGGCGGCCCGCTCCGCCGCGTCGATCAGCTGCCAGCCCTGCTCGGTGACCAGATCGGGCTGCCGCTCCGCCAGCCAGTCCTCGATGTCCGCCGAGCCGTCCCTGTCGTGCTGGCGCAGCGCGCCGCTGTCCAGGTCGGCGAGCAGCCGGTTGATCGTCTCCACCGAGTCCTTCCGGTTCGTGCCGATGATCCCGGTGGGGCCGCGCTTGATCCAACCGACCACGTACTCCCGCTCGGCCCCCTGCTCAGCACCGATCACCTTGCCCTGCTCGTTCGGGATCACCCCGCGTCGCTCGTCGAACGGCAGTCCGTCGATGGGCAACCCCCGGTAGCCGACCGCGCGCAGTACCAGCCCGGTGTCCACGACCTCCCGCTCGCCGGTGTCGTGCGCGCTGACCCAGCCGTCCTCGCTGGTACGCAGCACGTTGCGGCCGAGCACCAGCTGCTCCACCTTGTCGCCGCCACGTAGTTCGACCGGCGAACGCTGGAAGCGCAGCGTGATGTGCCGGGCGCCGAACTCGGTGTCCCCGGCCGCGTAGTCCCGCATCACCCCGAGGTTGCGCTTGGCCACCTTGGACAGCTCGTCCTCGCCGGGGAACTCGGCGACCTCGTCGGGGTGCACGTCCACCCCGGACTCGGTGTACTCGGGCAGCTCCTTGAGCTCCGGGGTGGTGAAGGCGGCCTGCGCGGCGCCCCGGCGGCCGACCACCAGCACCTCGGTGATGTTGCTGTCGGCCAGCGCGGCCAGTGCGTGGTCGGCAATGTCGGTCTTGGCCAGCCGCTCCACCGGCGAGCAGAGGATGCGCGCCACGTCCAGCGCCACGTTGCCGTTGCCGATCACCACCGCCCGCTCGCAGCTCAGGTCGAACGTGCGATCGGCGTAGTCGGGGTGGCCGTTGTACCAGCCCACGAAGTCCACCGCGGCCACGCTGCCCGGCAGCTCCTCGCCGGGGATGCCGAGCTTGCGGTCGGCCTGGGTGCCCACGGCATAGATCACCGCGTCGTACCGCTCGGTGAGCTCGTCGCGGGTGATGTCCTTACCCACCTCGACATTGCCGAAGAACCGGAACGACTCCCGAGCGGCGATCTTCGCGTACACCGAGGACACCGACTTGATCTTCGGGTGGTCCGGGGCGACGCCGAACCGCACCAGTCCCCACGGTGTGGCCAGCCGCTCGAACATGTCGACCTTCACATCCAGGTCGGCGCGCTCGAGCAGCGCCCCCGCCGCATAGAACCCGGATGGTCCGGATCCGACGATGGCGACGGTGAGTGGGATCCCGGTGCTGGCCATGGACTTCACATCCCGGTGACGCGGTCGAGCGGCCGAGGGGAGCCCGGCCGGTGGTGGCTCGTGCCCTCAGCCTGCCAGGTGTACGCGGATCCGGCCCGCCGGCCCACCCGGTGAGTGGACCGGCGGGCACGGATCCGGCTGCCGCTCGGGCCAGCCGGCACCGGCACGCGTCACATCGCCGGCAGCGCCTCGCTGACCAGCCGGGCGAGCAGTGCGTCCGGGTCGCCACGCTCGGCCGGCAGGCCCCGCGCGGCGAACCAGGAGGCGATGTTGCGCACGTCGCGGTGCAGGAACTCGATGCCGCGCGGGTTGGCCACCAGATCCACCACCTGGGGCAGGTCGATGAGCACCAGCCGTCCCTGGTGCACCAGCAGGTTGAACGCGGACAGGTCACCGTGCGCCAGTCCTTCGCCGGCCAGCACCAGCAGCGCCTCGGTGAGCTGGTGCCACAGGTCGGCCAACTCGGCCCGCTCCGGCCGCAGCGCGGCGAGCCGGGGCGCGGCGCTGCCGTCCGGCTCGCCGAGGAACTCCAGCATCACCTCGGTGCCGTCCCGCTGCACCGGATAGGGGACCGGCGCGCCGATCCGCCACAGCCGGCCCAGCGCGCCGAACTCGGCGGCCGCCCACTGCTCGGCCAGCAGGTTGCGGCCGAACGCGGTGCGCTGGGTCATCGCGCGCATCTCCCGGGACCGGCGCACCCGCCGGCCTTCCAGGTAGCCGGCGTCCCGGTGGAACATCCGGTGCTCCGCCGCGCGATACCGCTTCGCGGCCATCAGGCACTCCCGATCGGTGCCCGGCAGCGCCCGGCGGACCAGGTGGACGTCGGCCTCCTTGCCGGTCTTCAGCACGCCCAGCTCGGTGTCCACCGCGGCCAGCTCGGTGATCAGCCACTCGGGGTGCGGTTCGGGCCCGTGCTCGGCGCCGTCCCAGCTGGACCAGCGGTCACCCTCCGGTGGGGCGCTCGCGGTGTCCAGATGGTCGTCCCGGTGTTCGGCCAGCCGGAGCCGTTCGGCTTCGGTCAGCCGGCCGCGACGGGTGGGCTCGGGTTCGTCGTCGAACCGCGCGCGACGGCTGCGCCGAGGCCGGCGCGTGGGCATGTCGGATTCGTCATAGCCGGAGTCGTGGGTGAAGTCGTCGTGCTCGTGCGGATGCACTGGTGGGGTCTCCTGACCAGGGGTACGGACGCCCCACCGGTGCGCGGCAGCTAGCGGCGCGGAAGCTCCCCGGGCGGGGCGGAAGGACGGGACGAGGCCACGCCCATGACGGCAGTCGTTCGCACCGGGCCACCTCCCTGTCTCCGCCGGCTCGCCGGCTCCTCAACTGATCGCGGACGAGAGTGCCGTGCCCGCCCGCTCGCCGCAACCGAGTTAAAGCCTGTGAGTGGTATTGGTCGCTATAGCGACCAATACCACTCACAGGGTAAGGAGCTCGAAGGCTAGGTAGGGGTGGCCGTCGAACAGGGTGGGGTCGGTGGTCTGCATTTCGTCGATCAGGTGGGCGGCGTGTTGCTCGGGTGGTTCGTCGCGCAGCGCCAGCAGGTAGCTGCGGTGTGCGGCGAGGGAGGCGACCGCCCGGTCGCGGTGGCCGGAGATGTCCACCGCGTGGCCGGCCCGGGTGGATGCGCTCACCGCGACCCAGCGCACTCCGCTCCACGGCTCCGGCTCACCGGCGGCCGGCGGGAAGATCCACCGGTTGGCCGCGTCGGCGGCGGCGTCGATGGTGGCGCGGCCCACCGCCCGGTGGTCGGGGCTGTTCGGGCTGCCCGGTGCCCAATACCCGTGGTGGTTGATGGTGACCAGCAGCTCCGGGCGGTGTCGGCGGATGGCCACCGCGATGTCCCGGCGCAGCGACGGGCCGTACTCGATCACGCCGTCCCGGTGGTCCAGGAAGTCCACGGTGTGCACCCCGACCTCGGCGGCGGCGGCGCGCTGCTCGGCCTCCCTGACCGGCCCCGCCTGCTCCGGTGACATCGTGTCGATGCCCGCCTCGCCCCGGGTGGCCAGCAGATACGCCACCTGCTTGCCGGCCGAGGTCCAGCGCGCGACGGCCTGCGCGGTGCCCCACTCGACGTCGTCCGGGTGGGCCACCACCACCAGCGCCCGCCGCCAGTCCTCCGGCATCGGCTCCAGTGCTCCGGCCGCGGATCCGGCTTCGGGCGGCATCTCAGCCGCCCTCGGGGAGTACCAGGTCCAGCTCGTTCTCCGCCTTGCCGCGCTCGATCGGCAGGCCGGCTCGGCGCAGCACCCGCAGCAGCCCGGCCAGGTCGGTGGGCTCGGCGCGGCCGCCGGCCAGCAGTCGGGCCAGCCGTCCCTTGGACGCCTTGTTGTGGTGGCTGACCACGGTGCGGGAGCCGTCCGGGCGCTCGGTGAGCACCCGCACGGTGACCGCTCCGGGGATTCGGCCCAGCGCGGCGTAGGAGCCGGAGCGCAGGTCCACCACCAGCCCGTCCAGCTCGGCCAGCACCGGGTCCAGCGCGGGCCGCCAGAACGCCGCGAGCGTGCCGCGCCCGGGCAGCGCCGAGCCAGCGGAGAGTCGGTACGCCGGGACCGGGTCGCCGGCACGGAGCAGCCCGAACAGCGCCGAGCCGACCGCCAGCCGCTCGCCCGCCCGGGCCGCCGCCGCGCCGCGCAGCGAGCCGATGTCCAGCGCGTCGTAGAGCACCCCGGTGTAGCGGCGCACCGCTGGGGAGGTCGGCGCGGCCCACAGCGCGGCGTTGCGCAGGATCTCGCCGTCCTGGCGCTCGGACAGGCCCAGCGCGGCGCGGCTGGCCGGCAGGTCGGCGGCCAGCTCGACCAGCTCGTCGATCAGCTCCTTGCGCGCCGGGTTGAGCTCGGGAAAAGACAACCGGTCCAATTCCAGCGACGGGCCCTCGCCGCCGTCGGCCTTGGTCTCCGAAGGGGGCAGCACGATCAGCACAACCCGAGATTAGCGCCCTGACCGGGACCTTCCTCGCGTCGCCTCCGCCACTGAGGCCCGTCTCCCGAACGGGTGTGACGGATATTATTTAGGTAAGGCTTACCTAATCTAGCTACGGTGGAGCTGACGATCACGGGCGAATGGAGGAGTCGACCATATGGTGCGGTCACTGCGAGTAGCGGTCATCGGCGCTGGTCCGGCCGGGATCTATGCGGCGGACAGCCTGGCCAAGTCGGGCACACCGTGCGCCATCGACCTGTTCGACCGGCTGCCCGCCCCGTTCGGCCTGGTCCGCTACGGGGTCGCGCCGGATCACCCTCGGATCAAACAGGTGGTGCACGCGCTGCACCGGGTGCTCGACCAGCCGGGTCTGCGGCTGTTCGGCAACGTCAACTACGGCCGGGACATCACCCTCGCCGACCTGCGCGCCCACTACCACGCGGTGATCATCGCCACCGGCTGCGAACGGGACAGGGAGCTGGACATCCCGGGCGTCGAACTGCCCGGCAGCTACGGCGCCGCGGAGTTCGTGAAGTGGTACGACGGGCACCCGGACGTGGGGCGCACCTGGCCGCTGCACGCCACCGACGTCGGCGTGATCGGCGCCGGCAACGTGGCGCTGGATGTGGCCCGGATCCTGGCCAAGTCCGCCGACGACATGCTCAGCACGGAGATCCCCGACAACGTGCACCGGGGGTTGGCCGTCAACCTGGCCACCGACGTGCACGTGTTCGCCCGCCGAGGCATCGCCCAGGCCAAGTTCACCCCGATGGAGCTGCGCGAACTGGACGACGTGCCGGGCGTGGAGATCGTCGTGGCGCCCGAGGACGTGGAGTTCGACGAGGCGTCGCTGGCCGAGCTGCGGCGCAGCAAACAGACCCAGATGGTGGTGAAGACGCTGCAGGGCTGGGCGCTGCGCGACCGCCGCGACGAACCCCGTCGGCTGCACCTGCACTTCCTGCGCCGCCCGGTGGCCGTGCTGGGATCGGAGCGGGTGACCGGGCTGCGTACCGAGCGGATGGAGCTGGCCGGCGACGGCTCGGTGCGGGCTACCGGCGAGTTCACCGACTACCCGCTGCAGGCGGTCTACCGCGCGGTCGGCTACCTGGGCAGCCATGTCGCCGAGCTGGCCTTCGACCACAACGCCGGGGTGCTGCCGCACGACGCCGGCCGGGTGCTTGCGCTGGACGGCCAGCATGTGCCCGGGGTCTACGCGGTGGGCTGGATCAAGCGCGGCCCGGTGGGGCTGATCGGGCACACCAAGGGCTGCGCGCTGGAGACCGTGGGCAGCCTCCTGGCCGACGTGGACGGGCTGCCACAGGCGCTGGACCGGCCGGCTCCGGAGGCCATCGAGGCGCTGCTGGCCGCCCGGGGCGTGGAGTACACCACCTGGGATGGCTGGCTGAAACTGGACAAGGTGGAGCGGCGGCTGGGCGAGGAGCGGGGGCGGGACCGGCTGAAGGTGGTGCCCCGGGAGGAGATGGTGGAGCTGTCCCGGTCGGAGTAGCGCTCGGGGGCTGGTCAGCTGGCCTTGTGTTCGGCGACGCAGAACTCGTTGCCCTCCGGGTCGGCCAGGGTGGTCCAGTCGATGCCCGGCACGGTGCCGACCTGGTCATAGCTCACCGTGGCGCCCAGCCCGACCAGCCTGGCCACCTCGCCGACCCGGTCCGGCGTGGTCAGGTCGACGTGTACCCGGTTCTTGCCGACCCTCGGCTCCGGTACCCGCTGGAGGCCGAGGGCGGCGCCGCCGTCAACCGGGGGAGCGAGGAACACGAAGTCGCCGTAGTCGCCGGCCACCGACGTCTTGAGAGCCGCCGCCCAGAAGCCGGCCAACCGCTGTGGGTCCGCGCAGTCGAACGTCACCATGCTCAGAGCGAGTGTCATGGCCGGGACGGTAACCGGGCGGACCGACAGAACCGGCGCTCAGTAGGCTGGCGCGGGTGTTCACCAGGATGTCCTCGCTGTTCCTGCGCACTCTGCGCGAAGATCCCGCCGATGCTGAGGTACCTAGTCACCGGCTGCTGGTGCGGGCCGGCTACGTCCGCCGGATAGCCCCGGGGATCTACTCCTGGCTGCCGCTCGGGCTGCGCGTGCTGCGCGCCGTCGAGCGGGTGGTCCGGGACGAGATGAACGCCATCGGCGCCCAGGAGATCCAGTTCCCCGCGCTGCTGCCGAGGGAGCCCTACGAGGCGACCAACCGGTGGACCGAGTACGGCCCGAACCTGTTCCGGCTCAAGGACCGCAAGGGCGGCGACTATCTGCTCGGCCCGACCCACGAGGAGCTGTTCGCGCTCACCGTGAAGGGCGAGTTCAGCTCGTACCGGGACTACCCGGTGATCCTCTACCAGATCCAGAACAAGTACCGCGACGAGGAACGGCCCCGCGCCGGCATCCTGCGCGGCCGGGAGTTCCTGATGAAGGACTCCTACTCGTTCGACCTGTCCGACGAGGGGCTGGCGCACTCCTATCAGCTGCACCGGGACGCCTACATCAAGATCTTCGACCGGCTGGAGCTGAAGTATGTGATCGTCTCGGCGATGTCCGGGGCGATGGGCGGCTCCGCGTCCGAGGAGTTCCTGGCCGAGGCGGAGACCGGCGAGGACACCTACGTGCGCAGCACCGGGTCGGACTACGCGGCGAACGTGGAGGCGGTGCTCACCCCGGCGCCCCCGGCCCAGCCGATCGAGGACAAGCCGGCCGCCTCGGTGCACCACACCCCGGACACCCCGACCATCGACACGCTGGTCGACTTCGTCAACAACCTCGAGCTCGGGCGCACCTTCACCGCCGCTGACACCTTGAAGAACGTCCTGCTCAAGACCAGGGCACCCGGCTCGGCGGAGTGGAAGCTGCTCGGCGTTGGCGTCCCCGGCGACCGCGAGGTGGACATGAAGCGGCTGGAGGCGGCGCTGTCGCCGGACGAGGTCGCGCTGCTGGACGACGCGGACTTTGCCGCGCACAGCTTCCTGCCCAAGGGCTACATCGGGCCGGTGGGACTGGCCGCCAACGGGGTGCGCTAGCTGGTCGACCCCCGGATCGTGCCCGGCACCGCCTGGTTGACCGGCGCGGACAAGCCGGACCACCACGTGGTCGACCTGGTGTGCGGGCGGGACTTCACCCCGGACGGCACCATCGAGGCCGCCGAGGTCCGCCCCGGTGATCCTTCCCCGGACGGCGCCGGCACGCTGGTCGCCGCCCGAGGCATCGAGATCGGGCACATCTTCCAGCTCGGCCGCAAGTACGCCGACGCGTTCGCCCTGGACGCGCTCGGCCAGGACGGCAAACCGATCCGGATCACCATGGGCTCCTACGGGGTCGGGGTGTCCAGGCTGGTCGCGGCGATCGCCGAGCAGTCGCACGACGGGTCCGGGCTGATCTGGCCGCGCGAGGTGGCGCCGGCCGACGTGCACGTGGTGATCGCCGGCAAGTCCGAGGAGATCCGGGCCGGCGGGGAGAAGCTGGCCGCCGAGCTGGACGCGGCCGGGGTCCAGGTGCTGCTGGACGACCGGACCGCCACCCCCGGGGTCAAGTTCGCCGACGCCGAGCTGATCGGTGTGCCGACCATCGTGGTGGTCGGGCGCGGACTGGCCAACGGCGTGGTGGAGGTCAAGGACCGCCGCTCCGGTGAGCGCACCGAGGTGCCGGTGGACGGCGCGGTGGCTCACCTCGCGGAGCTGGTGCGCGCTCGGTAGCGCCGAGGCCGGGCGGTGAGCCGACTCAGCGCGCGGCGACCCGCACGCTACTGAGGATCTCCGAGACCACCCGGTCGCCCACCGGAGCCGGCGACGCGGGCCCGCCGGCGGCGTCGTGCTGCACCACCAGTAGGAGCACCCCGGTGCCGCCGGACGCGCCGGTGCGGCTGGTCGGCAGCGCGACCACGGTCAGCCGGCCGGCGAGGTCGGGGCAGCCAGCGGCGGCGGCCGGCCGCACGGTGACCAGCGACGTCGAACCGGTCACGTCACCGACGGTGAGCGGGGTGGGCGCGCTGGCGCTGGTGCTCGCTCCGGGGCCGTAGAAACTGCTGGCGAACAGCGGCCCGAAGTCGCGCGCGGCGTCCTCGGCGCGGGCGTTCACCCCGTCCCGGCGAACCAGGAAGGTGCTGCCCACGGTGGCCCGGTAGTAGCCGTGCCCGCCGCAGGTATAACGGGCGGCGGTGGCCACCCCGTCCAGCGCCACCCCGTTCACCGTGGTCTCCGGGCCGCCCGGGGTGGACCGCCAGTCGCTCGGCACCCGGTAGCTGAGGTCCCTGGCCTTGACCAGCAGCCCGTCGGACCCGGCGCCGAACCGGTGCGCCAGTGCCACGCTGCCGACCACCCCCAGCGCCGCGACCGCGACCAGCGCGACCGCCGCGATGACCCACCAGCGGCGGCCGTAACCGTGCCACGGACCCGGCAGCGTGGCGGCATCGGCCAGCGGCGGCAGGATGGGCGCCGGGTAACGCGCCGGGTAGCCCGCCGGGTAGTGCGGTGGGCCCAGGCCGGCGGGTGGTTCGGTGACCCGCTGGTTCGGCGCGAGCAGCCCGGCCGGGCCTCGCCGGCCGCCCCGGCCCGCCGGCCCCGGCGCACTCGACAGCTGCCGTGCGGCGTGGGGCCGGCGGACCTCCGGCGTCGAGGTCGCCGAGAGGAACAGCGCTTCCGTCGGGTCCTCCGCGCGGCCGACTGAGGGTTCGGCCCGGCGAACCGCCGGTGCCGGTCCCGGGCCGCTGAACGGGTCGATCCCGCCGCCGGGGCGACCGTGTCCGGCCGGCCGGACAGGTGACCGGCGGGCGGGATCGCGGGGCGAGCTCACGCACCGCACGGTAGCCGGCCAGGTGGATCCGCCGGGCCGGTTTCGCGGATCTCCGCACGCCGGTGCTTTGCTCTGCGAGGCCTGATCGCTGATCCCTCGATCAGCCGGGTGGCTACCGCGTCGGGCCGGCGCGCGGGTTCAGCCCGGCAGGAAGGACAACCGCACGGTGCGCACGGGGTTGTCCACGTTGGTGTCCACCAGGCACAGGGACTGCCAGGTGCCCCACGCCGGGCGCCCGGACAGCACCGGCACGCTCATCGACGGCGCGAGCAACGCGGGCAGCACGTGGTCCCTGCCGTGCCCGGGGCTGCCGTGCCGGTGCCGCCACCGATCGTCGGCGGGCAGCAGCGAGCGCAGCGCGGTGAGCAGGTCCTCGTCGCTGCCCGCGCCGGTCTCGATCACCACCAACCCGGCGGTGGCGTGCGGCACCCAGGCGTGCAGCAGCCCGTCCGCGTCCTGGTGCGGCCGCAGGAACGCGGTCACCGAATCGGTGAGGTCGACCACGGCCTCCCGCTGACCGGTCCGGACCTGGATCTCCTCGCTGTGCACGGCCAGGACGCTACGCCGGACGGCGCGGTAGCGTCCCTCGCCATGCGTTCGATGTTCGGTCAGCAGTTCGACATGCCCGATGGCTACCTGAACACGGCGAGCATCGGCATGCCTCCGGTGGCGGTCGCCGAGGCAGTGGTCGAGGCGGTGCGCAGCTGGCGGGCCGGCTCCGGGCGGGCCGGCGAGTTCGACGAGCCGGTCGCGCTGGCCAGGGCGGCGTTCGCCCAGCTGGTCGGGGTCGGGGTGGAACGGGTGGCGATCGGCTCCTCGGCCTCCGCGCTGATCGGCCTGGTGGCCGCGAGCCTGCCGGACGGCTGCCGGGTGCTGGTGGCCAGGGATGAGTTCACCAGCGTCTCGTTCCCGTTCGCCGCTCAGGCCGGCCGGGGCGTCACGGTCACCGAGGTGGAGCTGGCCGAGCTGCCCGAGCGGGCGTCCGAGGCGGACCTGGTGGCGGTCAGCGTGGTGCAGTCGGCCGACGGGGCGCTGGTGGACCTGGACGCGCTGCGGGCCGCGACCGCCGGCACCGGCACCCGGGTGCTGTTGGACGCTACGCAGGCGGTGGGTTGGTTGCCGCTCTCGCTGAGCTGGGCCGACGCCGTGGTCGCCGCCGGCTACAAGTGGCTGCTCTGCCCGAGGGGGGTGGCCTGGCTCGCGGTGTCCGAGGAGCTGCGCCGGAGCATGGTGCCGCATGCCGCGAACTGGTACGCCGGCGAGGACCGGTGGGCCAGCATCTACGGGCTGCCGCTGCGGCTGGCCGGCGACGCGCGCCAGCTGGACACCTCGCCGGCCTGGTTCTGCCATGTCGGAGCGGCCGCCGCGCTGCCCTGGCTGGCCTCGCTGGACCTCAACCAGGTGCGGGCGCACTGCGTCGGCCTGGCCAACGAACTGCGGGTCGGCCTGGGCGGGGAGCCGTCGAACTCGGCGATCGCCGTGGTGGACCGCCCTGGCGCGGCGGAGCGGCTGAGCGAGGCGGGCCTGTCGGTCAGCACCCGCCGGGGCGCGGCCCGGCTGGCCTTCTACCTGTACAACACCGAGGCGGACGTAAAGCGTGCCCTGGACACCCTGGCCTGACGCGCCGCCGGTCAGCGCGCCGCGCCGCCGGTCGGCCCGCTAGTCCCGGCCGGGGAACGGCGGCACCACCGGCTTGGCGCCGAGCTGCTCGGACCAGCGGGCCCCGCGCACGGCGGCTTCGGTGAGCCCGTCCAGGGACATCCGGCGCAACCCCGGGTCGTCGCAGCGCTCCAGCACCGAGCGCCAGGCCGCCGCCGCGTCCGACTCGGCGGCCACCACCAGCCGCATCGCCGAGGTCTGGTCGGTGACCGGGATGGGGAGGCGGTACGCGGGCTCGGCGGGCACCGGGCGCACCCCGTAGTCGGTGAGCACCCGGATGGTCAGGTCCCGCCGGGCGCGGTGCGCGGCCAGGTCCTGCCTGGCGCGCCGGTCCAGGATCTCCGGCAGGAACGCCTCGACCAGGCTGTAGCACCACACCGCCGCGTACTCGGTGCCCAGCGCCGTCTGCACCGCCGCGGTGGTGACCGGGTCCGGCGGCGGGGCGCCCGGGGTGGGTTGGCTGACCGGGGTTTCGGAGTACGGGACCGGCGCCGGGCCGGGGGCGGGTGCCGGGTTGGCGTCGGCCGACGGGACCGCTGAACCGGACGGGCGCAGCGGTGCCGAGGCGTCGGTGGAGCTGGACGGGGCCGAGGAGCTGGACGGGCGCGCGGAGCGGGACGCGGGACGGGAACGGGAGGTGTCCGACGATCCGGAGCCCGGGGTAGGCGACGGCGTCGGGGTGGGGCTGCTCATTCCAACACCGCCCGGTAGGCGGCGCAGCAGGCGGCGATCGAGCCGACCAGCGCGGCCCGCTGCCGGGGCAGGGTGAGCACCAGCCGACCGGCCTGCCGGACGGAGTCGTCCAGCGCGGTGCGCACCCGGGGCAGCACGTCCTCCGGACCGGGTTGGGAGCTGACTCCGGAGCCGCTGTCCGGCCCGGAGGACGGTTGCGTCGACTGGTCCGGCGGCGGGTCGGGGGGGGGCGGCGCCGGCGCCGGACTGGTCTCGCCCAACTCCACCCCCAACGCCACCGCGTGTTGCCGGCGGGCGTCGGCCACCGGCCCGAGCCGTCCGGACAGCGCCGCGCCGATGGTCGGCTGGGCGAGGATCGAATCGATCAACGCCGCGTCCGACCGGGCCCTGGCGGCCACCGACTCCAACGGATCCGGCTCGCCTCGGCCGCAGCCGGCCAACAAGCTACCCGCCGGAACGGCCACCGCGACGGCGGTGAGCCCGAGCAGAATCGGGCGGCGTGGAATTTGCCGGATTACCCGATTCGACGCTGGGCGGGCACACTCGGGACTGACCACGCCGGATGATCCTGCCAGGCCGGCCCAGTTGGCTCGGCACGATACCCTGAGCGACCCGTGCGGAACCATCGATGCCCAGGCAGCGACCGTGGCGGGCGACGGCGGTGACGCCGGCCCTGAGATCGTGACCGAGATCGAGACCAAGGAGTGAACCGGATGCCCCGTTCCCAGCAGGACCAGCTGAGCGCCGAGCTGCGTCCGATGGTGGAGCGCGCGGTCACCTCCATCGGATTTGATCTTGAAGAGATCGATATTCGGCCGGCCGGCCGGCGCAAGCTGGTGCGTGTGGTGGTCGACGCCGACGACGGCGTCGGGCTGGACGACATCGCCGCGCTCAGTCGCCGGGTGGCCGCCGAGCTGGACGAGCACGACGAGGTCCTCGGCGGGCCGTACACCCTCGAAGTCACCTCGCCCGGGGTGGATCGGCCGCTCACCGCGCTCCGGCATTGGCGGCGCGCGCGGCTGCGCCTGGTCGAGATCGAGTTAGCGGACTCGGGGAAGATCACCGGTCGGGTCGGCGACGCCGGTGAGGACGCGGTTGCGCTGCTGGTGGAGGGTGCGCTGCGCGAGGTGCGGTACGCCGACATGGGGCGAGCCACCGTGGTCGTGGAGTTCCGGCATCCGCCGGCCGACGAGCTGAAGGCGCTGGGCTCCGGTCCAAGCGCGGTCTCGGGCCCGGCTCCGGGTGACCGAGATGACGTAGGGGAAGTAGCGGAGGAACCAAAGTGAACGTCGACATCGCCGCATTGCGTGCGATCGAGCGCGACAAAGACATCCCCTTCGACACGGTGATCGAGGCCATCGAGACCGCGTTGCTGACCGCCTACAAGCACACCGAGGGCCACGAATCCGCGGCGCGCATCGACATCGACCGCAAGTCCGGCATGGTCCGGGTGCTGGCCAGGGAGCTGGCCGACGACGGGCAGCTGGTGCGGGAGTGGGACGACACCCCGGAGGGGTTCGGTCGGATCGCCGCCACCACCGCGCGCCAGGTCATCCTGCAGCGGCTGCGCGACGCCGAGCACGAGCGCACCTACGGGGAGTTCTCCGCCAAGGAGGGCGAGATCGTCGCCGGTGTGGTGCAGCGGGACGTGCGGGCCAATGCCCGGGGTGTGGTCGTGGTGGCGCTGGGCGGCACCGAGGGAGTGATCCCGGCGGCCGAGCAGGTGCCGGGCGAGCGCTACGAGCACGGTGAGCGGATCCGCTGCTACGTGGTGGGCGTGTCCCGGGGCGGTCGCGGCACCCAGATCACCCTGTCCCGTACCCACCCGAACCTGGTGCGGCGGCTGTTCGCGCTCGAGGTGCCGGAGCTGGTGGACGGCTCGGTGGAGATCTGCGCGGTGGCCAGGGAGGCCGGGCACCGGTCCAAGATCGCGGTTCGGGCCATGGTGCCGTCGGTGAACGCGAAGGGCGCCTGCATCGGCCCGATGGGCCAGCGGGTGCGCAACGTGATGAGCGAGCTGGCCGGAGAGAAGATCGACATCATCGACTGGTCGGACGACCCGGCCGAGTTCGTCGGGAATGCGTTGTCCCCGGCGAAGGTCGTCTCGGTCACAGTGTTGGACGCGAGGACGAAGACCGCCCGCGTCGTGGTGCCGGACTTCCAGCTCTCCCTGGCCATCGGCAAGGAGGGGCAGAACGCGCGGCTGGCCGCCCGGCTGACCGGCTGGCGGATCGACATCCGCAGCGACGCCGATCCTCGTCCGCTACGGGACGTCGAGTCCGCCGAGTCCTCGGCCGGCCAGCCTGGCGAAACGCCCAGGTGAGGCGGCCGCGCGGCGGCCAGGCAAGGGGTGTGCGTTCATCCGGTGCCGGGCCGAGGCATGGTGGCTGACCCCGGACGCGCTACACTTCTGGTGGCCTCCAACGGCGATCACGCTTCTGCACACATGTCTTTGGACCGGGTGTCACGTACGGCCCCGGTACGAACGTGTGTCGGATGTAGGTCCCGGTCGGCGGCTACTGGGTTGTTGCGTGTCGTCACGGTCGCCGGGGTACTCACTCCGGACCCGAGGCGGCGGCTTCCCGGTCGGGGCGCTTGGTTGCATCCCGATCTGGAGTGCCTGAGCCGCGCGGAGCGGCGGGGGGCGTTCCCGAGGGCGTTACGCGTCCGAGGTCCGCTCGCCGTCGAGGCCGTTCGGCGGTACCTTCAGCCCGACCCGAAGTGCGAGACCGTCTCGCACCTGGATCACGAGAGTCAGGTCGACCCGTCATGAGCCAGCTGTGAAGATCGCACCATGAACGTGTTGCGACAGTAGGACGAGGTCGAGCGGGCAAGGTGCCGCCGGCCTCCGAGCAAGAGGAGAGCAGTGGCAGGCAAGGCCCGCGTGCACGAGCTCGCGAAGGAGCTCGGCGTCACCAGCAAGCAAGTCCTCAGCAAGCTGCAAGATCTCGGCGAGTACGTGAAATCGCCGTCCTCCACGGTGGAAGCCCCGGTGGCCCGCAAGTTGCGGGAGTCCTTGGCGGCGGGTGGCTCCGGTGCGGACGGCGCGCGCGGCGGGTCCCGTGGCCGCCGCCCTGGCACGGCTCGCCCGGCGGCCCCCAGCGCCGCGCCGTCGGCGGGGCCGTCCGCTGTACCGTCGCCGACTGGTAACGGCGCCCCGCCGGCCAGCTCGGCTCCTCGCCCGCCCGCGCCCATCGGTCCGTCGGATCGCGGCCAGGGCTCGGGTCCCGGTATCGGTCAGGGCCAGCGCCCGTCCGGGCCTCGCCCCGGTCCGGCCCCGGTTCGCCCAGGTCCGGTGCCCTCGGCCGCTCGCTCGGCCCCGCCCGCCGCGCCGGTGCAGCCGACCCAACCAACGCAACCGGTGTCCCGTCCGGCCACCCCGCCGTCGGCACCGCCCACGGCACCGTCCTCGGCGCCGTTCTCGGCGCCGCCGGTCGCGCAGCCCCCGGCGGCCGCCGGACCGAGGCCCGGTGCGCCGAGTCAGCCATCGGCCCCGGCCGCGCCGGAGCAGCAGCCGGTCGCCGCGAGCGCCGGCGACACCGCTGTGGTGCCGCCGCGCCGGCAGTCGCCGAAGCCGGGGCCGAGGACGCCCCGGGTGGGCAACAACCCGTTCGGCGTCGGTTCCGGCGCTCCCGCGACGCGACCGACTTCACCCCGACCCGGCCCGCCCAGCCCTCCGGGGCAGCAGCAGCCGCCGCCCCGCCCGGGTGGCAGCGGTGGCCCGGGTAACCGGCCTACCGGCGGAGCCCGCCCCGGCCCCGCTGGTCAGGGCGGTCCCCGGCCGAACCCCGGCATGATGCCGCCTCGGCCGAACCCCGGCATGATGCCTGGCCGGCCTTCCGGCCCAGGTCGCGGCGGCCCCGGTGGCCCCGGTGCTGGCCGGCCTGGTGGCGGCGGTCGTCCCGGCGGTCCGGGTGGCGGCGGCGGTCGCCCCGGTGGTCCGGGTGGTGGCGGCGGTCGTCCCGGTGGTCCGGGTGGCGGCGG
>Ga0193742_1000747_pt1 | contig 20879 bp, 25 predicted proteins | sample L2c1metaG_FD_165511 | JGI IMG/M metagenome (GOLD analysis project Ga0193742, IMG submission 165511) | Soil microbial communities from a riparian zone of the East river system, Colorado, United States - L2c1 | ecosystem: Environmental > Terrestrial > Soil > Riparian zone | place: USA: East River... | reverse complement strand
CTTCATCGAGAACTGCCCCGACCTTGGATGAACATTTTCGAATCTGGAATCTTCGAAGCTAGCGAGGGTAGTGTTACGATTTCATCCTATACACGTACGATTTCATTTTTACTTTTCATTTCACAAAACTCTTGAACAACATGCCATGAACGCATGTTCATCTATTTTTACTTTCTTCCATGCATAACGCGCATGTTACATGCTAGCGACGCATGTCTTTCATTCCGATGCTGCGCATCTTTTATCACACATGTAGTACATGCTTTAAACATGCATTATACGCATGTTTCATTATATATATACCATAGCTAGATACCATGTAACTTTAGCTAGTCTTTGTTTGAATACAAAGACATTCTTGATACGCGAGAACATTGGCTCGACTTAAGACAATACTTTGGTTACACCAAAGCAATCTTATAGTCTGATAAACGAACGAACTTGACAATTAGCCTAACGACTGTTACTGATCAAGTCTGTAAAGACTGAATCGGTCGAAGTCGTAACACTGACATGGTTCCAACAGACTGGTACACTGCATCCAGGACCATTGACCAGAACCAAGCCACCAATGAAGCCTTCCAATCTTCCTACCAAACTCCGAGTGTTGCTCCAACTCCATCCCATCCAGCCACCTTCAACACCATTCGATTTCAGGCTCTGGAGCAGAGCGCAAACCATCAACACGCTCCAACCCCCAGAAACCCTGTTCCGATGGATATTGACGCTAGTCGGAAAACACAGCCACTTCCGTTCTCTTGCTACCGATGTGGAAAAGCAGGACACAAAGCTCCCGACTGTCCTACCCAATTCGACATCCAAGAGTTAAGTATAGATGACCTCCAGACCTACTTAGAGGATCGCCTTGCGGAACTCAATGCGAAACACCGGAGCCCACAGTGGATGTTGAGGAGCAGGATTTTTCCCGTTGAAACGAGTGAACAGCACGCCCTTGTTGTCATATCACAATCATTTCTCTGTTTTACCTACATGTTCCCTTAATTAAACAGTTGAACCATCTATAGACATGCAAAATCCCATATCCAAAATTCTGATTGTCACTCCGACGGAGATAGTTCGGAATAGGCACCCAAAATGGGAACGACAACTCCCATTTAAACTTGTCATTGCTTCAGGGGAAGACGGTTCAACCTCCCTAAAACTGAAGGTTGAGCTTGAAACCACTGATACAGGGGAAGTGAAGTCCATCAACTCCTTTGTGGACAGCGGAGCCACTGGAGAGTTCATCGACCGCCACTATGCCAAGAGCAACCGGCTCCATACTCAGAAGCTCTCCGAACCCATTCCGGTTTACAACATTGACGGAACTCTGAACGAGGCTGGTTCCATCACTGAGGTGGTGGATCTCATCTTGAGATATCGGAATCACTCAGAACGGACACTATTTGCTGTCACTGGCTTAGGCAAGCAGAAGCTCATCCTTGGACACTCTTGGCTATGAAAGCACAATCCAGAAATTTATTGGGTGACTGGAGAAGTCAAGATGTCCAGATGTCCGCCCCGATGTTGTTCCAGATGTAGAGATGAAGCTCGAGTGGAGAGAATCACTCAGAAAGTCGAAATCCGATGGACAGAAGCTGTCTCTGATGGGCCTGTACCGGAACTCCACACAGACTCTAAAGATGAAGAGCCCGAGGAAGCTGAAGAACCCATCGAACCAGGAGATCACATCTTTGCAATTGGCCTTGTTCCAACACCTGCAGAGATCCGAGCCACTTCCAGTGTTTCTTAGTGCTTAGCTGAAGCTTTCAAACGTAACTCTGAAGCTTCAGCCCCCTCCGGAAGGTCCGTTCCAGAGTACCTGAAGGAGTTTGACAGCATCTTTTCCAAGGAGTCCTTCGATGCCCTACCAGAATCCAAGAAATGGGATCATGAAGTCGAGCTGATCCCTGGAGAAAAGGCCTCTAATTGCAAGGTTTATCCATTGGCTCCAACGGAGCAGAAGGAGCTCAATCAATTCCTCAAAGAAAATTTGGAAACAGGTCGGATCCATCCATCTAAATATCCGATAGCATCTCTGGTCTTTTTCATCAAGAAGAAAGAAGGACGGTACTCTATGGCTTGTTCAGGATTATTGGGCCCTAAACGCAATGACAGTCAAGAACAAATACCCTCTCCCTCTCATCTCCGAACTCATCAATAAACTCAGAGGAGCCAAGTACTTCACCAAACTGGATGTCCAATGGGGGTTCAACAATGTCCAGATGAAAGAAGGAGATGAGTGGAAGGCTGCATTCCGAACAAACCAAGGACTCTCCAAACCGCTGGTTATGTTTTTTGGACTGTGCAACAGTCCAGCAACCTTCCAGACCATGATGGATGACATCTTCAATGGCTTGATAACGGAAGGAGTTGTGGTGGTGCACCTGGATGACATCCTAATATTCAGGGAAACTCTAGAGAAGCACCAGAAGGTCACTCAGAGACTTATGGAGTTGCTTTGGAAAAACAACCTCTTCCTTAAACCTGAGAAGTGCGAGTTCGAAAAGACAGAAGTGGAGTACCTCAGAGTGATTATTTCCCAGAATTCCATTAAGATGGACCCAGTCAAGGTAGCTGGAGTAACGGATTGGCCAATTCCATCTAATAGGAAGGAAGTGCAGTCTTTCCTGGGCTTTACCAACTTCTACCACAGGTTCATCCAAGGGTTCTCTCACTTAGCCCGTCCCCTGTTCGATCTCACACGGAAGGACACAGAGTGGAGATGGGGAGCAGAGGAGCAGTCAGCATTCGATTCACTCAAGGAACAGATTACAACAGCTCCGATTCTCACCCTGCCAGACAACTCGCAACCTTTTTGGATTGAAGCAGACAGCTCGGATTTCGCAACCAGTGCCGTATTGTCTCAACAATCGCCAGAAGACAACAAATGGCATCCCTAGCATTCCTTTTCAAATCCCTTTCTCCGGTGGAGCGGAATTATGAAATCCATGACAAAGAGATGTTGGAAATTGTGAGAGCATTGGAGGAGTGGAGGCATTTTGTGGAAGGTGCAGAGTGTTAGGGGACGCTCCACATCCTCCGATGTTTCCTCCGATATTTCTCCGTCACCTCTGTATATTCCTCCTCATCGTCGCCAGCCCAAGATGGAGTGCACTCGCGGCTCCGATACTGGAGTCCGATGATCATGTGACGTAACATTCCTATCACTGTTTCACCATTCTCCATCTTTTTCATCATTATTTTTCATCATTTTATTATTTCGACTCCGATTTTTGGTATATAGACACGCATCCCACCTTAGCAGGGCTTTATCCTTTTCTTTTAGGATCCCCTGCTAGGTGCGCTTTCCTGTCATATTTTACGTTTATATATATGTTTAGGATCCCCTGCTAGATCTCGATTAAGTCGTCCGCAGTTGCCCTAACACAGAGCATCGCTGTGAGATCTGGACAGACCACAAGAACCTTCAGTATTTCATGACGGCCAAGAAGCTTAACCAGAGGCAAGCCAGGTGGTCCCTACTCTTGGCCCGATTCGACTTTGTCATGCATCACTGTCCCGGTAAGAGCATGGGGAAGACGGACGCTCTGTCCCGTCGGTCCGATCACGGAACAGGTTCAGAAGACAACGACAACATGGTCCTCCTTACTCCAAATTTCTTTGCGGTCCGAGCATTGAAAGGTTTAGCAGCAGCAGGAGACGAACAAGAAATCCTGAAGGACATCTAGATGGGGATGTGAGACGGAGAGAAAGAGGAGCCAGTGGCGAGAGAAGCGAGGGAGTTGCAAGGTTCATCAGCTCACTCCATGAAATCAGCGGAGTGGTCCCTATCTGATGGACTTCTGTACTTCCGAGGCAAGATCTACGTTCTGGACACCTCTGATCTCCGTTGTTGTATCATCGCACTTTCTCATGACTCTAGGTTGGCCAGTCACAGTGGGACATGCCACCTTTTTGTTCTGGCTGAGTTACCTGCATACCTTTTTGGTCAGATCTGGGAACATTTTGATATCAAGTTGGGTTATGACAATCAATGAGCTCAAGATCAGATTTGGTAACCAGGACCTGTGCAATGACATGCTGGAGTTGGAGGTTCTTCTTCATCATCTTCTTAAACAGTGGGCTTCCTGGATACCTTGGAAAAGTTCTGAATGTGAGACCTAGTGGCTTTAGACTTCCATGCCATAGTATAGAGTGTGGGGGGATTCAATCCTCTACTCTTCCTCCTTACTTGCCTTGTCTCTTGGGCGGAAAGGTCACATGTTTGGTCATGTGACATAGCAAAAATCATATTTTTTGACCTTGTCCCCAATGCATTGAAATACAGTCGAACCCCTCTTAACGCATACCCCTCGGTGGACGGCCCAGGGTATGCGTTATGAGGGGTTATGCATTTGAAGAGGTATGCTAAAAATAGACTCGAAAAATCGTCGAAAATTCATGAAAATTCATTAAAAAATTATAACTGCAGATTCGTGCTAAATTACAGTACAAAGTCGGATGTAAACTAGCTTATAATAATTGTTTCTATAATACCCTCTATGACCGCTCGAAAAACTCATTTAAACTGGTATCTTTCATACCCCTGGTCTCCTTGAGGCAGAGCTGCCTATTGAACGAACCCAAAAGTGCCTCAATTTTCTGGGCAAGTGGGTCATTCATGTCACTGGTGTATTTTCCAATGGTTGATACTGCCTTGAGGACATCGCGCTGAGTTGGACGAGCCTCGATAGGACCATCATCGTCAACATCATCTCCACGTTGACTTCAACGTTCTCACGTGCGCTGATGGCATCGATAACTGCCTGGTAGATTTCCTTATCAGATGTTTCCGTCAAGACGTGAGACTCGCCAGCTGGGTTGAGAAGAGCTTCGATGTCCATTCTGTTCCTTGTCTGAAGTGCCCCCATAGTGACCAATTCGTCAAGCGCATCCTCGACTTGCCTTTCTGCATGAGTGACTGGATCCGTTTGCACTGGTGAATTGGCATGGAGAAGGGAAGAAATTGGGATGGAAGGCTCGGTTGTAGGAGTGGGGTCCATGTCCGGTAAGATTGCTGCCTTGCGTTAGCAATTTCGAATAGTTGTTGTATCAATGTCATTCCAGGCGGCATCCGCCATTCGCATTGCTTCTAGCTGATCAATCTCATAGATTCGAGCAGGCGTTACACCTTCATCATAACGATTCACTGCTCGTTGGATGAATCGGGCACGGTAGTGAGCCTTGAAGCATCGGATAATGCCTTGATCCTTTGGTTGGATATGTGTGGTAAGGTTTGGCTCGAAGTTTTCAACTTGAATGTTCTGAAGGTTGGGAGGGACAATGTGGCTGGAAAAGTTATCTTGCAAGAGAAGTATTTTTCGGTCTTTCTTTGTGAAAACAGGAGTTACTGATAGTTTTTCTTTCTCCTTAGGTGCTTTGGTTTCCTTCTCATGTTCCGAACCTTCCAAAATATGTCAGAGAGGTTGGGTCTACAAAAAAGAAATCACCAAAAAATGTATGTTTCCGCTTTTCCCCTGCAACCTTGGCTAAATCACCTGCCCACTCTCTCAGCTTCTTGACAATTGCCTTCCCAGATTTGTCTAACCTCTCAACCCCACGCTCATAGTCTGAGGCGGCTTCCAGGATCTCGATGACACGTTGTTCATCAACAGTGTTTGCTTTGTGGTCAAGCCAGTACTCGTCTGAGGATGAGATGCTTCCCTTCCAAGCAAGCTTTGCATTCAGTTTATCCTTGCGAACTTTGAAACTTTGTGTAATTTTAGAAAGACCTTTCTTGAGCACATCAAGTGATTTTAGAGTCATAGGACTAATGTTTTTTCGGTGACAACCACTGTATGTTCATTTTTGAGCTCCCCGCCGCCTCCCATGGCACATCACTGTGATGGGACCAACGGTAAACTAATTACATGACCGGGACTATGTCTAATATAGTAGGTATATCTATGTGTTTTGCCCACCGAGGGGTATGTGTTATGCGTTACTGCGGACCTATGCGTTATGCTATGCAATTCCCCGCCCACCAACTTGGTGGACAGATGGAGCTATGCGTTACAAGGGGTTATGCATTATCAGAGGTATGTGTTAAGAGGGGTTCGACTGTAGATAGATAAAGTGTTTAAACAAATTCCCAACTTCAAAATTGTAACCCTTATTATTCCTTCAAATGTATAATATTGGAGAAACTCTGCTCAGAGACCTTTTCATAGGCATCCTATCTATAGTTTTCAGGACTTAGAATAGCAAAAGGTATAATGTGGCAAGTGTCGAAGCCATCGCAGAAGTAGGTTGTTTTGCTTACATAACCACATGCTGACAATGAGTGACACCTACCTTACCCCTTGGAGCTCCTTAGAAGAATATATGACATTTTGTGCTTGATGATGCTTAGTACCGGAATTGAACTGCACTTAATATGCTTAGATTTGGCTTGGATTTGGCTTGGATGGCATTTTGTGCTTTCAATGGCTTATCAAACATGAAAGCTAGCTGGCCTCTCAGTTGGAGTTTGGCTTGAAAGATGGCTTACATCTGTGCTTAACCCAAGTCTAATTAAGCCCAGCAATAAGCTTCAACTAAGTCACATTCATGGGGAGACTGCTAGGGCAAGCCGATCCCAAGCCGGGGCAAGGCGTGAGCACTGAGCATTTGGGCTCGAAGTCGGAGGCAGTGTGCGCTGTTATGAATTCATTAGCATTCAGTTGTATGCGCAGCCTCCGGGGCGGCTTGAACCGACAGAAGCAGGCGGAACTTGCTATGAAGTCCGTCGAGGTACCTATAGTCAAGCCTGAAAATTACCACACTGATATATTGATAGCCGAGGGCAGTTACCTCTTTCGGCAGCATGCTCTGTCCTCTTCACTTCATAAACATTGTCTTGCTTTCCCCTCCATATCAGCTACTACTTTCAAATACTACTGGTGTAGTCGTGGATTTGTCTCGGCCCAAGAGTTTAGCACCTTTGTTCGCTTCGAGCTTCAAGTCCCTGCCACATACATAATGCCAATAATTCAATATGCCATATCTTTGCAGCGAGGGGTACATGGAATAGAGATATGCCTGACGGATGACAACTTTGACAAGGATCAATCCCTTGCCTCACAACTTTTCCCACTTGGCGCATACATCGCGGTACCCCTTTTCAGCACTCAATTTGCGGCAACTGGATAGGGCAAGCTCTGGCTCTGTCCGAGACTAAAAACCTTGAGAGCTGTTGGTGCAAACCTGATTGTTGCTTGTTGATAGACTATGTATGCAATTCATGGAGCAAATTTGGGTTGGGCAGGTAAGTGTGCAAATTCTGCCACATTGCCTCAGGCTCGTGTGCTAATGCACAAGTCACTGATTTCCAGCATTCGCGTCAGTCTTTCACATATTAGCGTTGTTCTCAACGATGTTAAGACTTGTCCATCGTCTTCGTACATCGCGAATGTGGTGGGATGATTACATGGTTGTTCTCCCATTAGGCATGGATATTGTCTATTTTGCGAATCTGTGGTGCAAGTTTCAGTGTCAGGCTTGGATTGCTTTTTTTTCTTTTCTGGCTTTGCTGACGGTCGGGTTGTTGTCGACAGGTAATAGAGGCCGTGAAATACCGCCACCTACGGGAATTAGCTCATATTGGGTTTCACAGTTTCTATTTCTCTCGATCAACTGGTGACATCTTTGTCCTCCTATCCAGCCATCACTCATTGAAATATTTTTGCAGGGCATGTCGTATTAGCATTGCACTAACCCTTGCAAGAGTGTTTCCAGCTTTCCATAAAGCTCGTCGAAGCGCTCTTTTTCTTGCTGCCATATGCTTTCTGAGTTACTTATGTTGCCTTCTTGTTATCACTTTCCTATGCCCAAGCAAGAACGCATCTTGGTACAAGACTGTTGCCACAAATTGCCGTAGGACTGGCAGCGCCTTTATAGGGGGAGAAGTTGCGGCGGCTTGTGAGTTGTCCTTTCCTCACCATCACCACATGTCGTTCTTTGACGAATGATTCTGACCGTTATTAGTGGATGTTTTTGTGGACCTTGTTCTCATATTATTCCCTATAATCACTTTGTGGAAAGTCAAACTTCCACAGAACTTGCGTCGAATCATAATTTGGGCATTCACTGGAAGTGCCCTGACATTGATCACTGCGATTATCGTTTGTATCGTCCGTTATACCGATCTGGATCTAGAGCCTAGCCCAGCTACAATAGTAATTCTATCCAGCCATCTCGAGGTTTGTCTATTTCTTTTGTACTAGGTGTATATGTATCAATCTCCAAGTTTTAGGCAGCTATTTCTTTGACGGTCGCCAATCTTCTGGTCACAGTATCGTTCTTCTATCGTATCTTCAGACGGGTCCATGACCTCGAAGGTTCTGACCCTCCAATCGCTAGACAAGCTCCCTCTCAAGATATGGACGGCCAAGGAGCCATTGGCTCTTCAAGGGCCCGGGAAACTTCCATAGGCCAAGTGTCTGTGTTGGACACAGAAGATAGGCCGTTGTCATTTACGCTGACACGAGTTTCTGAGCTTGTTTGGTCGTCGATGCGAATTTCTGAACCTCCTGCCCTCTTCAGTCAAAATACGTCATCCGGTTAATGCTCTATCGTTACCCTTCAACATTTATAAAATAATTTATCTTGTCTCCCCATAACTCTGCAAAGTGAAACCCTCAAAGCATACTTACTTATAGTTGAATTATAATGATCTGAACTTGAAGCTACCACACATGGAGTGCGAATTCAGTTATATATTTATCATTTGTTTATTATAATAAAGTGTCAACCGTGGATCACATGATTTAGTGCTTTGCTGGCAGTGGCACTGCTCTGTTCGTTTAAAGACTACTCGTTCCCCATGCGCTCTTGGTCTTTCCTAGGATTTCTGACTCTCCTTCTCGTTAATCAATCTCTTGCTTTCAAAGCGCACGACTTCAAAACATGCTCTCAATCAGGATTTTGTAGACGTGGTCGTGCTCTCTCTGCCCGTGCTAAAGAGGCGAAGACTTCTTGGGTGTCTCCCTACTCTGTTGACCCTTCTTCTATAGGAATTTCAACCAATCAGGCAGTCTTCACAGCTGCCATAAAGTCGTCTCTATATCCCGCCATTAAATTTGGCCTAGAAGTGCGAATACAAGAGGATGGTGTTGCAAGAGTGCGGATGGATGAAGTAGGTGGCCTTCGGAAGCGCTACGACGAGACAGCGTCGTGGAGCCTAACAGCAGAACCATCTATCAGTCGAGATATCAAGTGGATACCAGGAAAGGAAGACATTCGGGCTGTATACGGCGAGAAGAAAGATATCGAAGTTGTCGTTACCTATGTACCTCTACGTGTTTCCCTCATTCGCAATGGCAGGGAACAGGTTGTACTCAATGGTCAGGGCCTCCTCCACATGGAGCATTTCCGTACAAAGGTGGAGCAGCCAGCAGCAGTTGAAGGGGACAGCGCAGACCAAGTAGTAATCAAAGCTGAAAATCCCCGTGCTTGGTTTGAGGGCGATACGGAGGACGCTCTCTGGGAGGAGACTTTCTCAACCTGGACTGATTCGAAACCAAAAGGTAAAATGAAGTTTCTCAACGTAGTCTTCTCTCTATTCACCATGTATATTGTAGGCCCTGAATCACTTTCTCTTGACATCGATTTCCCAAACCATGGATCCGTTTATGGTATCCCACAACATGCTACTCGACTTTCGCTACCGACTACAGCAGGTAGTGACCCTACCTATACTGACCCATACCGACTTTTCAACTCCGATGTCTTTGAATATCTTGCATGGTCTCCGGTCTCTGTATACGGCTCTATACCATTGATGCATGCTCATTCGACAGACTCTACAGTCGCAGTTTTCCACGTTGTTGGATCAGATACTTGGATCGATGTTTCTCACTCGTCCGATAAATCTACAGAAACACACTGGATTTCTGAATCTGGCATCCTGGACATATTTTTACTTCCAGGTCCAACACCCGAAGAAGTTTTCAGTCAATATACACGACTCACAGGAACTCAAGTTTTACCCCCTCATTGGAGTTTAGGTTATCATCAAAGTCGATGGAATTACGTCAGCTCCGACGATGTTCGAACCGTCCAGAAGAGATTCGACGGAGAGGATATGCCCGTAGATGTGTTTTGGCTCGATATCGATTACGCCTATGAACGCAAATATTTCATGTGGAACGAGAAAACCTTCCCGGATCCAGTAGAAATGACTAATGATGTAGCTGCCTTGGGACGAAAGGTTGGCTTTAACTTCCTTCAATGATGTTTACCGCATGAACACATTTTTGATTAGATGGTTGTCATTGTGGACCCACATTTGAAACGCACTCAAGATTATCCAGCTTTCAAACAAGCCTCTGACCTACAAATCCTTATCAAGCCGAAGGGTGGTGAAGGTGAATATGAAGGTTGGTGTTGGTCTGGTAGCAGTTCTTGGGTAGACTTCTTCAACCCTGCTGCTTGGGACTGGTGGAAAACTATGTTCAAAATCGAGCATATCGATGGGCAATGGACTTGGACGAAGAGCACAACTGATATTCACATCTGGAACGATATGACCGAGGTAAACAGTCGACCGTTCTTTTTGATGCTTATCCGGTCTAATTTTGAATTCAGCCCTCCGTGTTCAACGGTCCCGAAATAACGATGCCCAAAGACAATGTTCATTATGGTGGGTGGGAGCATCGAGACATCCATAATATCAACGGCATGCTCTTTGTAAGTCATTGACTTATGGCATGATATCTTTTCCTCAAACACAACTTTCTAGTCCAAATTTACATACCGAGCGGTCGCAGAACGAACAAATCCTCCAATGAGACCGTTTCTTCTTACCCGTGCATTCTTTGCAGGCTCTCAACGCTTTGGTGCTATGTGGACTGGAGACAATCTTGGTACATGGGAACATATGGCGATTGGCGTAAAAATGGTACTGGCCAATGGTCTGGGAGGAATGAGTTTCGGAGGCTGTAAGTCATGTTTGGGCTTCAGCAGACAATGGCGTTCGACATATTTATGTTTATTGCCATAGCCGACGTTGGTGGATTCTTCGGAAATCCTGAACCAGATATGCTTGTCCGGTGGTACCAAGTTGGCATCTTTGCTCCTTTCTTCCGAGCGCATGCGCATATCGACTCTAAGCGTCGAGAGCCTTTCCTGTTTGACCAACCATACAAGGGAATAGTTAAAGACCTCCTCCGTCTTCGCTATAGCCATTTGCCTGTGTGGTATACAGCTTTCAGGGAGACTACTGTCACTGGTATGCCTATCTTAAGGTATGAATCCGTGGCTTATTCCAATGACGTTTTCTGAACTAATTGACTCTCTAGACCACAATTTATCATGTTCCCCAAAGATAAAGCCGGATTTGACATGGATGATCAGTACTACATCGGATCGTCTGGATTGCTGGTTAAGCCCATCACAGCTAAGGGCGTTACGGAGACAACGGTTTATCTTGCTGAAGACCAGGTACGGGATATTCATCTTCATACCCTGAGCATTAGATCAACCGATATTGGTAGGTTTACTATGACTACTTCAACCATCATGCCTATCGTGGGGCAGCCAAGGGCAAAGAAATAACTGTTCCAGCTGCACTTCACCAAGTCCCTGTCTTCATCCGTGGTGGATCCATCCTTCCGACCCGTGAACGGCCAAGACGAGCATCAACACTAATGAAACGCGACCCCTTTACCTTACGTGTTGCATTGAGCAAAGCCGGGACAGCTCGTGGAGAAATTTACCTTGATGATGGCGAATCATACAATCATATGAAAGGTCAATTCGTATGGCGCGAATTCGTTGCCTCAAAGAAGTCCAAATCTTTGTGGCTTTCAAGTCGAGATCTTGGAGCTGCAAAACCGAATGAGGCTGTTGATAGCGTTGCGCTCGGGACTTATGACCCCTCCAATGCCTATGCGAAGGATATTGCTGATGTCAGGGTGGAAAAAATTATCGTTGTGGGATTGTCTGCGAAACCTTCCAGTGTTAAGATTCAAGGTGGCCAGGAGCTTACATGGGAATATGTTCCGGGTGTTTCCTCAGGCGAGAAGAAGGAAGCTGCCGCCAGTCTATTGGTGATCAGAGATCCCAAAGTCTTGATCACAAAAGATTGGTCCATCGAAATTGAGTAGGTAGATACTTTTGTAACTTGTTTTTCGAAGCGATTGTTTCTATGATTTAGTTCAGAAAAGGCTTGTTGTCATATTGCACTACATAAAGTTAAAAAAGCACACAAAAGCCGCCTGTCGAAGGTGGACTGAAGGTAAATGACGCTCGGGGAAGGATGATGATGTGAGGACAATGAGAAGGGTGTGCTACAATTTATATGCGGCATTTCAAGACAAACAACTTGCACGCTATGTACAGGACAAAAGGGGGAAAAAAAAAAAACGAGGTCCGACGAAGGCCCAAGATACAGCCACAGAACAGAGAAGTGAACAAAGAAGTGAAATATCAGGAGACACTGGCAAAAATACATACATGAAAGGGGAAGAGAGAAGAAGAAGAAAGAAAGAAACAATGCAAGAATTTAATTATTTTTTTTTACCAAAGTGGAGATTGCTTGGCCCTGTAGGTGGGCATCATATTCATGTTCGTGATCGTGCTGGAGGAAGTCATTGGTGCTTTCATTAATCCCGCCCCTTTCCTGGTAATCAAAGCTGGGCTGGTCCCGTAAGGCGTACCGGCGGGAAGACCTGGATGCCCACGCACAGGTATCCCAATGGGGAAGGTAGGAAAATGCATGAAAGCAGTGTAAGGAACGGGCGTAGGAACTGCCGGATATGCAGGAAAGAAATAAGGAATTGCTTGAGGTACTACATGTGGAGAAACTGTAAGATGGGGTGGTGGTGGCAGTGGTGGTGAAGGCGGTGGTGGTGAAAAACATGCAGAGGTAGCGCTGATTGGAAAATGTGGTGAAGTGGAAGAAATAGAAAAGGATGCTCGGGATGATGCATTGCGAGAGGAAGACTTCTTACGTCTATGAGACTCTCTTGATGAAGGTTTTGACTTCTTTTGCGGTTCAGGCGGAGTTGGATTGCTTTCTATCCATCCGTCATTGGACGTCCAAGGGGGAGGTGTTTGGGGGGACGGCGAAGGCGGAGCGGATGTATTACGCGGATGAAATGCACTAGAACCATCAGCCGAGTCCATCAAGGTCTTGACATTTTCAGACGATAGTGAATCCGTCCGACGCCTCGTGAGCGCAAGGAAAAGCTCGCGAGTCCTGTTTGCTTTATGACGAGATGATAAAGCGTTTGGTTGAGAGATCCAACCATCATCATCTTCCAATGAGGGAGTAGATAATCCCGAAGCTCGATCTCCGCCATCCTCCGACACGCTAAGCCGGGGTATCATGAAACTGCAGTCATCGCGTATTATTGGACTAGGGCTATGACTCGCATATTTTGGTGACAGTTCAATTCCATTTGACAAGGGAAAGTGAGCGGTAGTACTATCATCCGGGCTGGATTGGGAGCGCAAGCGATCAACAATTTCACGTGTTCTTGACTTGCGGGTGCGGTTTCGATGAGGGGATTCCTGTAAGAAAGGTGGTAGAAGATTGGCAGGTTCGCCAGCATTGGATGGTTCGTTCTGCACCTCCGTGAAAAAGCCTTGATCGTCCTTCTTCAATTTGATGGTAGCCAGAGGCTGAGAAGGGGCATCCAAAGTTGGGAAAGTGAAATTAGCAAAGGACAGTGCGGGTGAAGGCGATATGGAAGCGTCGACTAAGGGAGGGAAATGGATAGCCTCTTCGTTCGGTTGAGAGCAAAAAGTAGGCACGAAAGAAGAAGCGGCAGCATTAAGTGACTTGCCAGGAGAAAGGAAAGTGAGGTTGCCGAAACCACTACCGTCAATACTGCCACTCGGAGACGAAGCTTTGATTTCGATGTCGGGAAAGAAATGTTTTGCCTTTGGTGTCGATGGCATAACAAAATAATCAATTGAGCCATCCGAAGAGGACAAATCCACGCTCGAAAGGCTTAGGTCCCCGGCTGAGGAAAAAGATCCTATAAGAGAACTTTCCAGAGATCCGCCGTTATCCGTGTTTGTATTCTCGTATATTTCGCCATGCATCAGATCTTCCACTAGTTCTTTCCACCTTTGCCTTCCTGTCAACAGATCACTTTCGTCAATGTTGATGGATAAGTCCACATGGTTGTACAAGTTGAGTTCGTGAGGCTCAATTGTTGGGCAAGTCGAGTAAGAAAATCCAACGTCCTCCTCGTATGAAGCGACGGCTGCGATGGCGCCACTTGCCCCAACAAGTTCTGGGTTGAGAGTATCGTCTTCGCTAGGAAGCTTGCATTGCACACCATCTGAGTAAATATCCCGGGGTGATGATAGACCTGCAAAAAGAGAGCCATAAAACTGCTGACGCGGTGATTTTCTTTCAATGGCATGTGGGATGTACGTCCATGGCACCAAAATAAAAGCTGTGCGCCACCAATCTGCCGTAATGATCTCCCATTCATCCTCCTCTTGAACAGTGTTGAAACGAAAACTCATGAACCGGTTTTTCTATAATCGTCAGTCGTATCTAGAATAAGCAATAAGCTAGCTGTGAAGGGGGATGAAATTTGATCTTACGAAGTCGAGCACCAAGTTCCTACAGCAAGATATAACTTGGTGGGTCTTTCACAGAGGACCTGAAGTGATACGTTTTCAAGGGGATTGAAGTCAGAAATAATCTACAACATGTGTATGGTAGGCAGGACAAAAAAATGGGGTATGAGTCACAAATCAAGTCACGACTTTAAGTCAGCCATGTTGGCTTTAGTCCCAAATGGTAGCCAGTCGTTCCCTCACACAGCGCGTGTTTTTCATGCCTTTTCTTTGCTCCAAGGGTGATAGGTTCATCTATGCACTCGCGCGACAGTATCTCCATCTCTATCCCGAAGTTCTGCAAGTCGATCAAACGTCGAGGTTGTGGAGAATAAAGAATGTCATCACGGTCGACTATGGTCGCTGGCGGAGGCTGGAATTTGACCGATCGCTTGAGGTTATTGACAATCGTCTCAAAGTCCACAACCAAAGGAGAAGGGGGCGGAATCCTTCCGATCACTCCAGGAGAATACTGCTATCAACTTATAGTCAACTCATTGGCATAAAAAAAGGCCAAGATAATTCACCTGAATGGCACGCGACGTTGGTGAAATAGGTTTATTCACTTTCTTTTCAGGCGAGAGGGCCGCTAGAGGACCTGGCACGAAGCTGATATTGGAGAGTGATATATCTCCATAGGCGCAAAGCATGTATTCGTTCTCGTCTTCCCCTGCTGGTATGGCTATTTGTATTTGCTGGTGCTTGAGCTTCATTTCGGAATCCTCTGTCATGTCATTTGTTGGAGATCCGCCAGGATCGCTCATGATGGTGCTCGAATCATCGTCGTAGCCATCAAAGCCTGAATGTGACGCGTCTGTTTCGACTAGTTGGACTTGTTCATCGACAGACCATCCGTTTCCGCAGGGTGTAAGTTTCTATTTGTATCATTAGTATGTCTACCATTGATTTTGAGCAAGTAGGTTTACAGATGTGGAGGGCATCGTTGATTGCTATGATTTGTTAGAGATGGCCTGCACACGATAGTTGGGAGGTATGGTTGCAAAAAACTCCCATATATGCAGCCGGCAGTGGCTCAGGTGGCATAGCGAGACAATGTACTGATAGACAATATCTTCCTCTTTGTTAGCGGCCGCTTTGATTTATTGCACAAGATCTCCCTTTATTCGAGTCATACCCCGACGGCCGTTCTTATTGGTCAGTACTTACGCTGAAAGAATGTTCATTCTCAAACGACTAGAGATACACCATATTCTCAAAACCAGCCTTGCCCTTTATGCACAATACTTTCAACTGTTCAAGATAACCAAGTGCTCGTTCTGGTTTTGCAACAACGCACTCTGCTTAGCGCAAGCGGCGTCGATCAATTTTCCTTGGGTGAATACTACCCCAGTCCAGGTGTTTTGGACGTATCTCGATAATGCTATTTCAGTTGGTGGAGCAGGGATGGGGCTTCTGTTATAGGTTCAAACAACAAAAAAAAATTAGGATGCGTGGATTGCACGTAGATCTACTCGAGTCGAGATGTTGGGCAAGACAGCTAGTAGATTGCGTCAACGACACGCTGCAATTCATCACGATGGGTTCTCATCTTGAAACTGGTACCGAAAAGCTGGTACATTGGCAATGATGCTGTGGATCGCGGCAACAGCAGCTGGACACGTAAGTCCGAGCTATGAAGAATGAATCAGCTAGATAAACCGTGCCGGCCATACGAGTGTCTCAACGTTGGAAAGCATTTCTGTCGCGACCGGGAGGTGACCCTGAGAGTCGAAAGCTCTTGAGCAACAAGGGAGATATCGCCTTCGTTCGCAACAATGCCTCCCAGCATCGGCATGCGGAAATTTGCCATCAGCTGCACGTTGCGGAGTACTGGCAAAAATGGTGATATCTAGATGAGAAGGCTTTAACTAAAAGTCCCCAACTTGAAACCTGTCAACGTACTGGTGTTAATCACCGCATTCTCCAAAGCTTGGAATAAAACTGCTTCCATGCAAGCTTGAGACTGTTCGGGCGTCGTGGCTACGGCATGTATCAATCAGCTTCTGCGCATCTTCATCTGAAATATCAGTCAAATCATTTCCGCATTCGACAGGGCTTGAAACGTTGTTCCAGGCAGTGCTAGCAGGTGTGCACTGACAGCAAGGGCATTCGTCAAACCACCTGATATACTACATCCAAGGATTCAACGACGGTAAATTTTCACTTATTACTTATGTTCCGGGTTCCTTGTTGGTATATTAGAATGGAGGTTTCTGTGACAACACACCGACCTTCGACAATGGTATCATTGGGGTGGGAGAACCTTATACGCGTCGAATGCCGCCCTGCACTTTGTCCGAAAATAACGATTTGATTGGAGTCAACTCCAAATTTGGCAGTATTGATGTTGTACCCATTGGATGGCAGCATCAATGTCAAGCAATGAGCAGTTGGTGATAGTACAGTTTTGTGGGCCGCTTTCGTGCTTATTGAATTTATTTTTTATTGTGTTCTCTCATTCATAAAGTGTTCTTTGACCTTTGATATTCTAATTAAAGATTGATTTGTAAATTCTATGATATGTGAAGGATTGAAATAAGTAAGTAGATAATATTCTTAATACTGTATGTCCAGTCTAACTCCTAATGAAACAAAATACAAACAACTCTTGGAAAAGGATGGAGTAACATATTTTCAGGGAGCTTAACAACTATTTAATATGTAGTACTAGAGAATGGGTTGATGTCGCAATGCTTGCTTTATTGGCCTGTCATGTTCATCCAGGAAAAGTATGTATTCAACAAGAGACTTTTTATATTTTCACTATGGAATAAAGACATTTGTACCTTTGATCTTGGGAAGGTTATGTTGGAATTTTGGGAGCCTGTGCGAGCATGCACAATGTGCCAAGCTTTCCATTTTAAGTACAGTCGCGGACAAACAAAGTTGACAAAAAAAATAGAATTTTATTGATGTCTCTGTAAACCATTGGGATCGATAGAAACCCATTTGAGCAGTCTCCTGACCAATTTTCAGCTCATTCTACCGAGCTGTTCTCTTTTAAATTACCATTTAAGGATTGTGTCCCTGAAAATATTGGCCAGACCCTTAAAAGTTCGATAAAGTCATGAAAGATAGCGCAATCGCTTTCTTTTCTGAAGAGTGGAATGATCCCAAAGTTTGGTGATTTTTTATCAAACCGTTTTTGCCTTAAAAAATTCCCAATTTTCACTGTCCCAGCTGGCAGCAAACTCTTGAGGAATGTGGCTTCAATGTCACAGGTATGTGCACTAAATTCTCCCCAGTCTGCCCCTGGGAGAATGATAAATGTTGCATGGCATGGCTTCTCAGCAAAAAGGATGACTTTGTGAACCAAGTCTCTATGCTTGAGACACTCATCAAAGAAGCCAGTCATGAATGTATCTTCCTTCCGAAATTACACTGTGAGCTTAATCTGATTGAAATGGTGAGTCTAATTATTACATCAATCTATTTTACACAAAAATCTCCCTCTTCAGTGCTGGGGATGGGTCAAGTACTGATATCGTCAAGTTGAAAAGAAGACATTCAAGGATGCGAAGAATGAGGCGTTGGCTGTGCTCGACTCGTGCCCTGTTTAGGGCTACCAAAGTTCAGTTCAGTTCAGTTCTTCAGGCCCTTGGCTCAAACTGAGAACTGAACTGATACCCTCTTGGCTGAACCAAACCAGAACTGTGTTACAATTTTTATTCCTTCACACACTCTTTTTCTTTGAACTGAACAATGATCTCTTGATCATATCTTTTGATCTTATCTTTTGATCTTATCTCTTGATCATATCTTATCTGACAGATGATCTTATCTAACATGTCATTCATTTCTGATGCTGCGCATCTCATGCTTGCAGCATGTTTTATGTTACGACTTCGATTGGTTCAGACTTTACAGTCGTGACCAAAGACAGTCGAGGCTAAAGACGTTCGGTTTCTTAAAGACTCAAAAGAATGCTTTGGGTTTTATTCCAAAGTATTGTCTTAAGGTCGAGCTATGTTCGAGTAAAAGATTTCGTCAAATAAAGACTAGCTAGAGATTTACAGAGTATCTAGCTACGTCTTTTATAGAAAAGAGACATGCGTCTAGCGCATGGTCGAAACATGTTCTACATGTGTTAAAAGGGGAAAAGGTGTGTAAGAGAAACATGCGTCGCTAGCATGTAGAATGCGCGTAATGCATGAAGAAGAATGGAAATAGAATGACATGCGTCGCTAGCATGTAAGATGCGCGTTATGCATGAGGGAGAATGAAAATAGAATGACATGCGTTGGTAGCATGTTATTTGAAAAGTAAATGTAATGAAAAAAACAAGTTAATCATGCATGTGAAGATGGAATCGTAACATTTTACTTATGACTTATGCATGTTTGCCTTGCTGCTTACATGCTTACTTTAGTATATATACCTAGCATAGACGATTGTACTCTTTAGACAATCTTTATTAGCAATAATATCAAAGTTAGCCATCTGTGTTACGATTTCATCTCAAACACATACAATTTCATTTGATTCTGAATACTTCTTGAACAACATGCCATGAACGCATGTTCTTTTATTTTTACTTTCTTCCATGCATAACGTGCATGTTACATGCTAGCAATGCATGTCTTTCATTCTTGATACGCGAGAACATTGGCTCGACTTAAGACAATACTTTGATTATACCAAAGCATTCTTATAGTCTGAATAAACAAACAAACTTGAAACTAGTCCAACGGCTGTTACTGATCATGTCTGTAAAGGCTGAATCGGTCAAAGTTGTAACAGTAACTATTAAACATTTTAATTTTTTCACCATTTTTTGACACAGAAACAGCTATAAAATTTGCTACCCCTTGTGTAAAGCACATTTTGTTATTATCTCTACTTTAATAAATTCTTTTTATATAAAATATTATTACTGCTCTCAAGCAGACTTTTATTTAACAGTATGATAATAAAAATATACTTACCAGTTATTTGTTGAAGCAAGTTGCAATGGGCAGTTGTTGGCTCATTGTTGTTCTTGTGTTGAGTCAGCGGAGTAGCCATAAATGGGTGAAATTTTGAAACTCCGACCGAAAACGGCTGCTAGTAGTGCTTGAAAGTCCAGTCCGGTCCGGTTATTTGGTGCCTCGAGGCTCTAACCGACTTTAAAACAAGTCCAAGAACACTTAATTTGGTAAAGAATTGACATATTTATGAAAATATTCTTGAAAGTCTACTGTTTTGACTAATATTTTAGAGATTTGACCATAACTCAGTCAAATTTTGAGTGTTTTTTTACGTTCTTAGGTGCATTTTGAAGGGGTATAATAGGGCCGGTCATAACCAGTTATTTTATTCTCAAAATGGACTAACCACTAACTGTGGTCCGGTTAATTTCCGGTTGTTACGATTGCATCTACACACGTACGATTTACTTCTTCTTTTTCTTTACATTTACTTTCAGAACAACATGCTATGAAGGCATGTTCTTCTATTTTTACTATTCCTCATGCATAACGCGCATCTTACATGCTAGCGACGCATGGTCTTCATACATGCCTTTTCCTCCTTGCTGAACACATGTAGAACATGTTTCGACCATGCGCTAGGCGCATGTTTCACTTATATAAAATGTAGCTAGATACTTTGTAAAACTCTAGCTAGTCTTTATTAGACAACCTTCCTGCTTGAACTTAGCTCGACCCTAAGACAATATCTTGGAATAAAACCCAAGACATTCTTTTGAGTCTCTGAAATTGAACGTCTTTAGCAAACGACTGTCTTTGGTCAAGACTGTAAAGTCTGAACCAATCGAAGTCGTAACAGTCCACATCCAAGGGTGGTTGGTTGATGGATGGTATGTGATCATGGGCAAGGTCCTTGGGATCATCCACACCCAGACAGCCGAGGTGGAACCAGAGGTTGCAAGAGTGGCAATAACGTTGGCAATTCTGGTGGGGAATATAGAACAATTCACACACCGTACACTTGGTTTTGGATGGCCTGTGAAACCAGATCTGACTGTTCATGCAAGAGGGGTTGGGTAGAGAATCGTCAAATACTCAGAAGAAAGACCCCATGTTGTCCATAACTTTATTCAATTGGATCCATTCATCTGTCGTGTCATCCAATATCAATTCTGTTGGGGAAATGTTCTGCTCATTTCTGTAGGATAAATTGTTTAAAGGGAATGGTTCATGAGAGAGGGTGACTCACTCCAGGTCTTCCTTGACTCTATGGTAAAAATTAACGAGAATCCAGGCTGGTGGTTTAGAGCCACTCTTTATTTGCTTTACAACTGCCTTCCTAAAGTCTCCACTAAGATTCTTATCTTTGAGGTTTCCAGTGGGGACCACATAAACCCTTGAAAAAGGAGG
>Ga0193742_1000746_pt1 | contig 20882 bp, 21 predicted proteins | sample L2c1metaG_FD_165511 | JGI IMG/M metagenome (GOLD analysis project Ga0193742, IMG submission 165511) | Soil microbial communities from a riparian zone of the East river system, Colorado, United States - L2c1 | ecosystem: Environmental > Terrestrial > Soil > Riparian zone | place: USA: East River... | reverse complement strand
AGTCTTTCCTCACCGATGACAACATCACCAACCTGCTGCGCCAGTCGGTCACCACCGGGTTGCTCTCACTCGGCATGCTGATGGTCATCCTCACCGGCGGCATCGACCTGTCCGTCGGCTCGGTGGTCGCGCTCGCCGGGATCGTCGCCGCCGGGCTCGCCGCCGACCTGCCGGTACCGCTCGCGATGGCCATCGGGATCGCGACGGGCGTTGCCTGCGGCGCGATCAACGGAGTGCTGGTCGCGCACTTCCGGCTGGCGCCGTTCGTGGTCACGCTCGCGGCGCTGACCACCATCCGCGGTCTGTCCTATGTCTACTCGGAAACCCCGATCACGCCGACGGAGATCAGCTTCCTGACGCTCGGCACCGAGACGATCGGCCCGATCCCGATCGCCGCGCTCATCGTGCTGGTCGCCTTCGCGCTGGCGTGGGTCTTCCTCACTCGCACCACCGTCGGGCGGTCCATCGTCGCCATCGGCGGCAACTCCGAGGCTGTGCGGCTGGCCGGCATCAACGTGCCCCGGCACGTGCTGCTCACCTACGTGATCAGCGGGCTGCTCGCCGGGCTCGCCGGCGTGATCCTCGCGTCCAGGGTCGGCATCGCCCAACCGAGCGTCGGCGTCGCGTTCGAGCTGAACGCGATCGCCGCGTGCGTGATCGGCGGCGCCCGCCTGTCCGGCGGCCGCGGCAGTGTGCTCGGCACTCTCGGCGGCGTCGTGCTGCTCGCCCTGATCGACAACCTGCTGACGCTCTACGAGGTGCAGAGCTACTGGCAGCAGGTCCTCAAAGGACTGATCATCGTCGCCGTCGTGCTTGCCCGGCGGCGCGACGACTCCTGATTCCCTTCCCCACCACCAAGGAGACAAGCTGCCATGCGGCGACTCACAGCACTGGTCGGCGTCGCGACGATGATGTTGGCGGCCGTGGCGTGCGGGTCCGACTCCGGCTCGGACACGCGCACCATCGGCATGGTCAACTTCACCCTCGGCGCGCCGTACTTCATCGGCATCTCCAAGACGGTCGAGCGGGCCGGCGAAAAGGCGGGCGTCGAGGTGCACGTCACCGACGCGAAGGGTGACGCGGCCACGCTCACCTCGAACGTGTCGGAACTGCTCGCGCAGGACGTCGACGGCATCATCATCTCCGGCGGACCCCTCGAGGCGGCCCCGGCCGCGCTGAACGCGATCAACCAGAAGGGCATCCCGGTCGTCCTCGTCGACCGGAAGTTCGCCAGCGGCGAGTACACCAGCTGGGTCGGGCCGGACAACACCGCGCTCGGCGAGCAGGACGGCGAGTTCATCGTCGAGCGGCTCGGCGGTCAGGGCAAGGTAGCGATCGTCAAAGGCGGTCCCGCCGACAACTCGATCGGCCTGGCCCGCACCAAGGGCCTGAAGTCGGTGCTGGCCAAGGCGTCCGGGATCGCGCAGGTCGAGGCGCCCGACTTCGGCGACTGGAGCAGCGACGGCGGCCTTCGGGTGATGGAGAACCTACTGGCCAAGCACGACGACCTGGCCGCGGTGTTCTGCGAGAACGACTCGATGTGCCTCGGCGCGCAGAAGGCGATCGCCGACGCCGGCCGGACCGACCAGATCTTCCTGGCCGGGGTCGACGGCCAGAAGGAGGCGCTGGCCGCCATCGCCGACGGCGGCAACTACGCGGTCACCGGCCTCAACGACGCCGTGGACATGGGCAACGCCGGCTACGAACGGCTGATCACCATTCTCGATGGCAGCACGAAGGAGAAGGACACGGTCATCCCGTCCCCGCGGATCACGAGCGAGAACGTAAACGAGTACTACGACCCGAACAGTGAGTTCTAAGGGAGAACAGCTGATGAGTCGACGAGTGAAAAGCAGGTATGCGGCAGCCGCGGCGGTGTTGGTGGCCACCGGAGCGCTGGCGCCGGCTGGCCCGGCCGCGGCGGACGAAGCGACGGTCGACCGAGGCGGCCGAATGGCCTGGCAACTGCTCTACGCCGAGGACTTCGCCACACCGCTGTCGAGCGACGCGCAGTGGACGGTGGACACGGAGCGGTTCGACACGGTCATGGACGACAACGGGTTGTGGTGGCAGAACGACTACGGCCAGCCGTGGGTCGACCAGTACAACAGCTTCACCTCCTACCGCAAGGAGTTCCCGGTCGGCACGGACGGCTGGCTGACCGCCTCGCTGTCCGCGCGGGACTGGAACAACGACGGGGTGCTCGAGGCCGAGCCGTCCATCACGACCGAGAACCTGTCCGGCCAGAGCGAGGTCGCGAAGATCGACGTGCCGGAGAGCACGGGCGGCGCGATCTTCCGCCCGACCAAGGCGCTGCCCGAGGAGTACCGGGTCGAGTACAAGCTCAAGACGCTCGACTTCGGCGGCAAGCGCGACGGGTCCATCTTCTACGACGGCAGGGAGAACGGTTACAGCACCGAAGGGTGCGAGACCCAGCACCCGTGGCCGGAGGGCACCGGCACGCCGGGCTGGACCGGCGACCCGACCGTGCCGTACTGCGAGTGGCAGAACGTCCGCAACGGCCCGTACGGCTACAACGGCTTCCACTTCATGTCCATTGTGGACTTCGCGAATCCCGCACCGCGCAACAACCATTTCTGGCATTACCGGCGCAAGGTGCTGATGGACTCGTTCGCCCAGCACCCCGACCGGGTCGGCACCGGCACCGGTGGGCGGATCTGCGACGCGTCGACCGGCCAGTACTACGACTACAAGGACAGCAACTTCAACACGGTCAACATGTGGATCTCCGGAATGCCGGACTACACGCCGCGCTCCGGTGGGCTGACCGGAAACTCCCAGTGGTTCATGACGACCTGCTCCGACGGCGTCGCCGAGCAGCAGCTGTCGACCGCGGGGGAGATGCTGCCCGAGCTGATGCCGCAACAGGACTACACGATCGCGATCGAGCGCAGCAAGACCGCCTACACACTGGAGATCACCGGCACCTTCGCCCGGTCCGGCCAGCAGACGTTCCGGTACACCCGACCGTTCGTTGTGGACAACAACCCCATCTGGCACTACAACGTCACGCCGGCGGAATACGACGGCCGGTTCAACGGCACGCTCGTCCAGGACGGTGTGCAGGCCGATCACGAATGGCCAGACCAGTGGGCGCAGGGATCCGCGTTCCCGGATTACTTCGTCATCGGTGACCTCTACACCAACGTGTACGAAGGGAATGCCCGGCTGGACGACATCAAGCTGTTCGTGCCGACGGCCGAGAAGTAGTAGTCGAATCGGGTGTGGTGCGCGCGGGCCGCCACACCCGATTCCCAATCACGGAACGGGAATCAGCGAGGGCGTATCGTATGCGCGTGGCCACCGACCGAATCGACCGTGACTCGCCGCTGCCCTATTACGCGCAGCTCAAGCAACTGCTCATCGAGCAGTTGGACAAGTACTGGCAGGCCGGCACCCAGCTGCCCGGCGAGGTCGGGCTGTGCGAGCAGTACAACGTGTCGCGGACCGTGGTGCGCCAGGCGCTGGACGAGTTGGCGGCCGAGGGGCGCGTCATCCGCCGCAAGGGTCAGGGCACGTTCGCGGCGGCCCGCAAGGTCGACGAGACGCTGTTCCAGTCGCTGACCGGGTTGCACGAAGATGTCCAGGCGCGCGGCGGGACGCTGCGCAGCAAGGTCCTGCAGCAGGATCTGGAGCCCGCGCCCCCCGACGTGGCCGCCGCGCTGGACCTGCCGGAAGGCGATCCAGTCATCTGTCTGGAACGGCTGCGCTACGCCAACGGCGAGCCGTGGGTGCTCGTGCGCACCTACCTGCCGCCGTCGGTCGCGCCTGGTCTGCTGGCCGACGACCTGACCGAGCAGTCGCTGTACGCGTTGCTGGAGCACAAGTACGGCGTCGAGCTGGACAACGGCACCCGGCAACTCGAGGCCGTGCCGGCGAGCGTCACCATCGCCGAGGCGCTGGGACTGCTGCCGGGCGATCCGGTGCTGTTGCTGCACAGCACCGCGTGGGACGTGCTCGGCCGTCCGGTCGAGCACTTCATCGCCTACCACCGCGGCGACCGCAGCCGCTTCCAGGTCCGCCTCCGCCGCCGCACCAACGCCGATCCGGTGCCGAGCATGCTGGTGCACTCCGAACCGACCCAACCCGCGTGAGCGCTCCGCCGGCCTGACGCCGGAGCTTGCCCCGTCGTGGACAATGTCGGGGCACGAGCACCGGCCAGTTGGGATCGGACGATGATTGTCGCCCACGACCTGGGAACCAGCGGGAACAAGGCGTCGCTGCATTCCGACGACGGGCGGCTCGTCGCCACGGCCACCGTCGCATACCCGACCACCTTCGCCGCCGGCGGAGTCGCCGAGCAGGACCCGCAACACTGGTGGGACGCCGTCTGTTTGGCCACCCGCCAACTCCTCGACCGCACCGGCACCCGCCCTGAGCACGTCGTGGCGGTCGGCTTCTCCGCGCAGATGATGGGCGCCGTGCTGCTCGACACGGCGTACCGCCCGGTGCGCCCCGCGATGATCTGGGCCGACCACCGCAGCACCGAGCAGGCCGACCGGCTCAACGAACAGGTCGGTGCCGAGCACGCCTACCGCGTGCTCGGCCACCGCCTGCACCCGACGTACTCGCTCACCAAGATCCTCTGGGTGCACGAGCACGAGCCGGAGATCTTCGAGTCCGTGCGGCATGTCTGCCTCGCCAAGGACCACATCGTGCAACGGATGACCGGCGCCCTGCTGACCGACTGCTCGGACGCGTCCAGCACCAACGCCTACGACCAGCGCGTCGGCAAGTGGTCCGACGAGGTGCTCGCCGCCGCCGACCTCGATCCCATGTTGTTCCCGCCGAACGTGCCGGCCAGCACGGTGGCCGGCGGCCTGCGTGCCGAGGCAGCTGAGGCCACCGGGCTGCGCGCGGGCACGCCCGTGGTGCTCGGCGGCGGCGACGGACCCCTCGCCGCGCTGGGCGTCGGGGTCATCGACCCGGCCGACGGCGCCTACGCCTACCTCGGTTCGTCGTCCTGGGTGTCGGTCGCGGCGGCCGAACCGCTGCACGACCCGATGATGCGCACGATGACCTTCGACCATGTCGTCCCCGGCCGGTACGTGCCGACCGCGACCATGCAGGCCGGCGGCGCGTCGCTGGACTGGGTCGCCGAGGTGCTCCGGCCGGACGACCCGGCGAGGTTTCCCCGGCTGCTGGCCGAGGCGGCCGACGCGGACACCGCCGGCCTGTACTTCCTGCCGCACCTGCTCGGCGAGCGTTCCCCGCACTGGAATCCCGCGGCGGCGGGCGCGTTCCTCGGTCTGGAGCGCCATCACGGGCCGGCCGAGCTGGTCAGGGCTGTCCTGGAGGGGGTCGCGTTCAACTTGCCACCTGTGTGTCGGCGTTCCGCGAGGCTGGCCATCCGGTTCGGCGCGTCGACGCGATCGGCGGCGGCGCGGCGAGCGACTTGTGGCTGCAGATCCTCGCCGACGTGTGGGGCGCGGACGTCCGCAGACGCACGGTCGTCGAGGAGGCGAACAGCCTCGGCGCCGCCGTCACCACCGCCGTCGGCCTCGGCCTGGTCGACGACTTCGGCGTGGCTCGCCAGCTCTCGCGGGTGTCCGCCGAGTTCACGCCGGAGCCGGACCGGACCGCCGACTACCACCGCCGGCACGCCGTCTACCTGGACGCGTACCGCCGGCTGGAGCCATGGTTCGCCCGCCGCTAGCGCCACGCAACCAATGGTTGCGCATCCGGGGTGGATGCTCTACAGTCATACGCAACCAAAGGTTGCACAATGAGGAGAAGCAGGATGACGTACACCAGCATTGAGCGGGAGCTCCACATCGAGGCCACGCCCGAGGTGGTCTACGAGGTCATCAGCACACCCGAACACCTGCGGCAGTGGTGGCCGGACGAGGCGGAGCTCAAGCCGGTGCCCGGCGCCACCGGGGTCATCGCGTTCGGCGACAGGACCATGCCGGACGCGAAGGTCGTGCCGCTGACGGTGATGGAGGCCGACCCGCCCCGGCGGTTCTCCTTCCGGTGGGCCTACACCGACGGCGAGGCCGCGACGTCGGCCAACTCACTCCTGGTGACCTTCGACCTGGTCTCGTCCGGGGCAGGCACCGTGCTGCGCTTCACCGAGACGGGATTCGCCGAGCGGGGCTGGGATGCGGCCGTGACCGAGGAGCAGTACCGGCAGCACGCCACCGGCTGGGACCACTTTCTGCCCCGCCTCGTCACCTACCTCACCCGGCTGGCGTCCACGCCGTGAGCGTCCCCATCGACGACGGGCTCTGGTCGGCGGTGGGAGACCCAACCCGGCGGCGGATGATCGACCTGCTGCTAGCCGACGGCGGCGGCACGGCAACCACGCTCAGCGAGCAACTGCCGGTCACACGGCAGGCGATCGCCAAGCATCTCGGCTTACTCCACCGGATCGGGCTGGTTCACGTCACGCCGTCCGGACGCGAGCGCCGCTACGAGGTGGACCAGGCCCAACTGAGCCGCGCGGTCGCGCAGCTGTCGTCGGTCGGTGCCACCTGGGACGCCCGACTGGATCGCATCAAGCAGATCGCCGAAGCCATCCAGCGCAGCCAGAAGCGCTGACCCCGTAACGCACGTACGCCGCCACATCCGTTGCGGCGCCGATCAACCCTGCCCGCATGCGGGCACTCACCCGAGAAAGAGGTATCGAAATGGTGGACATCCTGCACAGGATCGGTGTCACGGCATCTCTCGACGCCGTCTACACAGCCCTGACCACGATCGACGGGCTGGCAGGCTGGTGGACCAAGGACACCGGCGGCACCAGCGACGTCGGGGGAACAATCCAGTTCCGCTTCGAGGGCGCGCCTGCTCCCGGCGGGTTCGACATGTTGGTCCTTCCCGCCCAGCCCGCCCAGCGCGTGCTCTGGGAGGTCGTCGACGGTCCCGAGGAGTGGATCGGCACGCAGATCCGCTTCGACCTCAAGCAGGAGGACGGCTTCACCATCGTGCTGTTCCGGCACGAAGGCTGGAAGGAGCCGGGCGAATTCATGCACCACTGCAGCACCAAGTGGGCGACTTTCCTGATGAGCCTCAAGAAGCTGGTCGAAACCGGCACCGGCGAGCCCGCGCCCAACGACGTCAGGATCAGCAACTGGCACTAGACCTGCGCGCCACGCGCTGGCGGAGTCGCGCTTCCCGCATGGGAAGCGCGACTCCGCTACGACCACCGCTCGTTTGACAGCCTTCCGGTACTTGCGCGGTCAGGGTTGCTGTACTTCCTGCCGCACCTGCTCGGCGAGCGTTCCCCGCACTGGAATCCCGCGGCGGCGGGCGCGTTCCTCGGTCTGGAGCGCCATCACGGCCCGGCGTTTGGCTCATTTGGTCGAAACGTGAGACCATCAGGGTATATGGCCCACCTCCGGGCCGTTCGCCCACGGTTTTCACCGTGTCCGGCTCGCGAGCACCGAACGGACCCAGCAGTGGACGCCGCCCTTTTTCGTCCGCTGTTCAGCACACCCATGTCTCGTCACGTCCGCTGTTTCCGTTGGGCGTGGCCAGCTCTGCGCACCCCTCGGGAGATTCTCCATTACTCTTACCGTGCCCTTCTCGCCTTCAGTAGGCGCCCCTCGCACGCTTAGCGATGTCTATGGTCCCGGTGTCGCCGTCTGCGCCCGGCCGCCGCTGGAGGCCACCGCGCCGGTGAGCAGGCACCGCCACACTCGCGACGTGTCCTCCGCCAGGCCGATCGCCGTGGCCGCGGACACGCCGCTGATCTGCAGCGCCGGGGGCACGGACCCGTTGCTGCTGGCGCAGCTGTGGGATGGCGGCCTGCCGGTCGGCACCGAGCTGCGTGAGTTCCGCACCGAAGCGGAGTTCGAGACACGAGTGGCGGAGGCGTTGGCCGACGGCCTGCTGATCTCGATGGAGTACCCGCAGCCGGCCGCGCTGTGCCCCGACGAACGCGCGGTCAAGAGCGCACAACTCGTCGGCTACCTGAACAACAAGGCCAGCATCAGCACGTTCGTCGACCCGACCTTTCAAGCGCGGCGCAGCCTCGTGCCACATGCCGACCTCCTCGAGGCGACACCCGCGGAGAAATCCTGGGTTCTCAAGGCAGCGACCAACGACGCGCACCGCGGCAATCTCGACGTGTACCTGCACCTGGCCGGTGAGCCGATCACGTTGCCGGCGTTCACCGAGGTGCTCACCGAGTTCGTGGTCGAGGAGTACCTGCATATCCTTCGTAACTGGGGAATCCAGCTCTACGTCGGACCGGACGCTACGGCGCGACTACTGGCCATCACCGAACAGCGAATCGACACCGTGGGTGTCTACACCGGTGGACGGTTCGGGCTGGTCAGCTCGCCGCCGCCGGCGCTACTCGCGGAGTGCCTCGCGATCGCGGGGCGTGCGGCCGACGTCGGCTACCGGGGGATGTGCAGCCTGGACTGCGCCGAAACCGAGGACGGCCAGCTGGTCATGCTCGACCTGAACTTCCGGATCACCGGTGGCTCGATCCCGTTGCTGGCGCTGCAGTCGGTCCGGCCCGACGTCCTCGATCACCCCGCCGAATCCGTGAACCTGACGGTGGCCGCGCCACTCGCCGAACTGCTCGCCGAGCTGCGTCCGGCACTGGCCGCCGGCGGCCTGATCGTCGTCGCCGGCCACGACACCGTCCGCACCGACAATCCCATCAGGCGAAGCACCCTCCAACTGGTGGTGTTCGGCGACGATCCCCACGACGTGACCACCCGCCGCCGCAGGCTGGAAGCAAGCGTCGGCAACTGAGCAGACAGGCCACCACCCGGCGGCCGGTGCCGTTGGATTATGCCGACTGTGCCGGTCACCGCCGCATCCTTGGATCGTGCGAGGGGTCGGCATACATGGGCGGGCAGCCGTGCTCGATGGCTTCCGGGCGCAGTTCGTAGTGCCAGGGTTCGTTGCGGTAGATCTGGCAGAGGCCGTAATCGGCGCCGTGCTTGGCCAGCCACGCCGTGGCATCGAAGGGCCCGATGTCGATCGCGTTTCCCGACACGTGCGGAGACGTTTCGGGGGTGGCCACCCAGCGGGCGGCTTCCTCTTCGGATCCGTACTTGGAAACGGCCTCGCGACGAAGTTTGTTTTGGTACGCCGGGGAACGCCAACCACTATTGACGTAGAACTCGACGCCGTCGTCCGCGGCAGCCGTCGCAGCCTGGCGCAGGGCGCCGAGGAGAGCGGGATCAAGGTTGGCTACCCCAGGAATCTCGTCAGCAAAGACCGTCACGCCTTCGGGGACGGCACCGTCAGCCTTGCCGAGCGCAGCACGGTGCTGAAGGTGAATCACCCGGTAACCGAGGGCTTTGGCGATAGCCGTGATGACGACGCGCGGCCCGGCGACAAGGATCCGGCGAATCCGACGACTCGTTGTTGAAACGATGCGAGGAATTCGACGGGTCGTTGTTCGTGCTGGTTCGCTGTAGGTCATGCTCGCAGTCAAGGCGGCGTGGTGTTGCCAGCCCGTATGTGGTTTTCGATATGCCGACGATAGGCGCCGGCTCGTAGGATCGAGAGCATGCGTGTGTTGGTCGTCGAGGACGAGCCCTACATGGCGGAGGCCATCCGCGATGGGCTGCGCCTCGAAGCGATCGCCGCCGACATCGCCGGCGACGGTGACACGGCTCTGGAACTGCTGAGCATCAACACCTACGACATCGCCGTCCTCGACCGCGACGTACCGGGCCCCTCCGGCGACGAGATCGCCGAAAGCATCGTCGCCTCCGGCAGTGGCATGCCGATCCTGATGCTCACCGCCGCCGACCGGCTCGACGACAAGGCCTCCGGTTTCGGACTCGGCGCCGACGACTACCTCACGAAGCCGTTCGAACTCCAAGAACTCGTGCTCAGGCTCCGGGCACTCAACCGAAGGCGTGCACACAACAGGCCGCCCGTGTGGGAGATCGCCGGCCTGCGGCTGGATCCGTTCCGCCGCGAGGTCTACCGCGACGGCCGCTACGTCGGGCTGACGAGGAAGCAGTTCGCCGTCCTCGAAGTCCTCGTCGCTGCCGAAGGCGGTGTCGTCAGCGCGGAAGAGCTCCTGGAGCGAGCGTGGGACGAGAACGCCGACCCGTTCACCAACGCCGTGCGCATCACTGTCTCGGCACTGCGCAAGCGGCTCGGCGAACCCGGGATCATCGCCACCGTGGCCGGCGTCGGCTACCGCATCGACACCGCACCCGGCACCGGACGGGCTGGCGGGGACCGTGGATAGAGAGCCCGGTTCGAGTGTTCGCCTCAAACTCACCCTCAGCTATGTCGGGTTCCTCATGCTGACCGGCGTCTTGCTGCTCGCCGTGGTGTGGGTGTTCCTGCTGCGTTACGTACCCGAGGTGATCGACATCCCGACGCGTGGTGTGCCCGGATCGGGCGGGACGATCCGGGCGCCCGCGCCGATGTCCGTACCCGTGCGCTCCGATCTGGAGCGTGCCTTCGTCCCGAAGGCAGCCATCATGCTGGCGTTGCTGTTGATCTTCGGGCTCCTTGGCGGATGGATCCTCGCCGGCCACATGCTCGCGCCCCTGACTCGCATCACGAATGCCACCCGCCTGACCGCGGGCGGATCGCTCTCGCACCGGATCCGGTTGGAAGGCCGCAAAGACGAGTTCCGCGATCTCGCCGACGCCTTCGACACCATGCTCGCGCGGCTCGAAGCACACGATGCCGAACAGCGGAGATTCGCCGCCAACGCCTCGCACGAGCTGCGCACCCCACTGGCGATCACGCAGACCTTGCTCGACGTGGCCCGCAACGATCCGAACCGCGGCGACGGCGAACTTGTCGACCGCCTCCACTTCGTCAACACCCGAGCGATCGACCTCACCGAAGCCCTGCTCCTGCTCAGCCGCGCCAACCAGCGGTCATTCACCCGGCAGCAAGTCGACCTGTCCCTCGCTGCGGAGGAAGCCGCGGAAACGCTCCTTCCCCTCGCGGAAGAACGCGGCGTCACCATCGAGACCTCCGGCGACATCGCCCCCACCATCGGCTCACACGCGCTCCTGCTGCAGCTGGCTACGAACCTCGTGCACAACGCGATCGTCCACAATCTGCCCGAACAGGGCACCGTGTGGGTCACGACCAGCGTTCACCCCATGACCGTGGCGCTCACTGTCGAGAACACCGGCGAGAAGCTCGCCCCACAACTGGTTTCCACGCTTGTCGAGCCGTTTCAGCGCGGCACCGAACGCATCCGCACCAACCACTCAGGCGTCGGTCTCGGCCTGGCGATCGTCGACAGCATCACCCAGGCCCACGACGGAACCCTCACCCTCACCCCCCGCCCCGCCGGCGGACTCCGCGTCACGGTACGACTACCCGCCGCGTGACGTGGTCGGCAGGTCCCGCAGGAAGCGGGACGACAATCCTGTTTGGTCGGTGTACCCGCGGCGCTGATAGAACCTGTGCGCGTCCGTCCGTCGGTCTGCGCTGGTGACCTCCATCCGAAGGCAGCCATGGCTCGCGGCGAAGGACTCAGCGGCCGCGACGAGCCGGGAACCGACCCCTCGTCCGCGGGCCCGGTCGGCGACGACCAGTGCGGTGATTCGGCCCCAGGCGCCTTCGTGTTCGAAGAACGGACAGACCTGGACGGCGATGACACCGAGGAGATCTCCGTTGGCGTCGGCGACGTAGGCCGCACCAGCCGGTTCGTCGACCCACGTCTGGATCCGCGCCGCCGTCGCTGACCGACCATCCTGGGGATAGCCCAGCTGGCCGAGCAACTCGTTGAAGGCGTCGACGTCAGCGCTGCCCACCGGTCGTATCCGCATGCTCACGTCCTCAAGAGGCCAACCTGCGCCGCTGTCGGGCCACGGCCGAATGGCCAACCGCGACAACGACGCGCGGGTGCCGTCACGCCGGCCCCCGCGGCGCGGCACCGGGATAGACACTCTCGACGACGTCGGAGATCTGCATGGTGATGGGGAAGTCGAAGTACGTGTCCGGATACGGTTCGTGCGTCAGCGTGTAGTGCCACCACTCGCGCTCGTATGACCGGAAACCGCAGGACTCCATAATGGACCGAAGGTGCTGACGGTTCTGCGCCTCGACTCGGGTGATTCCGTCCGCGCCATGGTGGGAGATCGAATCCAAAAGATCATGGCCACCGCCCATGGCGGCAAGCTCGCCGGTGGCCAGGTGATAGAGCGTCAGGTCGACGGTGCTGCCCCGACTGTGGCCAGACATGGCGGCGACATATCCCTTGTCGAACACCTCGGACCGGTCGATGTTCGGATAGTGCCGCGGCTTTGTCCGGCCGTCTTCTGGCTGTTTCGACCAGCGCAGGAAATCGTCCACGGCGCGCTGCGGGCGATAGCCGTCCCAGAGCAGCAGGCCGAAGCCGACGGCCGTGGCCGCTTCCTGTGCTCTCGTCAGGGCGGCACACAGAGCCCTGGTGCCGACGATTCGATTCGCCAGGTAGCCGTCCACCGGGTTGCCGGTGAAGTTGTCCCAGGTGGCATACTTGGCATCCCACCGGATGCCGGGCACGAACTCGTCCACGAAGACGAAGTCGTTCTTCATCCGGCTTTTCCCGTCACTGCCAACGACACCATCCGGTCGATCAGTTCGCCGAGCGGCACGCCGGCGGCCGCCATCATGCGCGGGTACCGGCTGTAGGAGGTCATACCGGGGAAAGTGTTGACCTCGTTGAGGATCACGGTGCCGTCGTCGGTGAGGAACACGTCCACCCTGGCGAGCCCCCGGCAGCCAAGGGCGCGGTAGATGGCCTTCGCCGTCTCCCGCACGAGCGAGCGCGCCTCGTCGGTGATGTCGGCGGGGACGATGAACGCCGAGTTCTCGGAGCCGCTTTCCGGGTTGCTCTCCTGGTGGATCCGGAAGAACCCGTGCGAGAGCGCGACGCGATCCACCTCGCCGGCGAACAGCTCCGAGCCGTTCCCCAATATCGCGCAGCCCACCTCGCTGCCGGCGACAGCCGCCTCGATCAACACCTTCGAGTCGTACTGTCGTGCGGTTTCCACCGCACTCGCGAGTTCTTCCTTGCTGGACACCTTGCTGACGCCGAACGACGAGCCCGACCTGGCCGGCTTGACGAAGACGGGGTAGGTGAGCTGGTCGGGATCGAGGTCCTCGTTTCCCGCGACGGTCCAGAACTTCGGCGTCGCGATTCCCGCGCTGCTGACCACGAGGTAGGTGAGGGACTTGTCCATGCACAGCGCGGAACTCTGGATATCGCAGCCTACGTAGGGGATGCCGGAAAGCTCCAGCAGACCCTGCATCGCGCCATCCTCGCCCAGCTTGCCGTGCAGCACGGGCAACACCACGTCCAGGCTGACCGTCTCGTACTTTCCTTCGTCCAGTACGAGCAGTCCTGGCACGCTTCTGTCCGGTGACAGCACGGCCGGACGGCAGTCACCGTTCTCCCAGTTCTCGTCAGGACCGTCGCAGAGCAGCCACGTGCCGCTCTTCGTGATCCCGACGTAGAACGGTTCGTACTTCGCGGTGTCGAGGTGCTGGGCGACCTCTCGTGCGGATTTGACGGAAATGGGATGTTCTTCGGAACAGCCGCCGAAGATGATGCCGATCTTCAATCTATCCATGCTGGTTCCTGCTCTCGAACTTCAGGCAATTGGTGATGGAGTTCTCAACGGTGTCGTGTAGGGCGTGATCCGTGTAGTAGGCGGTGTGCGGACTGATGAGCACGTTCGGCAGCTCTTGGAGCCGCAGCAGCGATTTGCTTTGAATGGGTTGGTTGCTGCAGTCGGCATAGAATATTCCGTCCTCGCCTTCGAGGACATCCAGCGCCGCGCCACCCAGTTTGCCGCTTTCCAGTGCCGCAATGAGGGCCTCGGTGTCAAGAAGGGCGCCGCGTCCAGTGTTGATAATGAACGCGCCGTGCTTCATCTGCTCGATACGTTGACGATTGAGGAGGTGGTGTGTATCCGCGTTGAGTGGTGTATGGAGCGTGACGATGTCGCTCTGGTGTAACAATTCATCAAGCGGAACGTAGTCGGCGGAGCTCCGGGGGCGGACGTCATAGGCCAGCTTTTGGCCGCCAAAGCCCCACAGTCTGTCGATGACTGCCGTGCCGATGCGCCCTGTGCCGATTACCCCAACGGTCAGATCGCGCAGTTCCTTCCCGCGTACATCATTCAACCTGTAGTCGTGGATGTCTGCGCGCAGGACAAGAGCTTTTGCCTGTCGCACCGCCATCAGCATCAACATCAGGGTGTAGTCGGCCACGCTGTCCGGCGAATAGGATACGTTCTCAACGGAAATACCTACGCTCTCCGCGTATGTCACATCGATATGGTTGTAGCCGACGCTTCTCGTCGAGACATACATGACGCCGGCTTGGCTCAGCGCAAGCAGGATGGCGTTTGTAACGTGAGTTTTATGACCGACACTGATGCATCGATTTCCGAGTGCCAGGTCGATATTGGCTTCAGATACCGCGGCCTCGGTGATGGTTGGCATTACGCCGAAGCGCGGCGCCAGCTGTCGGAACAGAACGGCCTCGTCCGGCCCGCATCCATAAATCGTCATGCCCGCTGCTGGGACGGCAGAGGTGGGAGAGGACGCCAGCGAACGGGTGCGGCAGGCCGCCGCTGTTCGTGCTGGTTCGCTGGAGGTCATGCCCTCCAGTCAAGGCAGCGTGCTGTTGCCAGCACGTATGCGGTTTTCGATATGCCGACGATATGTTACCAGTCGGTAACATACGAGAGCACACTCCAGCGCGTGAAATTCGGGGTGCGCCGGGCTCTCAGGAGAGAAGCCGCGCGAGCCGTGCGCGGGTCTGCTTCCACAGGTGGTTCATCGCTCGTCCGCTTCCGCCGTTGCTGATCCGCAGCAGCGCGAGTCCGCGGACGGTCGCGATGGCGAAGATCAGGTCGTCGGCGAACCCCGGCCGACTGGCGACGTCGCCGAGCGCCATCGCGGCTTCCCTTGCGATGGTCCGTGCCATGTCACGCTCGAGGCGATGGAGATGCTCGCGCAGCTCCGGGTCGGTTCGGGACGCGACCCAGAGCTCGAGAGCCGCGTTGAACACGACGCCTTGGCATTCCTCCCACAGCACGTCGAGCGCTTCCTCGATGGAGACGGGCCCCTGGGTGAACCGAGCGTGCGCGGCGGCGGCCCGTTGCTCGACAAGGTGCGCGACGGCAGCGCCGACGAGTTCGGCGCGGGTGCGGAAGTAGAGGGTTTGCGCCCCGCGCGAGACGTTGGCGAGGGCGGCGATCCGGCCTGTCGTCGTCTTGGCGTACCCGTAGGTGACGAGGCATTGGACGGTCGCCGCCAGCAGTGCCGCGCGGGTATCGGCGCGGCGTTCGGCTTGGGTGCGGTGCCGTTGCCGGCGTGCGTGGCCAGGTTCGGCCGCGTTCTCCGCCGCGTCATTTATCTGCTGACTCGCACTTAACTGCACGTCTGCATGTTACCTTGTCGAGCATGGAACAGTCCCCGGCGCCCCGGTGGATTCGTCGCGTGGGGCCGATCGGCGGCGTCTTCGTCCGTACGCTGTGTGGTCTCGCCCTTGCCGTTGTGGCCACCGCGGTCGCCCCCGCCGGCGGTGCGGTCGCCGACCAGCCGGGCCCGGCACAGCGCCTCGAGACCTTCGAGTTGCCGAGCCCACTTGTCGACACGTCGACGCCGGGCGGCTTGCTCCCCGGCGGGCGCACGGTTCCCAAGATCCAGGTGCTGCTTCCGGACGGTTACGACGCGAACCCGAACCGCGCCTACCCGGTGCTGTGGCTGCTGCACGGCGCGAACGGTGGCGCCGACACCTGGGTTCCGAGCATCGAGCAGCTCGCGGCCGGCCTACCAGCCATCATCGTGATGCCTGATGGCGGCATGTTCGGCATGTACACGGACTGGTGGCGCGATGGCACGCGGACGAATCCCGCGTGGGCGACCTACCACCTGCGACTACTCAGGGACACGATCGAGAACCGCTACCGAATCCTTCCGGAGCGCCGGTGGCATGCGATCGGCGGCATCTCCATGGGCGGCCAGGGTGCGCTGCGCTACGCGGGCCTGCTGCCGGGCTACTTCGGCTCGGTCGTGGGGTTCTCAGCCGCGTTCCCGAACATGCAAGCCCCCGAGGTGCAGTTGGGGCTGTCGGTGTTGGGGCTGATCAACGGCGCCGGCTACGACCAGATCTTCGGCCCCGCCACCGGCGCCTACGCCGGGGGCAACAACCCCACGGCACTCGTCGAGAACTACGCACACACGCGGATGTACCTCACCTCGGGCAACGGCATCAACTGTCCCCAGGACCCGATCTTGCCCAGCTTCCCCGGCGACGTCGTGATCGAAGCTCTCATCAACGTCCAGCAGGGCTGGTTCGCGCACGCCGCTCACGCCACGGGCGCGGACGTGACCGCCTCGACGACCTGCGGGGTGCACACCTTCGGCGTGTGGGACCGCGCGTTCGCCGCGGCCCGGACGTGGGGCTTCTTCGAGCCGGTGGACGAACACCCGCGGAACTGGGAATACCGCACGGTCGCCAACGAGGGCGAGATGTGGGCGCTGGACTACGAGTTCGCGGCGCCGCCGTCGACCGTCGTGACGTTCACCCGGTCCGGCGACACTTTGAGCGCCGCCGGAAGCGGTCGAGTCCAGATCAGCGGCCACGGGAACTGCCAACTGGTCGCGACGCTGCCGTTCTCACAGGTCCTCCCCACGGACTGTCCCTGACCGGAACCGGAGCCACCCCGGCGACAGGTCTACCTGCGGCGGCCGCGGGACTGTCCACGCTTGCCGCGCTGAGACGAGCCTCGCCGACGGCGGTCAGTCGTCGGCTTTGCTTCCGCGGCCTTCCGCGTCTCAACGGCCTTCGCCGGTGTCGGCCGACCCCGCGTGCTGTTGACGGTCCGCCCGCGCACGATCCCGATGAACCGCTCGACGGCGTCGGTGGTCTCGTCCGCCAGCCACGACAGCGCGACGCGCGACTCCGGAACGTCCGACATCGGCCGGTAGGTGAGGTCCCTGCGGTGGTACAGCCGCGCGAGGGACTGCGGGACGACGAGCAGGCCAACACCCGCGGCGACCAGTTCGACGGCATCCCCGGTCGTGGCGGGACGCTGGAACGCCTGCTGTCCGGGCGGCCGCGCCCAGTCGAGGGTGTCGTCCAAGGGATGCAGCACGACGGCGTCGGCCACATCCTCGACCGTCACCTCGTCGGCGGCGGCCAGGTGGTGGTCCTTCGGGAACACGACCACGGTCGTCTCGGTGTAGAGCGGGATAGCGGACAGGCCTGTCCGATCGGTCGGCAACCGCAGCAGGACCGCGTCGGCGCCGCGGTCCCGCACCAGTGCGGCGGCCTCGGCGGCGGGCACCTGGATGAGGGTCAGCCCGACCTCGGGGGACCGTTCGTGCCAGGTCCGCACCCACTTGGCCAGCGTCACCCCTGGGACGTACGCGAGCGTGAACGATGGAGGTGCGTCCGAGCCCGTCACGTGCGCAGATTACCGGGCGTGAGCGACCCTGCCGCACACGCCCGATACCCTCGACGCCATGACGTCGCGCAAGGCACCCCAGACGATGAAGCCCGCGACCGCGGCGAAGAAGCTGGGTGTGCTCCTCGAGGCCACCCCCGCGGAGTTCCGAGAGGGTGTCGTCTCGCGCGACGAGTTGAACGCCCTGCAGGCTGATCCGCCCGAGTGGCTGCGCGACCTGCGTCGCAACGGCCCGCATCCCAGGCAGGTCATCGCGATGAAGCTGCGCATCTCCATCAGCGGCCTCACCCGCGGAGGAATCACCGACCCGCTCACGACGGAGCAGGTCGACGCGTTGAAGGCGAGCAACCCCGACTGGTTGACGCAGGAACGTGCCACCCACGCCGAGGTCAGGAGGGAAGCGGAGCGGATCAAGGCGCGTGGCGGAGCCGACGAACAGCGGGAGCGCGCAGACGATCACCGACGCGGACGTGTCCGCGATGATCGATTCGCTCGGTGATGTCGGCGCCACGTTGGACGGCGGCAAACCGGACCGGTTGACCCGGACCGGTTGACCCGGACCGATGACACCTCGGCAACACATCCACTCGGTTGAGGGGTGAGGAGCAAGGGCGCGTCCGTCCTCGGAAGCGCCCTTGCTCCCTGGTGCCGCTCGGATCAGTCAGTCGGTCTCCGCCTGGTGGATGTCGACGACGTGGATGTCCACGGACGCGACGTCGAGGCCGAGGATCTGCTCGACCGCATCGATCACCGCGACCCGCAGCCGCTCGCCAAGCGCCTTGATCGGGTGTCCGTACTCGACGATCAACGAGACCTTGATGGTGGCGACGTCGCCGTCGACCTCGACCGAGGTGCCATCGTCGTCGAGGTCGTGCACACCTTCTGCCTTACGCGCCACCGTGTTCACGATCTTCGCGACGACGCCGTCGCCCACCGTGGTGGTGCCACGAGCGCCCGCGACGGGCCGCGCCTCGGCCTCGACCGCCTCAGCTTCATCGGCGTTGACCGCGTCGGCATCCTCAGCGGTCGGCGCGTCGTCGGACTCGGCAGCGGCGGGCTCGGTCTCGTCCGCGGTCTCGCCGTCGTCATCGGCTGCCTCGGCGACTTCTTCATCCGATGCGTCCTCCGCCGAAGTCTCCTCGCCGAAGGACTCCTCGTCCGTTGCGGTCTCTTCCGACTCTTCGGCCTCGTCGGGCTTCTCTGCTTCAGCCGCGGCTTCGCCGTCAGCCGCCTCGTCGTCGGTGGACTCTGCTTCCGCGGACTCCTCGACCTCATCGGCGGTCGCGGTGTCTTCGGCGGCATCCTCGGTCGCGCCGGCATCGCCCGTTGGCGCCACCGCCTCGGCCTCGGTTGCTGTGGTGTCAACGGTTTCCGGAGTGGCGGCCGGCTCAGCGGAGTCGGTCTGGGCGGTGTCGGCCGGGGCGGGAACAACTGGGGCGGCGGTGGCGGCAGCGACCGGTGCTGCGGCCTTGGGTGCGTCGTTCCTGGCGCGGCCGAAGATGTTGCTGATGATCTCGGACATGGTCGTGTTCTCCTTTCGAGAGCGACGACGTCGGGGGAGCAAGGGAGGAGACGGCGCCATGATAGGCCGCCCGTCCAGGGGGTGATCATCTGTCGTGTGTTCGAGATATCCTTGTGCCCCAACGATGTTCTGCTCGAGATGAGACTGAACGCGGCCACGGCCATGTCGGCCGTTGCCAAGCCGTTGTGACACCTTCGCCAGAAGTTCAACCGGCGCGGATCCGGGGCCGATCGGTGACAGTACGTCGGCCGCACCGTCGACGTCGGTGAAGCCGATGCGCGCATCGCCTGCGATCGCTGAACCCATTGGGGTTCGATCATCTAGACGTCGTTGGCACGGAGCTTGTCGAGTTGGCGCCGGTCTCGTTTCGTTGGTCGGCCGGCGCCTCGGTCGCGGTGGGCGACGAGTGCGGCGTCCTCCGGTGTTGGAGTCGGGGTTCGGTCGATGTAGGACGTGGCGGCGTCGCTCGGGCCGACTCGTTTCTGGATCACGCGTACGACCTCAACGATGCGGGTGGTGCCGCCGATTCGTGCGCGCACCTCGTCACCTACGGACACCGTCGTCCCTGCCTTGGCTGGCCGGTCGTTGACCCGGACGCGCCCGCCTCGGCAGGCAGAAGCGGCGTCTGGTCGCGTCTTGAGGAGTCGGACTGCCCACAGCCAGCGATCCACCCGCGTTGATTCCACGCCTACATGATGGCCTGCCGGCCGGGAACGAGTGAGCGGCAAGGTCGCAGCCTCGTTACCCCTGCATACCGGCCGCGACCGCAAGCTGCCGTGCGGTCACTGGATCCGTGGCCTGTTGGCGCCACCGCCGCCGCCGCGGGCCGGACGCGCGGCAGGCTCTACCACATGGTCACCGTGGTGGTCCGCCGGCCCTGCGCCGCGCGCGCCGCCCCTGCCGACGGGTGAGCACCCTCTGGGGGAACGATGAACGAAAAACAGACGATCGACGTGTCAGCGGCGCCGATGAGAATCAGGCCTGCCCGACGAGCCATACAGTTGGTCTTCGGATTGGCGCTGTACGGATTCAGCATGGCGATGCTGGTCCGCGCCGAACTGGGCGTCAATCCCTGGAGTGTGCTTTATGAGGGGCTGACGCAGTATCTGCCGCTGAGTTTCGGCACCATTACCGCGATTCTGGGCGTACTCGTGCTGCTGCTGTGGATACCGCTGAAACAGCGGCCAGGAATCGGCACGGTGGCGAACATCCTCGTTCTCGCACTGTCGGTGGACGCGGGGCTGGCCGTCATTCCGCGCGATCTCAGCCTTCCGTTCGATGTTGGCTTGCTGGTCGCTGGCGTCGCGCTCAACGGCCTGGCCATCGCTGTGTACGTCGGCGCGCGCCTCGGACCGGGCCCGCGAGACGGGCTCATGACCGGGTTGGCCGCGCGCACCGGTCGATCCGTCCGCCTGGTGCGAACCGCCATCGAGCTGACGGTCCTAGCCATCGGCTGGACACTCGGCGGCACGGTGGGCGCGGGCACCCTGGTGTATGCCTTCGGCGTGGGTCCGGTGACCCAGTTCTTCCTGCCGAGGCTTGTCGTACGACTTCCTTCTGCGGTGCCGGAACCGCACACCTCGTCCGCCAGTCCGCTGGCCGCTTCCTAGCGGTGACGCGTTCCGACTGCCACTGGAGGCGAATCGAATGACACGCGTAATCGTTGTCGGGACCGGGGGTGCCGGACTGGGCGCCGCGATCGAAGCGGCCCGAGCAGGCGCCCACGTTGATCTCGTGACAAAGACGCGGTATGACCGGCAGCAGTACCGCTGGGCGTCGGCGGGTGGGTGTACCTGGAAAACACATGCCTTCAACGCGGCGGTCTCGCCAGGTGACTCCGTAGCGGCGCACATCGCGGACACGATCACCGGCGGAAGCCAGGCGAACAACCCACAGCTGGTCGACCTGCTCTGCCATGGGTCACCCGACCTGGTGCGCTGGCTCGAAGAAGCAGGCCTCGAATTCGAGAAGAAGAA
>Ga0193742_1000745_pt1 | contig 20895 bp, 17 predicted proteins | sample L2c1metaG_FD_165511 | JGI IMG/M metagenome (GOLD analysis project Ga0193742, IMG submission 165511) | Soil microbial communities from a riparian zone of the East river system, Colorado, United States - L2c1 | ecosystem: Environmental > Terrestrial > Soil > Riparian zone | place: USA: East River... | reverse complement strand
ATCGCCGCCCTCGACCATCTCCACCGAGACCACCGCAGGCGTATTGTCGCCTGTGTTCTTGCGCGAGAACGCAGGATCGGCCAGGATGCTCGCCCGCAGCTTGTTGTCCGGATAGTTGTAAGCCTGCCGCACCCCCTCATCGACCATCCGCTGCACCGTCATCAGCGGCTTACCATCATTCTCCCAGCGAGCCTCCATCCCGACCTTCACAAAGGCGGTCACGATGCCGGTGTCCTGGCACACAGGCCGATGCCCTTCGGCGCACGTGCGCGAGTTGATCAGGATCTGCGCCATCGCATCCTTCGCCGCAGCCGACTTCTCCAGCTCCCACGCGCGCGTAAGGTTGGTGATGAAATCCTCAGGATGGTAGTAGCTGATGTACTGCAGCGCGTCTGCGACAGACTGGATGAAATCGGATTGCTTGATCGTGGCCATAGTGATCTGAGTTGTCCCAATTGATTTTAGAATGGTGGAGATACAGTTGTCGCAGAACTTATGGCGAGCGGAGCCGTCCTTGGGAGAAATTGTTCTAATACCGACCAGTTTTAAGTCAAAAAATCCTCATACGCTCTCGTATCCGATTGGGGCGGAGGCGATCTCGTCAGCGTTGAAGGACGTTCCCCAGTTTGAAAATCTGACCTTGCAATTCTGGCTTTGGAAATTCTTACGTCCAGATCAAACCCATGTTTATTCCGTTTTGATACTGAACTATTCCCGAGCTGCAAGGTCGCTTCACACAACGAAGGATCAATTGAAATACAGTCAGTTAGAACCTCGTTGGACGATCATGGTGCGGCCAGTTCCCCGCAATCGTCGACATCTCATCAAAACAAAACTGGAAGAAGAGGCACTTCCATTTGCCCGAAGATGGTTGATGGAAACTGGTATGCGAGATGAGGTAGGCGGACTTACTCTAGCCTTCTCATTTGATGAAGAGACGGAAATGCTGACTTCTACCGTTGAGGCTTCGTTATCGCCAAAACTGGCGAGGTAGGTTCTGATCTTAGCTGCATCCTATGCATAGGACAAATCATGAGTGAAAAGCGAACCGAAACTGATTCTCTGGGTATTGTTGAAGTTCCAGCAGAAGCTCTCTACGGAGCCCAGACCTCCCGAGCTGTCGCCAACTTCCCCATCAGCGGCCTTAAGGCCAGCCCATACCTCATCCGCGCCCTCGCGATGATCAAGCTCGCCGCGGCCGAGGCGAACAGCGAGCTCGGCCTCATCACCCAAGAGCAGGGAAGCGCCATCGCCCAGGCGGCGCAGGAGATCCTCGACGGCAGACACCACGACCACTTCGTCGTCGACGTCTTTCAAGCAGGAGCCGGCGTAAGCCTGCACATGAACACCAATGAGGTTCTCGCCAATCGCGCCAGCCAGATCCTCGGCGCGGAGCTCGGAAGCTACGCGAATGCTCACCCCAACGACCACGTGAACTACGGCCAGTCAACCAACGATGTCTTTCCCTCGGCGATGCGTCTCAGCGCGCTGCTCGCTCTCGAAGAGCTCTATCCCGTGCTCCAATCCCTGACCGAAAGCCTCGCCGCAAAGGGTGTGGAGTTCAAAGACATCCTCAAGGCGGGACGCACGCACATGCAGGACGCTGTCCCCATCACGCTCGGCCAGGAGTTTGCCGCCTATGCCGTCGCGGTGCGCGAGTCGTCGGCAGCGATCCGCCGCAATGCAGTCACACTGCACTCGCTCGGCCTCGGCGGCTCGGCTGTAGGAACCGGCCTCAACACCCATCCTGAGTACCGCGAGAAGGCCGTAACGAAACTTGCCCGCATCGCAAAGCTCGAACTGCACCCCGCCTACGATCTTCGCTACGCCATGCAGTCCTGCGCTCCGATGGCGGAGCTCTCAGGCGCTCTGCGCATGCTCGCGCTCGAGATGATCCGCATCTCCAACGACCTCCGCCTGCTCTCCTCCGGCCCCAATACGGGCTTCAACGAGATCCATCTGCCCAGCCTGCAGCCCGGATCGAGCATCATGCCCGGCAAGGTGAATCCCGTTCTGCCGGAGCTGACCGCGATGGTCGCCTTCCAGGTCATCGGCAACGACACTACCGTCGCGATGGCGGTGCAGGCGGGGCAGCTTGAGCTGAACGTGATGATGCCGGCCATGGCGCACGCCACGCTGCAGTCGATTACTATCCTGACCAACACCCTGCGCGAGCTCGACGTGCACTGCATTCGCGGAATCACCGCGAACCGTGAGCGCAACGCGTTTTACGCGTCGAGCACGATCGCATTGGCGACCGCGCTGAACCCGTATATCGGCTATCGCAAGGCGGCGGAGCTGATGAAGGAGTCGGTCACCTCCGGCCGCTCCATCGTGGAGCTGGCTCGCGAGAAGAAGCTGCTGAATGAAGACCAGATCGCCGAGATTCTTGACCCCAAAAACATGACCGAACCCCATGCACGAGAGGGCAAAGGTTCGGCCGGATGAGTCTATTTTGGGCCTGAATGGGTAGGTCTAATTTATATCGTGAGACGACTATATCGTAGTGCGATATAAATTGGTCCAACCAATTTCAGGAGGGCAGAGCAGTTTACTTGATGCGTCCGAACCGGTAGACGACGCCGAGGTTCACGCCCAGGTTGTTCTGGATCGTTCCTCCCCAGGTCGAGCCCAGGTAGGTCGGGGTGATGCGAAAGGCGAGGTTCGGATAGAAGTTGTAGTCCAGGTTCACGCCGGCCGAGAAGACCGTGCGCGTCTCCGAGGGCCAGATGCCGAGCTGATCTGCAGGAATGCCCTTCGATCCGCTGTCGAACTTGCCGATTCCCGCGCCCACCGTTCCGAAGACGCTCGCCGCCATCTTCTCCCTGAGATAGAAGCGATAGTTCGGCCCCGCCATAAAGGTGTACTGCGAGATCTGCGGGTTCGGGAGGGTAAAATTTGTGTTGCCGATCTTGGCATTGCCGTAGGCTCCGCGTACATCCGCCAGGATCCCGAGCTTCGGGGTGAAGTAGCGGGTTCCCGAGAGCCAGAAGGTGACTTCGTTATTTCTCTGCAGGTCTTCGCCGGAGCGGAAGCGAAGGTATCCGCCTCCTCCACCGACCTCCCACTTGTGGCTGTAGGTATCCTGAATGGTTCGCTCGATGCGCGCTCTGCGGTTGGCATTGGTCTCGCGCCGCGCGTGAGGCAGAAACTGGGCCTTAAGGGTGGTCGCTCCGCTGGCTAGGAAAACGGCTGCCAGCGCGGCTGCCGCACACTTCACACTAAACCTGAAACCGAACATCAACGATTACTCCTGCACTTGCTGGGCTCTTGCTATGGTGGAACCTGAGGGATGCAGCCGGAACTCGGACTGCGGTCCCTTTCTATTAGAACATCCGCGGGCGGCAAGCGGTTCTTCCCGTGGAATTTGCTGGTTGAAAGGCGTGGTTTTCATGGCGAAGAAGGGCAGCAGCGGAGGCTTCGGCAAGCTGCTTCTTGGATTTGTACTCGGCATCGCGGCGGTCATCGCCGCAGGCTATGCGTGGCTTTCCTTCGGCAATCTACCGGTCGCAGTCAGCGATGCGGCACTTCCGCTCGAGAAGCAGCTGGTCGGGGTCCCCCTGCACAACCGCATCGACCGCGAGAAGAAGGATCCTCCCTTCGGAACCAGCGAGGACGTCTTCGAGGGGGGAGCCAAGGTCTATCACGCCCAGTGCGCGAGCTGCCACGGGACTCCCGGGCACGATGTGGGATACGCACGGCATATGTATCCTGAGGCTCCACAGCTCTGGAAGAAACATGCGCATAGCAACGTGGTTGGGGTCAGCGACGACGAGGCCGGCGAGACTTACTGGAGAATCGCCCATGGAATCCGGCTGACGGGAATGCCGGCCTTCAACAAGACCCTCTCCGACACCGAGATGTGGCAGGTCAGCCTGCTGCTGAAGAACGCCGACAAGGAGATCCCCGATCCGGTCCTGCGCATCCTGCATGGCCAGTAGTCGTCGTCCGATCTAATTGGCCTTCCGGTCGAAGAGGCAGAAGGAACCGATCTCGCCAGGCAAAAAAAACGCGACCCGAAGGCCGCGTTTTTTTGTTCTGCGTTGTCTTTAGTGAAGGTTATACGTCACGCCGGTTACAAACTGCAGGCTGTTCTTGTTGAACCCGAAGGCCGGGTTGTTCAGGTAGTTATCCAGCAGGTTCACGCTCAGGCTCAGGCGGTGATAGACCGGCATCGCCAGGCCGAGCTGGCCGATGGCGGACCAGGCGTTGGTGTTATTCCACGATTGAATGTAGGTGCCGCTTTCGGTGAGCAGGATCTTGCCCGGAAGCGTGCGCCTGTAGGCTTCGCCGAAGGTTGAACCGATGAGGTTCTGGTCCTGGCTGATGGGAATGCTGGGATCGTTTGGATCGAGAGACTGGATAAAGCGCTGGCTCTCATAGTGAATATCCGCCTTCACATCGAGCTGATGAACCGCCGTCTGGAAGACCGTGTAGCCGAGGCCGCCACCGTAGATCTGCTGGAAGTTCAGGCCCTGGGAGTAGTTGTGATCGTACGAGAGACCACCCAGCACGTAGAGGCGGGGAGTCAGGTACTTGTCGTGCTCGAAGTCGGCGTGGAAGATGTTGGTCTTCGCCACCGCATCGGGCGTGGGTGGATTGGTCTGCGGTATTGTCGGCTGGGTCAGCTTGCCGTAGGTCTCCAGCAGGTTGAAGGTGGTACGCGTGCGTGGCGGAAGATAGGGCACGGTAGGGATCAACCGGATGAGGGAGATTCCAGCGGTCAGGGTCTGGCCGTAGGAGGTGGACTGGAGAACGGTCGCGCCGCCCGTAATCGCGCCATCCCATCCGCTGAAGATGCCGGGATGCCCGGTCAGTTCCTTGTTGTACGTCGCACCGTTTACGATATAGCCGACGTCCTTGCTCGCCACCGTCGTCGGGGTTCCGCCGGGGGGTGTCTCCCTGACTGCGCCATCCTCTACGGCGATGCCCTCCGGCTGCTTCGGTACCTTGGTGATCTTTTCGTCCTTCTTGAGGAGGATAAAGCTACTCCCCGAACGCAGCTCCTTCACCTTGTCCATGGAGACGGTGATCTCGCCGACAGCGTCGCTTTTGAAGAAGACATCGTCCCCGACTACGTGCTCGAGTTTTCCGGTCAGCTGGTCGCCGTTTTTGAAGACGACGACGTCCGGCGCGGCGGCCGGGGCCTTATCCTGCGCCCTCAAAGCCAGAGGAAGCAGCGTCGCAAGCATGGCAGCCAATGCGAAAGGGCGGACGAGGCACCTGCGACCTCGCAAATGGAATAGGGAGTGGATATCGAGGTGAGATGTCAATTCGTCTCCGATTGCCTGGTTGAAGATATTTAGATTTGGGCTAACTCCCATCTTAGACACAAGTTCCACGGTGTGGGTTGTCGCGCTTCGGCCTGGAATCTGAGGAATGTTAGGCGCCAAATTGCATATTTTTGCATTCGAAAGACGCAGGGAATTGAACCCGGAAAACGGAGCTGAGATGCGGCGTACTTCCTTTTAGGTGCACTTTTTTAAATGAACCTCTTGCCAATTGTTATTCGATCGGCATAGTATCCGTTTCGGCTTCGGTACAGTTCGCTTATCGCGCAACCGCACCCGGAGGCGAAAGTGTTGCAAATGAATTGCTTGACCAAACTTTTCGTTTCAGTGTGAGTTACATACCCAACTGCCTGACGGGGCGGCCTTTGCCCTGCAGTGCGTAAGGAAAGGTAAAAAAACGATGGCATGGTACGCCTATTGCATTGCCGAGAGACAGGCCTTTCCGGAACTCAGTCGGCATCGTCGCCCGATGCCGCTTGCCGGAGTTACGGGCCTGTTTGGGAACCAAACCTTTCTCTTTCCAGCCAGTGACCTTGCGGTTATCGTCTCCGAGCACAACGCCGAAGACAGCGCGCGGATCGACCAGCAGGCGCAAAAAGACCACGCCCGCGTGATTGCTGACTGCTTCAAGCACTCTACAGTTCTGCCTTTTCGCTTTGGAACGTCTTTCCAGGACGACGACGCTCTACGCCGCTCCGTCCGCTCCAACCAACGCCACTTCCTTGCCAATGTCGAACGTCTGCGCGGCAAGGCCGAAATGCACCTCAAGGTTCTCGTCGACGATATCTGTCCCGGCAACACCTTGCGCGATATGACCGTCGGCCAGCAGTACCTCACCAGTCTTCGCGAGAGCGCCAGTCGGCAGCGCGAGCGCCAGTCCAAGGCGCGGGCCCTCTCGGTCCAGGTGCATCGCATGTTCCTTCCCCTCGCCGAAGAGATCACCTGCAAGCGGATGGAGTCCGGCAAGATGCTCCTGGATATCGCTCACCTGATCGATAACAAGACCATCGAGCGTTACCAGAACAAGTACACCTCGGCGATGCTGCAGATGAAGGAGTGCCAGATGCAGCTTTCGGGTCCCTGGCCGCCCTATCACTTTGTTCATCGCACGACCACCCACCAGCAACACCAGCACACCGCTTAGCTGCCGAAGCCCAAGGAGCGAATCTCCCCGATCCCGGGTCACGATTCGCTCCTTTGTCTTTGAAAACAGATTGGTTAGGCTACTCTTTCCCCTCCCAAAGCATCGCACAAGAGTGCAGATAAAGTTACTCGCGGTTTCCTGTTGCAGAGTAATGCTCTGGCCGCGGAAGAAGGAGAGCGGAAATGCTGAGGAAAGAACCTCGTGGTATGCCGGTAGCACTGTTTCAGGCCTTGCTGGTTCTCGCTGGATTCTTGACGATCGGGTTGGTTCCGGGCCGTGCGGCAGGGGCCCAGGAAGCCAATCCGATGTCGCAGCAAGCCCCCCCGGACGACAACAAGATCACCAAGGAGTCCGAAGGCGTCTATCTGTATCGGGTGAAGGTGGTTCAGCGCGATCTGGATGCGGTCAATTATCTCCATCGCAGCGGATCCACACGGATCGCCTTTCGTGGGACGCCTCTGCTTCCCCTGGCCAAGGGCGAGGCCAAGGTGACCAGCGAGCGTGGCGGAATCACCATCGAAGCGCGCTTTGAGGGCCTGACCCCGGCCAATGGATTCGGCCGCGAATACCTCACCTATGTTCTCTGGGCCATCACCCCGGACGGCCGTCCCAACAATCTGGGTGAAGTGCTTCCCGCGGGAACGAAGAACAACATCACGGTGACGACTGCCCTTCAGTCCTTCGGGCTGGTCGTTACTGCTGAGCCTTACTTCTCCGTGACTCAGCCGAGCGACCTCGTCGTGCTCGAGAACCAGATCATCCAGGACAAGACCAACGGCGTCCTCGAGAAGGTCAACGCGCACTACATGCTTCTTCCGCGCGGTACTTACGCGGAGACCGAGGGCTCGAAGTCTGTCATCGACCCCATCACCCGCGACGAGAAGATGCCGCTCGAGCTCTACCAGGCCAACAACGCGCTTCGCATTGCACAGCAGGCTGGCGCGGATAAGTATGCCGCCGACATCTATAAAGAGGCGACGCTGGACCTGACGAACGCGACCGATATCCTTGGCGCGAAGAAGCGCGATGTCAAGATGGGAATCACCTATGCCCGCCAGGCGGTGCAGCGCTCGGAGGATGCCCGTCTTGTCACGCTTCGCAAGCAGGCCGCTGAGCGTCAGCGCAACGCCGAACTCGCACGGCAGGAGGCCCAGAACCAGGCGCAGCAGTCCGCGCTTGATGCTGAGCGCGCCCGCGCCGCACAGGCCCAGGCCGATGCCGAACGTGCCCGCGCAGAGGCCGCCACCGCCACTGCCCAGGCCCAGGCAGCAGCCTCGGCCAAGAGCGCGGACAGCGCGCGTGAAGCACGCGAACGTCTGCGCAGCCAGCTGAACAGCGTTCTGGCCACCAGCGAGACGGCTCGCGGACTGATCGTGAATATGTCGGATGTCCTCTTCGACACCGCCAAGTACACGCTCAAGCCGGCGACGCAGATCAGCCTGGCCAAGGTCTCGGGAATCCTGCAGGCCTATCCCGGCCTGAAGCTCCAGATTGAGGGGTATACGGATAGCACGGGAAGCCCGGAGTTCAACCAGAAGCTCTCGGAGAACCGGGCCGGGGCGGTCCGCGACTTCCTCGTGACCCAGGGCGTGAGCGCGGATCATACCGTCGCGACCGGCTATGGCATGGCCAAACCGGTCGCCGACAACAACACCGCGCAGGGCCGCTCGCTCAACCGGCGGGTGCAGCTTGTCGTCTCGGGCGACGCCATCGGCGTGCAGGAAAAGGGACCGGATGCAGATTCGACCCCGGTTCCCGCTCCGGCCCCGCCCGTGACCGGAACCGCCAATCCTCCGGAGTAGGGCACCAGAGCGGAGGAGAACGGATTAAAAGCTGGAGAGGCCTGCACGGCTCTCCAGCTTTTTGTTTATAAAAGTTCTATGGGAAATCTTAGCGGGAAGATCGTTCTGGTCACGGGAGCAAGTTCAGGAATTGGCCGGGCTACGGCCTCGGCGTTTGCGGGTGAGGGCGCGCGGGTCGCGATCTGCGCCCGCCGCGAGGACCGCCTCAAGGAGATCGCAGAGGAGCTTAGCCGTTCGGGTGCGGCGGCTGTTCACACCTTCAGCCTCGACGTCCGCGATCGCGCTGCGGTGGAGTCGGTGCTCGCCGCGCTGCCCTCCGAGTGGAAGGCGATCGATGTGCTGGTCAACAACGCCGGTCTGAGCCGCGGCCTGACCCAGGTCTACGAGGACGATCCCGAGAACTGGGAAGAGATGATCGACACCAACGTCAAAGGTCTGCTCTACGTCACCCGGGCCGTGGTGCCGGGTATGGTCGAGCGCGGTCGCGGGCACGTCATCAATCTGGGGTCGACGGCAGCCTACATGACCTATGCCAACGGCGCAGTCTACTGCGCAACCAAGGCCGCGGAGAAGTCGATCAGCGAAGGACTCAAGATCGATCTGATGGGAACTCCTGTGCGCGTGACCTCCGTCGATCCCGGGATGGTGGAGACGGAGTTCAGCGAGATCCGCTTTCGCGGCGACAGCGAGCGCGCAGCCAAGGTCTACCAGAACATCACGCCGCTCAAGCCGGAGGATGTTGCGGAGACCATTGTGTGGGCGGCCTCGCGGCCCGCGCACGTCAATATCCACACGGTGGTGATGACTACGATCGACCAGGCCAATTCGATGGTTCTTAATCGAAGGAGTTAGGGCGTATCGACAAATTCAAATCCGCTTTTTGGGGGGGAGAAAGATTCTGGCCTGCCGGCCGGGCCTCCTACGCGGAGGGCGGTCACTTCGTGACTTGTGTACTCCTTCGGGTGGCGCTCCCGTTGGTCGCTTGCATAAATCTTCGCGCCGACCAGCGGGAGACCCAAGGCGAAGCCGGTATACCCGTCACGAAGTGACCGCCGCCCGCGCAGGGCGACCGCGCGGCAGCGCACGCCTCTAACAAGCAGCGACAGGTGTGCGGCTGGGTTCCTGCCGTGGGCATCCTGCAGATAAATACAGGGATTCTTCGCCTTTGGCTCAGAATGACGAGCTATAGGAAGATGGCTGTGGGGAACAGGGCTGCGGGCGTACGAACGGCGCTCGACAGCCCTGGCACGGCGAGTCCGGCAACCGGACTCCTTACATATGCACGGTCCAGCCCAGTTCGGCCAGCTTCTCTTCGATATCGGCCAGTGCATTGGTCAGTGCCGAACGGCGGTGCGGACTCGAGGTTCTCTCGGAGAGAATTCGCTCGCGCTGCAACTCGAGTGCCTGCACACGGCGTTTGCGTTCGGCAACCTCTGCATTGCTCTCCGGCAGTTCCGGCTTAGGGGCGGCGGCCTGTGCCTGCTGTTCTTCCACGGATTTACTCTCCCATCCACGCGACATGCCCTCATTCTACGCCGCGAAGGACACATGCGAATGATTTTGCGGCAACTGTCGTCCGGCGATTTGAAAGTTCCAGCCGGGGGAGGACCCTTTACCGCCGCACGGAAGCGCGGCGATTGGAAGCTCTCGTGCCACAATGGATTAATACCCCGTCTTAGAATTAAGGTCATTCGCACCAACGAGGATCACCTGTTATGTGGATTGTTCGGCTGGCACTCCGGCGACCTTACACGTTCGTCGTCATGGCAGTGCTGATTCTGGTTTTGGGCATCGTGAGCATCGAGACGATGAGCACGGACATCTTCCCCACCATCGACATTCCTGTCGTGACCGTGGTGTGGACCTACTCCGGCACCAGCCCCGACGAGATGGAGAAGCGCTTCACGACCATCAGTGAGCGCTCGATGACGACGACGGTCAACGACATCGAGCACATCGAATCGCAGTCCGTGAGCGGCATCTCGATCATCAAGATCTTCTTTCAGCCCGGGACCAAGATCGAAGCCGCGGTCGCGCAGGTGACGGCGGTGAACCAGACCATCCTGCGCATTCTTCCCCCGGGAACGACACCTCCCTTCATTCTCCAGTTCAGCGCATCCAACGTGCCGATTCTGCAGGCGGTGATGTCCAGCGACAAACTGTCGGAGTCTGACCTCTACGACCTCGGGCTTCAGTTCGTTCGCACCCAGCTGGCGACGGTCCAGGGCGCGCAGGTTCCCGCGCCGTATGGAGGCAAGGCGCGGCAGATCATGGTCGACCTCGACCTGGGCCAGCTCTATTCGAAGGGGCTCTCTCCGACCGACGTCGTCAACGCGCTGACTGCGCAGAACCTCATTCTTCCCGCGGGAACGGCAAAGGTGGGAACGACGGACTATATCGTCCGCACCAACGCGAGCCCCGAGGTTCTGGACCAGTTGAACGACATGCCCATCAAGAGCGTGAACGGCGCGATGGTGTACATCCGCGATATCGGACACGTTCACGAGGGATTCGCGATCCAGCAGAACATCGTTCGCATCAACGGTCAGCGAGCCGTTCTGCTGACGATCCTGAAGGCGGCCTCCGCCTCGACGCTCGACATCGTCAAGCGAGTGCGCGAACGTCTGCCGGTGATTCAGGCAGGCCTGTCGCGCGATCTTAAGATCGACCTGCGGTTCGACCAGTCCCTCTTCGTGCGGGCCGCGCTGCAGGGAGTCGTCCGCGAGGCGATCATCGCGGCCAGCCTGACGGCGTTCATGATCCTGCTGTTCCTCGGAAGCTGGCGCAGCACCCTGATCGTCGCCATCTCGATCCCGCTCTCTATCCTGACCTCGATCATCGTGCTGAAGTTCTTGGGCCAGACGCTGAACACGATGACCCTCGGCGGCCTGGGGCTTGCGGTCGGCATCCTCGTCGACGACGCGACGGTCGAGATCGAGAACATCCACCGCAATCTGGGGCAGGGCAAGGAGATCGAATCCGCGATCCTCGATGGAGCCTCGCAGATCGCGGTGCCGGCCTTCGTCTCGACGCTGGCCATCTGCATCGTCTTCGTCCCGGTGGTCTTCCTCTCGGGGGCGGCGAAGAGCCTCTTCACACCGCTCGGCATGGCCGTGGTCTTCGCCATGCTCGCCTCGTATCTGCTCTCGCGAACCCTGGTTCCCACCATGGTCAAGTTTCTTCTGGCCAGCGAGGTGGAGATGTACCAGGATCACGAGCCGGGCGGGGAGCACGGCTCCGTTCCCGCGAAGGCGAACTGGATCTGGCGCATTCACTTCCGCTTCAACGATGCCTTCGAACGTTTTCGCGCGCGCTATCACGGTGTGCTCGACTGGGTTCTTGGCCACGCTGCCTTTTCGCTGGGATGCTTCGCCCTGTTCATCGCCCTCTCGGCCTGCCTGCTGCCGTTCATCGGGCAGGACTTCTTTCCCACGGTTGATGCCGGAACCTTCCGGCTGCACGTTCGCGCCGCTCCTGGAACCCGTATCGAGGAGGTGGAGCGCATCTTCAGCGAGGTGGATGCGACCATTCGCGACGTGATTCCGCAGAAGGAGCTCGACCTCATTCTCGACGATATCGGGATTCCGGCCGGTGGCTTCAATCTCGCCTTCGGAGACGGCAGCCTGACCGATGTGCAGGACGGCGAGGTGCTGGTTTCGCTCAAAGAAGGTCACCGTCCCACCATCGAGTACCGCCGGCGCCTGCGCGAGGTGCTGCAGAAGAAGTTTCCCGATGTGACGTTTTACTTTCAGGCCTCCGACATCGTGAATCAGATTCTGAACTTCGGCCTGCCTGCTCCCATCGACATCCAGATCAGCGGTCGAGCCTTCTACTCGAACTACGAGGTCGCCAAGAAGATCCGCCGTGAGGTGGCCGCGATTCCGGGAACGACCGACGTGCACATCAACCAGGTGGTCTATGCTCCCGAGCTTCGGGTGATCGTCGACCGCAGCCGCGCGCAGACGATCGGACTGACGGCGGGCAGCGTCGCCAACAGCATGCTGTACGCGCTCGCGGGTAGCGGACAGGCCTCTCCCAACTACTGGCTGAATCCGCAGAACGGCGTCAACTACTCGGTGGTGGTGCAGACCCCGCAGTACCAGATGAACTCCCTCGACAAACTGAACAGCATCCCCGTGACGGCGGGAAACGCGCGCGGGGTTACGACGGATCCCGCTGCGACGGACCCCGCTTTGAGTGTCGCGCCGGGACCGCAGATGCTGAGCAATCTCGCGCGCGTCGATCGCGACTTCAGCCCATCGATCACGAATCACTACAACGTGCAGCCGGTCTTCGACGTCTTCGCCGATGCCCATCGCCGCGACCTCGGCGGGGTGGCGCGGGATATCGACAAGGTCATCGACAAGTATCGCAAGGAGCTTCCTCCGGGAACGACGATCACCATGCGCGGACAGGTCAAGAGCATGCGCGAATCGTTCACCGGGCTGGGCCTGGGAATGATCTTCGCCGTACTTCTGGTCTACCTTCTGATGGTGGTGAACTTCCAGAGCTGGCTGGACCCCTTCATCATCCTGACGGCTCTGCCGGGAGCAGCGTGCGGCATTCTCTGGATGCTGTTTTTGAGCAGCACGACCTTCAGCGTTCCCTCGTTGATGGGAGCCATCATGACGGTCGGCGTCGCCACCGCGAACTCGATCCTGATGGTCACCTTCGCCAACGATCAGCGCGCCGCGGGCATGGATGCGATTGCGGCCGCCTCGTCCGCCGGAGCGACGCGCCTGCGCCCGGTGCTGATGACCGCGCTGGCGATGATTCTCGGCATGCTGCCGATGTCGCTGGGCCTGGGAGAGGGCGGCGAGCAGAACGCCCCGCTGGGCCGCGCCGTGATCGGCGGCCTGATTGTCGCGACCTTTACGACGCTGTTGATTGTGCCGTTGATCTACAGCCGCCTGCGCAGCAAGGATCCCACGACGATGCAGATGGAAGAGGTGCCGGAGTAGAGGCACCGCTCGAGAGAGAAAAGAAGATGACCCAGATCGCCAACGCCGAACCCGTTCGCTCCAGCCGCGCGCCTTATGTGGGCGCTGCCGCATTCTTTTTGCTCATCCTCGTAGTGGGGATCGTCTTTCTGATTCCGAAGCTGCGTCATCGCGACGATCTTGAGGCCGAGGCCAGGGTGGCTGCGGGGCCGCCCGCGGTGCTGGTGGCGAAGCTCAGGCAGGGCGAGGCTGGAGGCCGCATCGAGCTTCCGGCGACGGTGCAGGCCTTCGATCAGACGCCGATCTACGCACGCACATCGGGATACGTGAAGGCCCGGTACGCCGACATCGGAGACCGCGTGCGCAAGGGGCAGCTGCTGGCCGAGATCGATGACCCGCAGACCGCGCAGGCGCTGATGCAGGCCAGGGCAAGCGTTCTCCAGACCAGGGCGCAGCTGCAGCAGGCCGAGGCCAACGCGAAGCTCTCGAAGGTGACCAACGAGCGCTGGCAGAGCCTGCAGCAAGAAGGCGTTGTGGCCCAGCAGGACGCCGATCAGCGGATGGCCCAGGCCAACGCCGATATCGCCAATGTCGCGGCGGCCAATGCGAACATCGCGGCGGGCGAGGCGAGTGTCCGCTCGCTCTCCGAACAGGCTTCGTTCGCTCGCGTCGTCGCGCCTTTTGACGGGGTCATTCTCTCGCGCGGCATCGATCGGGGATCGCTGATCAGCTCCGGCAGCCTGAACAGCGTGACCGGGATGTTCACCATCGGGCAGGCCTCCGTCGTGCGCATCTTTACGAACGTTCCCCAGTCCAGCTCTGTGGGTCTAGCGAAGGGCCATCTCGCCAGCGTCACCTTTCGCGAGCTCCCGGGCAAGGTCTATACCGGCAAGGTCGAGCGCACCAGCCAGAGCATCGATACCAACACCCGCACGCTTTTAGTCGAGATCGATCTGAAGAACGATGGCCGCATCCTTCCGGGGATGTACGCGACGGTCAGCTTCGACGTGCCTCCGGGAGTGGGCGCTCCGGTGCTGCTGCCGGCCAACGCTCTCGTAATCCGGTTGGCGGGTCCGCAGGCGGTCGTGGTCGACTCCAACAACGTTGCACGCTTTCGCTCCATCGTCCTCGGCCGCGATCTGGGAACGGCGACCGAAGTGGTCGGTGGTCTGGAGGCCGGGGACACCGTCATCCTCAGCCCGGGCGATGCCGTTACCGACGGGGCCAAAGTTCAACCCCAGATGAGGCAGTAGGGACCTCCTTCATGTAACCTGAAGAGTCGGCATGGAGGAGTAGCTGTGATCGTTGAGATCGAGGGCCTGAGGAAGGTCTACGAGGGCAAGCAGCGGGTGGTGGCCGTCGATGGAATCGACCTTTCGGTCGAAGCCGGTTCGCTCTATGGATTTCTGGGGCCGAACGGCGCCGGCAAGACCACCACCATCAGCATCTGCACGACCCGCGCTCTGCCCACCACGGGGCGGGTACGGATCGCCGGAATCGATGTCGTGCAGTCTCCGTCGCAGGCGCGGCGCTGCATCGGGGTGGTTCCGCAGTACAACACGCTCGATCGCGCATGCACGGTGTATGAGAACATCCACTTTCACTGCCTCTACTTCGGCTTCTCCCGCATCGAGGCCAAAAAGCGCACCGACCGTCTGCTTGAGCAGTTTCACCTGACCGAGCGCGCCGAGTCTTATCCGGCGCAGCTGTCTGGAGGACTCGCCCAGCGCGTCCAGATCGCGCGCGCCATCGCGCATCATCCCAAGGTTCTCTTCCTCGACGAGCCGAGCGCCGGACTCGATCCGCAGAGCCGCATCGCCATGTGGGAGGCCGTCAAGGGACTTCGCGAGGAAGGCATCACCGTCGTCCTGACCACGCACTACATGGAAGAGGCCGACGAGCTCTGCGACCGCGTCGCGATCATCGACCACGGGAAGATCCTGGTGGAAGATACCCCGTCGCTGTTGAAGAACTCGGTCGGAGCGCAGCGCGTCTACGAACTCGATCTCCGCGACCTGCGGGGAGTTCCGCAGCTGATCGCGGCCCTCGAGCGGCTGCCCGGCATCGCCAGCGTCGAGGCGACCGCCAAGGGAGTGCGAGTCTTTGCCGGCGGAACCGAGGGCCTGCTCTCCGATGTCGTGCACGCTGCCAATCCACACGGTTTGCGCGACCTCACCATCACAGAACCGAGCCTCGAGACCGTGTTCATCCGGCTCACCGGCAGAGACCTTCGCGAGTAAGACGAGATGTCCCTATGACTGAACTAGCCACCATCGATCCCCAGACCGCAGCGCCGCCGGCCTCCAACGGCTCCATGCAGATGCAGTATCTCCGCGCCTTTGCCGGTCTGTTCCTCCGCGACCTGCACGTCCTGCGCCGCGAGATCTTTCCCTTCATCATCCGCGTCTGCATGAACCCCATGCTCTTCCTCTTCGTCTTCACCTTCATCATGCCGCACATGAGCGGAGGCGCCTCGATGAACCCGACCTCGGCTGCCATGGGGACGAACTTCGGCACGGTTCTGCTTCCCGGCCTGATGGCGGTGGCGATCATGTTCAGCGGCATTGCCGCGGTCGCGCTCCCGCTCTCCCAGGAGTTCGGCATCACCCGCGAGATCGACGACCGTGTGATGTGCCCGCTGCCGGTCGCAGCGGTTGCGATCGAAAAGATCATCTTCTCGGCGATGCAGAGCATCATCGCCGCCATCGTCGTCTTCCCGCTCGCCTACTACATTCCCACCACCCCGGTGGTGGCGCACGTCGATCACTGGCCGTACCTGATCGCGATCCTTGTTCTCGCCTCCGTCACTTCGGGCGCGCTGGGCCTCACCATCGGAACCACGGTCGAGCCCAAACAGATTGGCCTGATCTTCGGCGTCGTCGTGATGCCGATCACCTTCCTGGGCTGCGTCTACTATCCGTGGATGGCGCTTAGCCAGATCCGCTGGCTCCAGATGGGGGTTCTGATCAATCCGATCGTCTACATGAGCGAAGGCCTGCGCTCCGCGCTCACGCCCTCGCTTCCGCATATGCATCCCCTGCTGATCCTCGGAATGCTGATCTTCTTCCTCGTCCTGCTAACGTGGCTGGGAGTTCGCGGCTTCAAGCGCAGAGTGATCGGGTAAAAGTTTCAGGCAGAGGAGTCCGAAAGAACCGCAGGTCCCTCCACTTCGCTGCGCTTCGGTCGGGATGACACTTCTGTGAGCCGAGCGAACGATGGGGCGTGCTGGGCTGCCGAGCACCAAGGACTGCGTACTCTTTCTAATTTTCAATCAAGGAAACAAGCCGGCAGGCGTGGATCAGTCGAAGGCCGCAGCCGAGACATTCTTTGCGAGAAGATCCGTCGCGATCTGTTTCCCGTGAAAGCGCCCGTTCTCAATAAAGATCTCGTTCGTCCGCTCTCCCGCGACCACCACGCCGGCAAGATAAATTCCGGGAACATTGCTCTCAAGCGTCGCCGGATCGCACGCGGGGCAGCGATCGTTCGCCTCATCCAGCCGCACTCCGAGAGCCTCCAGGAACTTGAAGTCCGGTTGATAACCCGTGAGCGCGAAGACGTACTGGTTGGGGATCGTCCGCTCTCCCTCCGGCGTCTTCAGGGTGACCTCGTCTTCCGTAATCCGCACGACTCTGCTTGAAAAGAAAGCCGTGATCTCGCCGTTCTTTATGCGATTGTTGATATCCGGCAGAATCCAGTACTTCACGTGGCGGTGCATCTCCGCGCCGCGATGCACCAGCGTGACTCGCGCTCCGTGCCGCCACAGATCGAGCGCGGCGATGGCAGCAGAGTTCTTGCCCCCGATCACGACGACATCGAGATCGTAGAAGGGGTGCGGATCGTGATAATAATGAGCGACCTTGTTCAGGTCTTCGCCGGGAATACCGAGATAGTTCGGCAGATCGTAGTAGCCGGTCGCCACCACAAGTTTGCGCGCACGGTGTTGAAGCGGCCGCCCGAAGCGATCAACGGTATCGACCGTAAAACTTCCATCGCTTCCCGAGACCCGTTCCACGGTCTCGTACTGCCGCACGTCCAGCCGGTAGTGCTCGGCCACCTTGCGGTAGTATTCGAGCGCCTCGTCGCGGCCGGGCTTCTGGTTGGGACTGGGGAAGGGAATATCCCCGATCTCGAGCAGCTCGGGAGTGGTGAAGAAGGTCATGTTCGACGGATAGTGAAACAGCGAGTTACAGAGACATCCCTTGTCGATCAGGACTGCGGTGAATCCCGCTCTCTGCGCCTCGATGGCGCAGGCCATGCCGGTAGGACCGGCTCCGATGACCACCAGGTCCGCGATCGCTTCCTTGTGGGTCGCCTGCTCACTCATACATCCATCTTACTGAAGATGATTGCGCGCTCACTGAAGAGGGCCGCGCGGCCTCAGCTCTCCAGCGAGACCAGCTTGTGCGCGATCGCGAACAGCGCCAGCTCCAGCCGCGTCGAGACCCCGGTCTTGTCGAAGATATTCGAGAGATGCCGCTTTACCGTCTCCTCGCTGATCGCGAACTGTTTGGCGACATCCTTGTTGCTGCAGCCCTCGACGATACAGGTCACCACGTCGAGCTCGCGCGGAGTCAGCCCATAGGTCTTCTTCTCCGGTACCGCTGCGGCCTGCTTCATCAAGCTGTTGAGCGCCGTCACCAAATTCATCACGCGCTCGCCGCCGATCCAGTAGTCTCCGGAGAGAACCGCGCGCATCGCCTTCGTAAGATCCCCCGCGACCGAATCCTTCAGCACAATTCCGCGCGCCCCGATCTGCAGAGCTTCGATGACCTCCTGCGTCGAGACCGTGCTGGTCAGCAGAATAATCTTCACTCGCGGAGAGCGGTCCATGATGGCGCGCATCGCCTCCAGGCCCGGCAGACGCGGCATCTGCACATCCAGCAGAAGGACGTCAGGCTCCAGCTCCAGCGTCTCGGTGATCGCGACATCGCCGTCCTCGGCCTCGCCCACGATCTCAAACCCCGGTTCGCTCTCGAGCATGTTCCTTACGCCAAACCGAACCACCGGATGATCGTCCGCGACGATAATGCGGACCGATGGAGCAGCTGTTGTCGTGGCGTTTTTATTGGCAGGCTTCTTCTCAGCTTCCTTCATGAGTGCCTTTTCCCTTCATCTCGGCGATGCTGTTGTTGCTGGCAGTAGATTGCGTTCCACCAGCATACCCTCGAGTCGCACGCAGGCAGTGTGCAGCTCTGCAAGCGCAACGGTTGCATCGGTTTGGTCCAGACCGCCGCTCTCGAGAGACCCCGCAAGGTCCTTCAGCTCCGACGCCCCAACCATACCGCAACTTCCCTTAATAACATGCGCCTGTTTCCGCCAGGTTGCATCGTCGCCATGGTTCGCCGCTTCTCGCATCTCCTCCAGACGCCGACGAGTATCGTTCAGGCAGAGAGCATAGAACTCCACAAGCCGCTGCCGGCTCATGGACGCGGCAAGCTGGCCGCACACGGTATCGTCCAACGCCTTCGCGAAGACTGAACTCTCCTCCTCGCAGCCTGTGTCCTTCCCCGCGAGAATGTCTGCCAGCGCCTCCATCGCAAACGGCTTGCGCAGGAATCCATCGAAGCCTGCAAGCATCTCGCCTGCGGCATCGCTTGCGCTGATCGCGACGAGGCAGATCTCCGGGCCGCAGACCTCGCGCAACTCCGTCGCCAGCCGGGCTCCTCGCAGGCCCGGCATCTGCACGTCCGCAAGCACCGCATCCGGAAGAGCCGTCTTGCGCCGCCGCAGATCTTCAAAAGCCGCCTCGCCCGACTCCGCTGTCTCGACGCTGTAGCCCTCGCGCGCCAGCAGCATCTGCAACAGCTCGCGGCTCACAGCATCGTCATCCACCACAAGGACCCGTTGCGGTTCATGCGCGGTCATCCCGGAAGAGTATCAAGCGGCAGTTTTCCGTGCCACTGTCCCCGCGCAGGCGGTACAGTAGTTTTCATGGCACCTGGGGATCTCTCGCCACAGCAGAATCGCGCCGACGAGGCCTCAGTCGCGTCCCAGCTACGCCTGTTGACCGCGCGGGTGGAATCGCTCGAGCACGAGCTGGCTCAGCTCAGGGCATCCGGCAAAGGGCAGCCGCTCGAAGATCTCGTCCAGAGCCCGCCTCCTCCGCCGCCCTTTCCATCGCACGCTGTTGCCTCATCATCGCAGCCTGTGGCACCGCCGCCGATCGCGCCAAACCCGATCCCTGCCTCCTCCCCTTCGCTCGAAAACCGTCTCGGAGCTCAGGTCTTCAATCGCGTCGGAATCATCGCGCTGATGATCGGCACCACATGGTTCCTCAAGCTCGCCATCGACAACCAGTGGATCGGCCCCGTCGGCCGCATCCTCATCGGCCTGGTCGCAGGCGCGGGTGTCGTCCTCTGGTCCGAGCACTTCCGGCGCAAGGGCTTTCCGGCCTTCTCCTACTCGCTCAAGGCCATCGGCTCCGGCATCCTCTATCTCTCGCTCTGGGCCGCCTACCAGCTCTACCATCTTCTTCCCGCACCGGCCGCGCTCGGCGGAATGATCCTGGTCACGGCCTGGAACGCCTACATGGCGTGGTCGCAGAACGCCGAGCTTCTCGCGGCCTACGCGCTCGCCGGTGGACTCTCCACTCCGCTGCTGCTCTCGGCCGGAGGCAACCACCAGATCTTCCTCTTCACCTATCTGCTCGCCATCGACGCCGCGACGGTCGCGCTGGTGCGAATCAAATCCTGGCCGCGCCTTCTGCTCGCCGCCTTTCCCGCGACGGTGCTTTACTTCATCGTCTGGTACACCGGCTTCTATGCGGAGCCCGCCTTCGCCGTCACGACCCTCTTCGTTGGCCTCTTCTTCCTCGTCTTCGCGAGCGTGGCCCTTGGCTCTCCGGCCATCGCGCCCGATCGGCGTCGCGGACTTCTGCATCTCCTCGGCCGTTTCACCCCGCAGATCCTGCTTCCGCTCGGCAACGCCGCCTTCGTCTCGCTCGCCCTCTACTCGGTCATGCAGGACTCCGGCCGCCACTGGTTCCTGCCCTGGCTGATGCTCATCCTCGCCGCGATCTACCTCCTGATCACACGCCTGCCGCAGGAGCCTGTGCCTGCGGCGATGCATCTCTCGCTCGCCGTCGTCTTCCTCACCATTGCCATTCCCCTGAAGGCGAGCGGCCACTGGATCACCGTCGCCTGGCTGGTCGAAGGAGTCGCCCTGCTCTGGGTCTCCATTCGCACAGCTGTCTCTGAAGGTCCAGCCGCTGTCTCTCAAGGCAACGTCCCTTCGCCTCTTGATTCCTCCAACGTCCTTCGCTGGCTCTCCGGGGCATCGCTTGTCCTTGGACTCGGCGGCCTGATCGTCACTCCCTTCTGGTTCGACGCCGGTCTCGCGCCGACGTTCTTCAATCACAATTTGGGCACGGCACTTACCGCCGCCGCCGCCTTCGGGGGCGCCGCATGGCTCGCCCTGCGAACCCGCCGCGTCGACCAGCCATCCTGGCCCGCATGGTCGCAGTTCGCATTCCTCTCGGTCGTCGCAGTCGATCTCGTCGCGGTGCTGCTCAGCCTGCGCGAGATCGCCACCTCGCGCTTTGGACCGCAACCGCATTCGTCCTTTGCCAACGCGGACTTCGGCATGGCGCTCCTTGGCCTCGCCCTTCTCTGCGGCGTGGCCTGGCTCGCCTTCCGCATCGCCCTCGCCGACCGCGCAACCCTTCTCTGGGCGCAGCTCTCCGGCGGCTCCGTGATCCTCATCAACCTCATCGCCATCCT
>Ga0193742_1000743_pt1 | contig 20901 bp, 17 predicted proteins | sample L2c1metaG_FD_165511 | JGI IMG/M metagenome (GOLD analysis project Ga0193742, IMG submission 165511) | Soil microbial communities from a riparian zone of the East river system, Colorado, United States - L2c1 | ecosystem: Environmental > Terrestrial > Soil > Riparian zone | place: USA: East River... | reverse complement strand
GTGAAGGTGCCGGCCCGCTGCACCACCACCGCGTCCTCCGCGAAGAGCGCGATCAGCTCCTCCAGACGAGCCTCGTTGACGAGACGCATGTACGCGCCGGCCATCTCCGCGGGATCGCCCATCACACCCTCGAGGTCGGGCCGGGCGCCGGCTCGGCGGCCGGCGTCGACGGGACGAACCGCATCAGCGTGCGGAGCCCGAGGTGCTGGGCCACGACGTGCTCGTTGTCGCGCACCTCTTGTGCGGTGCCCTCGTACACGAGCGCGCCGCGGCTCAACACGTACACGTAGTCAGCCAGCCCCAGGGCCTGGATGGCGTTCTGGTCGACGATGACCATCGCCACCCCGAGGTCCTTCAGCAGCCGGATGCGGCTGAACATGTCCTTCACCGCCAGCGGGGCCAGGCCGAGGCTCGGCTCGTCGAGCAGGACGATCGTGGGCTTGGCCATGAGCGCGCGCCCGATGGCGAGCATCTGCCGCTCGCCGCCGCTCAGCTCGCTGGCGGGGACGTGGCGCCGCTCCTCGAGCCGGGGGTACACGTCGAACGCGAACCGGATGCGCTCCTCGCGCTCGCGGCGCGAACTGCGCAGCGCACCCAGGAAGAGGTTGTCCTCGACCGTGAGCTTCTCGAAGACGCCGCCGCCCTGGGGGACCTGTACGAGGCCGGCTCGCGTGCGGCGGTGCGGCCGCCAGCGCGAGACGTCCTGCTCCTTGAACACCACCGAACCCGTCGACGTGGCGGTACCGGACAGGCCCCGCAGCACGCTCGACTTGCCGGCGCCGTTCGGCCCCAGGATGGCGATGGACTGACCCGGCTCGATGCGGAGGTCGACATCCGACACCCCGGGCACACCCCGGTAGGTGACGCACAGCTTCTCCGCTCGCAGGACCTCAGACTCCGACATAGGCCTCGACAACTCTCGGGTCGGCGAAGGCCTCTTCCGGAGCACCTTCGAAGATCGCTCGTCCGGCATCCATGACCACGACCCGGGAGCAGGTCCCCTCCACGAAGTTGAGGTCGTGGTCGACCAGCACCACGGCGACGCCCAGGTCGCGCTGCTGGAAGATCTGGTCCCGCATGAGGTCGGCGTGGGCCTGGCTCACACCCGAGGTCGGCTCGTCGAGCAGCAGGACGCGGGGCCGGCCCACGACGGCTCGGGCGAACTCGACCTTGCGGCGGCTGCCGTGCGACAGAGCGGACGCGCGCCAAGCGCAGAACTCCGCCGCACCGACGAGATCGAGCGCTTCCATCGCCGCCTTCTCCTCGGCGCGGCGCCGCTGGAAGAAGGACCCCTCGGGGCGGTCGGTCTTCCAGGCCGACGAGTACTTGATCGCGGCCACGATGTTCTCCAGGGAGGTCGTCATCTCGTTGAACCTCGGGCGCTGGAAGGTGCGCCGGATGTCCATGCGGGCGATCGCCTCGGGCGGGAGGTCGGTGATGTCGCGGCCGGCCAGCTCCACCCGGCCGGCGGTCGGGGCGACGAAACCCGAGATGACGTTGATCAACGTCGACTTCCCCGACCCGTTCGGCCCGACCAGCCCGCAGACCTCGCCGGGGCGCACCGAGAGGCTCACCCCACCCAGCGCCCGGACACCGCCGAACCGCACCTCGGCGTCGTGCACCTGCAGGACCGGTTCCACATCGTCGAGGCTCATGACGCCTCCTGCGTCGCCGCGGCCAGTGGCTTCAGCGGTGCTCCGACGCCGCCGCCCCGCCCCTCGGCGCGAGCCATGGTGCGCATCCGCCGCCGGGCCCACAGCGCCTGGAACGTCCCGGCGATGCCACCGGGGGCGAAGCGCACGATGACCAGGACGATCGCGCCGATGCCGATGTCACGCCAGGTCCCGAGGTCGCGCGTCCACTCGGGCAGTGCCGTGAAGATGGCGGCGCCGATGAGGGGACCGCTCCAGTGTCCGACGCCCCCGACGACCACCATGGCCATCAGGGTCAGGACCAGCGTGAAGACGTAGTCGCCGGGCGACACGCCGCCGAGCCAGTAGGCCCGGACGGATCCGCCCAGGGCGCCGAGCCCCGCCGACACCATCACGAGGATGGTGCCCATCCGGTCGACCTTGAGCCCGAGGGCCGACGCCAGCTCCGGATCCTCCCGGCGGATGGCGACGAGTGACGCCAGCCGGGAGCGGCCGAAGACGAAGAAGCCGAAGGCGATCACGGCCACCAGGAGCACCAGCTCCTCGCGTGAGAGCTGGGCCCGGAACCCGTGCAACCCGATGGCCCCCCCGGTGATGCTGGTGAGATTCCGGCCAAGCGCACCGATGAGGACGACGAACCCGACGGAGGCCACCGCGAGGTACACACCGTCGAGCCGCCGGAGCAGCACCTGCAGCAGCAGCGCCGCCAGCAGCGCGACGGCGATGCCGGCCAGCGTCGCCATGATCGGGTGCCACCCGTGGTCGCCGCTGAGGATGCCCGCGGAGTACGCCCCGACGCCCATGAAACCCGGGTAGGCGACGTTGAACGCGCCACCGCTCAGGGCGGCGCTGGCGGCGTAGGCGAGGACGCAGTTGATCAGCATGATGTCGATGGCGACATCGCTGAGGCGGAGGACGTCGAGCATCAGACCGCCCTGACCTTCTGGACGCCGAGCAGCCCGCCCGGCCGGGCCATCAACACCAGGACGAGGATCCCGAACGCCGCCATCGTCTGCCACTGCGTGCCGAAGTAGAAGCCGAGGAACGCCTCGGCCACCCCGAGCCCGAGCGCCACGACGAAGGTACCGCCGATGCTGCCGAGCCCGCCCACCACGACGATCACGAAACCCTTCGCCAGGAGATCCGTGCCGTTGGCGTAGTCGAAGGCGGAGAGCGTCATGGCGAGGAGCATCCCGGCCAGTCCGGCGAGCGCCCCCGCGAGGGCGCTGCAGCCGGCGGAGTAGGCGTCCACGTTGACGCCTATGAGCCCGGCCGCCTCGTGATCGTTGGCCAGCGCTCGCACCTGCCGACCCACCTGCGTCTTGGCGATGACGACGGCCAGGGCCCCGAACAGCACGATCGCCGTCCCGAAGGTGATGAGCTGCGCTCTGCTCACGTAGAGGTCGCCCCACCGGTAGGTCGAGGACGCGAAGACGTCCCGGGGGAAGGGGACGACCTGGGCGTGGGTGCGCACGATGGTGATCGAGTTCAGGACGAACCAGATCGCCACCGACCCGATGAGTGTCGCCCGCTCGGCTTGACGAGCGGAGAGCCGCTCGGCCCGGCGGATCGGCCGGATCATGACGAGCTCCTGCAGGAGCCCGCACGCCACACCGACGAGGACGCCGACCAGGATGACGACGAAGATCGACGACGACCCCGGGTACGACGAACCCGCATACTCGATGGCCAGCACTGGCGCGAGGGTGAGCATGGCCGCGTGGGCGATGTTGATCACCCGCAGCACGCCCACGCTCAGGCTGAGACCCAGGGCGAAGATCGCGTACAAACCCCCCGCCAACACTCCCGGTACGGCTACTTCGAAGATGAACAAGGGTGCCCCCCTCATCGCTGTTGTCCAGCCACGGATGGTGATGCTCATGCGGTGTCGCTCAACGCGGCTACCACGCCTTCACGAAGCTGAGCGGCACCTCGACGACGGTCGGACCGGTGATGTCCAGCGCGGCCGCGAGGTCCCGACCCGACCTCGCGACCTCGTGACCGAACCCGAAGACCTTCGCCAGCTCGGCGTAGTCGGGGTTCCAGAGGTCGATTCCCAGGTGCTCGGCCCCCCGGACCTCGCCGCGCCCGTTGTCGCGGAGCAGCCCGTACGCGCCGTCCACGAACACCACGATGGCGATGGGCAGCGACCGCTCCACGATGACAGGCAGCTCCGACGACCCCATCTGGAAGCCGCCGTCACCCACGAAGGCGGCCACGTGCGGTCGGCCCGCCTCGGCGAGGCCGACCGCCATCGGGATGGCGGAGCCCATGCACATGTAGCTCGACATCACATGGAGGCCGGAGCGATGGAGCGGGAGGTACTTCATGCACCAGAACGACGCCTTGTTCATGTCGAACGCCAGCGAGGCGTCCTTCGGGAGGCCGTCGGCCAGCTCGCGGACGAACTGCAGCTCCTCCGGCCCTCGAGCGGCGACGTCCGCGTCGACCCGAGCGCGGATGGCCGCGACGCGCTCCGCCGTTCCGGTCGACCGGCGCGCGCCCGCTGACGCGAGCAGCTTCTCGCACGCGGTCCGCGCGTCGCCGGCGATGGTCGCCATCTGGGGGTAGTGGGCGTGTGCGTCGCGCTCGGGGTCGATCCGGAAGGCCTGCTGGGGCAGTGGGAGCGTCCAGCCCCCGGTCCCGAGGTGGGACACCTTCGACCCCAGCACGAGGACGAGGTCGCTCTCCGACGCCAGCTCCCGCATCGCCGGCTCGGCCGGACCGGTCCCGAGCAGGAGCGGATGCCGCTCCCCCGCCACGCCCTTGCCCTGGAAGCTCGTCATGATCGGCGCGTCCAGGTGCTCGGCCAGCGCCACGACCGCGTCCGCCGCGTGCGAGCGGGCCACCCCACCCCCACAGAAGAGCAGCGGCCGGCGGGCGGCGGCGATGGCGTCGACGAGCGGGCCGAGATCACCGGCGGGACGCACCGGCACCCCTCCGGGCGGCCGGGGAGCGCCGACAAGGCTCGCCTCCTGGTTCCACGTGCGGGAGAAGATCTCGAGCGTGACCTGCCCGAACGGCAGCGCGCCGCAGGCGTTCCACGCCTCCCAGAACGGGGTGTCGAGGTCGGCCGACGACGCCCGCACGGCTTTCGTGCCGACCAGCGCCATCACCTGGTTCTGATGGGGGCTCTCGTGGATGCCTCCGGAGAAGGCGTCGCCGTCGTCATCCGCGTAGGTCGTGATGTGGAGGATCGGCAACGACGAGAAGCGCGCGTCCCCGAGGGCGGACAGCGCGTTGAGGGCACCGGGGCCCGTGGAGGTGATGACCACGCCGGGGCGACCGGTCGCTCGTGCGTAGCCGCTGGCCATGTAGCCGGCGCCCTGCTCGTTGCGGGCCGAGACGAACCGGGGCGAGCCGCTGCGCTCGAACGCGCCGAGCATCGGGAGCGAGTGCGTGCCGCCGATGCCGAAGACGACCTCGACGCCTGCTTGGTCGAGCAGCACCACCAAGCGTTCGGCCGCTGTCTGGTGCGTACTGCTATCGGCGGTCGTCGCCACTGGCCCCCCTCCAGATCGCGTGCAATGCGCTCGATCAACCCTGTCAGTCGAGCAGTTTCTGCATATAGTATTACTGGTACAGAGACGGGTGCAAGTACCAGGGGGTAGCAGATGAGCCGTGACATCTACGTCGACGGAGCCTGGGCCGCGTCGGCCGGAACCGAGCGAATCGACGTCCTCGACACGACGTCGGAGGAGGTGCTCGGGTCGGTCCCCACCGGCTCGGTCGCCGATGTGGAGCAGGCCGTGGCTGCAGCCGTCACCGCATCCCGGTCCTGGGCGGACACGGCGCCTGCCGAGCGCGCCCGCTACCTGCGGGAGATCGCGGCCGGCATCGACGCGCGTGCCGACGACATGGCCACGCTCATCGCGCAGGAGGTCGGCATGGTGAAGGAGGCCGCCCTCCGCGTGCAGGTCAGGCTCCCGGCGCTCTTCTTCCGGTCGACGGCCGACCTCCTCGAGGACTACCCCTTCGAGGAGCGGGTCGGCAGCAGCCTCGTCGTACGCGAGCCGATCGGCGTGGTCGGCTGCATCACCGCCTGGAACTACCCGGTCCTGCTGGTCGCCACGAAGGCCGCCGCGGCGCTCGCCGCCGGCTGCACGGTAGTGCTCAAGCCCAGCGAGATCTCGCCCCTCTGCGTCTACCTGCTCACCGAGATCGTCGACGAGGTCGGCCTGCCCCCGGGGGTCTTCAACCTGGTGAGCGGACCGGGCCCGGTCATCGGCGAAGCGCTGGCCAGGCACCCGGACGTGGCAATGGTGTCCTTCACCGGCTCCACCGGCGCCGGCAAGCGCGTGAGCCAGCTGGCCTCGGAGCACGTCAAGAGGGTGGCCCTCGAGCTCGGCGGCAAGTCGGCCATGGTGATCCTCGACGACGCCGACCTCGAGGGGGCGGTGACCGAGGGCGTCGCCCGCTGCTACCAGAACTCGGGCCAGACCTGCTCGGCCCTCACCCGGATGCTCGTGCCTCGTTCGAAGTTGGCCGAGGTCGAGGCGATCGCGGCGGCCGCCGCCGAGCGGCACGTTGCCGGCAACCCGCTCGATCCCGCATCGCTGCTGGGTCCCCTCGCCTCCGCGGCGCAGCGCGACCGCGTGCGCGACTACATCCAGCTCGGCATCGACGAGGGCGCCAAGCTGCTGACCGGCGGCACGGACGCGCCGGAGGGCCTCGACGCCGGCTACTTCGTCCGGCCCACGGTCTTCTCCGAGGTCACGCCGAAGATGACCATCGCCCAGGAAGAGATCTTCGGGCCCGTGCTCTCCATCATCCCGTTCGACGACGACGACCAGGCCGTCGAGATCGCCAACGACACGGTCTACGGGCTCTCGGGCGCGGTGTGGTCCGGCAGCCTGGAGCGGGCCGAAGCGGTGGCGCGCCGGCTGCAGGCCGGCCAGATCGACGTCAACGGCGGGCCGTTCAACCCGCTGGCGCCCTTCGGCGGCTACAAGCAGTCCGGCATCGGCCGCGAGCGAGGGACCTACGGCATCGACGAGTTCCTCGAGATCAAGTCGCTGCAGCTCCCGCAGGACGCGACCACCGTCTCCTCCCCGTCGGCATAGCGAACGGTTCACTCGGGAAAGGAGCGGCCCTCCAGCGGCGTGCCGCGGACCGCTCCCGCCTTGTTGGCGGCGGTGTTGCCCGGAGCGGGACGCCCCTGGCCGTCGACCCGCTGGGCATGCCCGCGGGGGATGCCCCCCTTCCAGTCGAAGCCCTTCGCCTCGTCGGGGTCGCCGCCTGGCGCGCCGACCCGGACCATCACGAGGTTCTCCTCGCCGGTGCTCCTGAACGCGTAGACGACGGCGTGGGGGATCACCATCCCCTCGAAGGCCTCGACCACCGTCTCCTCCCCGTCGGCGTCGACGAAGGTGGCCTGGCCGGCGAGCACGATGAACAGGTGATCCTCCACGGGATGGGCGTGGAGTTGGTTCTCGCCGCCCTCCGCGTAGACCTTCACATGACTCCACAGGCGCTCGGTCCTGGCCAGGAGCGTGGAGCTGCTCCCGGCGGCGAGGAGCGGGGTCCCTCGGAGGCTGAACGGAACGGCACGGTCCGGGCTGCGCGGTGGGTCGGTGCTCGCGGTCATGTGCGTCACGTCCCGCTGGGAACGAGGTCGAGGTGGTAGAGCTGGGCGGCGTTCCGCCACAGGACCTGGTCCAGGGGGACGTCGCCGAGTGACCGGAGGCCGGCCCGGATCACGTCGCGCGAGCGTGGCCAGGTCGAGTTGCCGTGGGGGTAGTCGTTCGACCACATGAACGCGCCCGCACCCAGGCCCTCGATGGTCGTCGTCGCGTTCGGGTCGCGGAAGAACGTCGCGAAGACCTGGCGGCCGAGGTAGTCGGACGGCGGGCGCCCGATGCCGGTCGGCGCCCGCTTCCCCAGCCGGTCGACGTAGTAGTCGAGCTGGTCGATCACGAACGGCAGCCAGCTGATCTCGTTCTCCACGAACACGACACGCAGGCGCGGGAAACGGTCGAGCGCGCCCGACAGGAGTAGCTCGAGCAGAGCATCAGCCGCAGCCAGGAGCTTGAGGTTGACGGCGTTGCGGTACACGGAGAGCCCGGCGGCGGCGATGTCGAGCGCCTGCCGCTCGAACACGTCCTTGCAGTAGCCGTGGCCCGACAGGATGTGCATGCTCACTGGGAGATCGAGCTGGCTGCACGCCTCCCAGAGCGGGTCGTAGTGATCGCCGCTGAAGGGCAGATCGGGGTGCGGCGTCTGCCACACCTGGACGCCACGGAGGCCGTGGGCCCGGCACCACTCCGCCTCGGCCACGGCGTCCTCCATCCGGTATGCGGCGACGAGACCGATGCCGACCAGCTGTGTGGGCGCGACCTGCACGAAGGTGGCCATCCACTCGTTGTACCGACGGAAGCAGCGCTGCTGGGCGGCCGCGTCGTCGAGGCCGAACAGCCGCAGCGCCAGCGACGGATAGAGGACCTCGGCGACGACGCCGTCGCGGGCCATCTCGCCCACCCGCGCGGCCGGGTCGTAGCCGCCGGGCCGGTCCGAGAACGTGGCCTGCTCGTTCCCCCAGTACCCGTCGGGCAACAGCCCATCCCAGAGGTCCACAGGCTCGATGACGTGCGAGTCGCCCGACACCAGGCCAGGAAGGATCCGAGCCTCGGCATCGGCCGGCCGGGCGGACGCGCTCATCGCCCCACCGCGTAGCACTGCATCGCGCGGGGGTCCGCGGCTCCTTGCAACATCCCGTCTCCTCCTCGCCCGACTGCGCACAGGCGGCTCAACGACCAGGCTCCGCTGCGGACGACGTGGTGGCCGCGGTCCTCGAGCCCGGCCAACGACTCCTTCGGGAACCGGGACTCGATCACGACGTCGAGCGGGTTCCTGGCACGGGGAGCGAACGACGACGGCATGTGCAGCGAGTGGAACGTGGGCGCGTCGATCGCCGCCTGGATCCCGAGCCCGTGGTGCACATGGCGCAGGAACGCGATCAGCGACCACTGGTCCTGCTGGTCGCCGCCCGGAGTCCCGAAGGCGAGGTACGGCCGGCCGTCGCGGTGCACCATCGTGGGTGTCAGCGTGGTCCGCGGCCGCTTCCCGGGCGCGAGCGACGACGCGAGGCCCGGCTCGAGCCAGAACATCTGGCCCCTCGTCCCGAGCGGGAACCCGAGCGCCGGGATCGTCGGCGAGCTCTGCAGCCAACCGCCGCTCGGCGTCGCGGACACGAAGTTGCCGTGGCGGTCGGCGACGTCCAGGTGGCAGGTGTCCCCCCGGGTGCCGTGGCGATTCACCGTCGGCTCGGTGTCGGTCGCGTGGACGTCGATGCCTTCCCCCAGCGGCAGCCGCGAGGGCAGCACCGGCGTGCGCCCGCCGGGCGCGCCGGGGAGGAGGTCGTGACGGGCCTCCGTGCCGATCTCCTTCCGCCGGGCGTCCGCGTAGGCGCTGGACAGCAGGTCGTCCAGCGGGACCTCGACGAAGGCCGGGTCACCGTAGTAGGCCTCCCGATCGGCGAAGGCCAGCTTCGCCGACTCGATCACGAGGTGGACGAGCTCTACGCCGTCGGTCTCGAGGTCGTCGAGGTCGAACCCGCTGAGCAGCGCGAGCTGCTGGCAGAAGACAGGGCCCTGACCCCAGGGGCCGGTCTTGTGGACGCGCAGCGACCGGTAGTCGAACGTGACCGGCGCCTCGACCGGCGTCACCCACCGGTCGAGGTCGTCGCCCGAGAGCAGGCCCGCGTGGCGGCGACCGGACGAGTCGTGGATCTCGGTCGTGGCGAACGCCACCATCGCCTCGGCGACGAACCCGCGGTAGAAGACGTCGCGGGCGGCCGCTATCTGGCCGTCCCGGTCACTCGACCGGGCCTCCGCCTCGGTGAGGAGGCGTTCGTAGGTGGCCGCGAGCACCGGGTTGCGCACCCGCGTGCCCGCGACCGGGCCCCGCCCGTCGTCGAGCCACGTCGCCGCCGAGGTCGGCCAGTGCTCCAGGAAGTGGGCCGTGACACCGTCGATGGTGGCGGCGAGCCGCGGGTGGGTGGCGAACCCGCGGGTCGCGTACCCGATGGCCGGTTCGAGCACGTCCCGCAAGGACAGCACACCGCGGGACAGCAGGGTCATCCACGCGTCGAAGGCGCCCGGCACGCAGGCCGGCAGGAGGCCGGACCCGGGGATCACGTCCAATCCGAGGTCGGCGAAGTGCTCGAGGGTCGCCCCGTCCGGAGCCGGGCCCTGGCCGGCCAGCACCACCGTCTCCTCGGTGGCGCTGTCGTACAGGATGATCGGCACCTCGCCACCCGGCCCGTTCAGGTGCGGCTCCACCACCTGGAGGACGAAGCCCGCCGCCACCGCCGCGTCGAACGCGGTGCCGCCCCGCTCGAGCATGGCCATCGCGCTCGACGACGCGAGCCAGTGCGTCGACGACGCCATGCCGAAGTCACCCTGCAGCTGCGGGCGCGTGGTGAACGTCGAAGCGTCCCCCATCAGGCCTCGTCCTCGCGGGCGGTCCGCTCCACGCTGGGCTGGTGCGGGAACTGGAGCAGCAGCACGGCGAACCCGTCGTCGGGCCCCGCCGCCAGGGTGGGGCCGGCCTGGCCCGGGCCGCTCCACCCGAGGGAGCGGCGGGAGTAGGGGCGACCGTCGTGCAACACCGTCCCGTCGAGCACGCAGTAGTACTGCGCGCCGGCCGAGGCCGGGCCGTCCACGACCCCGCCGGGCCCGGCGCGCAGCAGCGCCACAGCCAGCCCGTCAGCCTCCGGCGGCCACACGTACGTCGTGGCCGTCGCCCCGACGTCGAGGGCGGTGGCGGCGGACGGCTCGACGTCGACGTGGCGCGTGCGGGTCCCGCGCCTCGTCAGGCGGGCCCGGTCCTCGGGCATGTAGGCCGTGAAGGCGCTGGCCTCGGGCCGCAGCGTCCAGAGCCGGGCCGGCTCGGCCGCCGTCGAGAACGGGCCGTAGGTCGTGAAGGCGTCGGAGTAGTGGACCAGGAGCGGCCCGATCGGGTGGCGCTGGTACCGGGCGCCCGGAGCGCCGAAGAACACCTGGAACTGGTCCACCGGGTGGAAGTGGGCCGCGGCGCGCATGCCCGGAGGGAGGTCGACCAGGAACGCCTCGGGGCCTGGGACGGGCTCGTCGCGCCGGCCGAAGTAGTACCGCACCTCGTAGCGGTCGAACGCCTGCCGGGTGGAGGCCACCTCGATCCGGTCGGCCTCGTCGTAGTGGCGGAAGCCGGCCTCGGTCGTCGCGGCGGGCACGGCCGCTACCGGCCGATCGCGCACGTCGCGCGCCGCGGATCGGCCCCGCCCCGGAGGAGCCCCCGCTTCGGGTCCACGACCACGGCGCAGACGCCGCCGCCCACCCACGTGTGGTCCCCCCACCAGTTGACGTTGTGGCCGCGCTCTGCGAGCGCCTCGGCCACCGGCTCGCCGATGCTCGCCTCGAGGTAGACGCTTCCCGTCCGGTTGGCGTTGCCGCGGGCGAAGAAGCCCGAGCGGGTGCCCTCGTTGGGCACGGCGATCGTCACGAAGCGCGGCGCGTCGATCGCCTGCTGCACGTCCATGCCGAAGAGGTACACGTTGAGCAGCACCTGGAGCATGGCTTGGGGCTGGACGTTCCCGCCCGGCGTGCCGAACACCATCCGGGGCGAGCCGCCCTTCATGACGAGGGCGGGGCTCGGTGTCAGCGTCGGGCGCTTCCCGGGGGCGATCGAGTTGGGCCGCCCGGGCACGGGGTCCGACTGCTGACCCCGCGGCGAGCAGACGATGCCCAGGCCGTCGATGACCGGCGTGGTGTGCGGCCCGTCGCTGGGCGTGCAGGAGAACGCGTTGCCGTGCCGGTCGACGACGCAGAGGTAGGACGTGTTGGCCGACCGCAGCTCGCCGGGCGGCGGGAGCTCCGACGACGCCTGGGCAGGATCGATCAGCGCGGCCCGGCGGGCCGCGTACCTCGGCGACGTGAGCTCGCGGAGGGGGATCGGCGTGGTCCGCGGATCCCCGAAGTACCGGTACCTGTCGGCGAAGGCCAGCTTCAGCGCCTCGACCGTCAGGTGCACGTACTCCGGCGAGTTGTGGACCGCGTCCTTCACCCCGGCCTTCCCGAGGATGTCGAGCGCCATCCCGAGCACCGGCCCCTGGGACCACGGCCCGCACTGGTACAGGTCGAGGCCCGAGAGGAACCGCGTGCGGACGGGCTCCTCGACCCGGCACCGGAACCGGGCCAGGTCGCCCATCGAGAGCAGGCCGCCCTCCCGGGCGACGTGGTCCACGATCGTGCAGGCGATGTCGCCCTCGTAGAACGCGGCCCTCGCGGCGGCCAGGCCGGCCTCGCGACCGCGGCCGGCGCCCTTGCGCTCGGCCTGCACCATCTCGTCGAGGGTGGCCGAGAGGTCGCGCTGCACCAGCGCCTCGCCCACGCGCGGGGCCCGGCCCGCCGGGTAGTAGACGGCGCGGTTCGAGCGCCACTGCGCGTAGTCGGCCTGCTCCTCCTCCAGCCACTGAGCCAGCAGCGGGTAGACGGGGAAGCCGTCCCGGGCGTACCGGATGGCGGCGGCGGCGGCGTCGCCGAAGCTGATCGTGCCGTAGCGCTCGAGCGCCGTGAGGTAGGCGTCCGGCGCACCCGGCACCACGCACTGCTCGACCCCATGGGGGAACGACCCGCCGTGCCGTCGGGCGAAGAGGTCGGGCGTGATGGCGGACGGCCACACACCGACGCCGTCGATGGTCTCCACGACCTGCCGGTCGGCGGACCAGATCACCTGCGGCGCGACACCGCCGAGGTTCACCCGGTCGGACTGGAGCACGCACGTGGCGAGCGCGGTGGCGACGCCGGCGTCGATCGCGTTGCCGCCGGCCTCGAGCACCTCGAGACCCGCGTGGCTGGCCAGCGGGTGACCGGACACGACCATGTGCCGCGTGGCGAGGGCGGGCTCCCGCTCGGGCCCGGTCACCGCGCCGCCGCAGACAGGTGGCGCAGGTCGGGGAGCCGCAGCTCGAGGAGCTCGACCCGCTCGCCGACGGCGAACGTGGCGTGCTCGCCGCGCTGGAGGTGGAAGGCGGCGTAGCCCGCGTAGTCCGTCCCCTCGTGCGTCACCCGGCCCCGGCGCAGGAACAGCACGACCTGGTGGTCCGCGCATCCGAACGACACCTCGGCACCGGCCTCGGCCAGGACGTGGCGGATCTCGGTGCCGGCCTCGGAGAAGGTCCCGAGCGGCCGGACCTCGACGCCGGGCACGAGCACCCGCGGATGGAACGAGCGCGGTTCCATGATCAGCACGTCCCGGTACCGCGGGGGCTTCGAGTAGGTGATCGGGCGGCCGTGGAGGTGCTCCCAGATCGCCTCGTAGGCGTCCCGGGGACGCAGGTCGCCGGCGGCATCTTCGGCGGCGGGCCGGTAGAAGCCGTCCTCGAACGTGCCGGTCTCCTGCAGTTCCGCGTACCCGCCCTGGCGGACGGCGCCGTTCATGAGGCCCGATCCGTTGGGCGAACCGAACTTGATGTTCAGCACCACCATGTCCTCCACGCCCTGGCCGCCGTAGAACGTGCCGTCCGAGAAGAACGCGACCTCGCCCTCGTTGACGTACTTGTCCCGTCCGGCGGTCCAGCGCCCCTGGAGCACCCAGCGGAGCTGGTCGAAGTTGTGGCGGTGCCGGGGGGTCACGAAGGAGCTGTCGTGCTCGGTGATGAGCACCTGGAAGTTCTCGAGGTCGTCATCGTCGCCGATGAGCAGCTCCTGGAGGAGCGCCTTGCCCTCCCGGAGCGGCCTCGTCGTCCAGTCGACGGCTTCTGCGGTGCTGGCTCGCATGATCGGTTCTCCTCTCGGTGCGGGGTAGGTGGCCGATCCGCTCAGGTCGACGCCGGGGCTCCGGCGAGCACGTCGACGGAGGCGCCGGCCAGGCGGGGACCGGTGGTGTGGAGGTGGCACCGGACCTCGCCGCCGCCGGCCCGCGGGACGGGCGCCGGGTCGACCTCTCGGCAGATGTCCATGGCGTACGGGCAGCGGGGGTGGAAGCGGCACCCGGAGGGGGCGTGCATCGCGCTCGGGATGTCCCCGGCGAGGACGATCCGCGGGCGCGATCGCTGCACCTCGGGATCGGGCTCGGGCACGGCCGACAGCAGCGCCTGGGTGTACGGGTGACAGGGCGACGTGGTGACATCCGCGGCCGGTCCCACCTCCACGAGCTGGCCGAGGTACATCACCGCGATGCGGTCGCTGATGTTCCGCACCACGGACAGGTCGTGCGAGATGAACAGGTAGGCGACACCGTGCTCGTCCTGCAGCCGCTTCATCAGCTGCAGGATCTGGGCCTGGGTCGAGACGTCGAGGGAGCTCACCGCCTCGTCGGCCACGATGAACTGCGGGCGGACGGCCAGGGCCCGTGCGAGGGCGACGCGCTGGAGCTGCCCGCCGGAGAACTCGTGCGGGTAGCGGTGGGCCCGATCGGATGCCAGGTTGACCTCTGAGAGGAGCTCGACGACCCGCTCTCGGCGCCCAGCGCGCGACGCCTGGTCGTGCACCCGCAACGGCTCCTCGATGCTCTCCGCGATCCGAGCCGTCGGGTCGAGCGACGAGTACGGGTCCTGGAACACCATCTGGCCGTGGCGCCGGATCGGGCGCATCCGGCGGCGGCTCAGCGTCGTGACGTCGGTGCCGGCCAGGGAGATCGTGCCCCCGGTGGGGTCGAGGAGGCGGAGGGCCAGGCGACCGATGGTCGACTTGCCGGACCCCGACTCGCCCACCAACCCGACGGTCTCACCCCGCGCCACCTGGAGGGACACGCCGTCGACCGCGCGGACCTGTCCGATGGTGCGGCGGGTGACCGTGGAGCGCACCGGGAACAGCTTCGTGACCTCGTGGAGGGCCAGCACGGGTCCGCTATCCACGACCGGCCGCCGTGGTCGAGTGGACGCAGCGGACCGACGAGAGGGCGACGTGGCGAAGCTCGATCGGCTCGCCCCGGCAGAGCTCCGTCGCGTGCGCGCACCGGGGATGGAACCGGCAGCCCGCGGGGTGGTGCCCCGGCGTCGGCACCCGTCCCGCGATGGGCAGGATGTCGCCGTCGCCGCTCGACAGCCGGGGCATCGCCTGGAGCAGGGCCTCGGTGTAGGGGTGCTCGGGATGCCGGAACACCTGGTCGGCCGGAGCGTGTTCGACGACCTGCCCGGCGTACATCACGAGGACCTGATCGCAGATATCCGCGACGACGCCCAGGTCGTGCGTCACGAGGATGACCGAGAGGTCGTACTCGCGGCGGAGCTCGCGCAGCAGCTCGAGGATCTGCGCTTGGATCGTGACGTCGAGGGCAGTCGTGGGCTCGTCGGCGATGAGCACCTTCGGCGAGCAGGCCAGGGCCATAGCGAGCATCGCCCGTTGCCGCATCCCGCCCGAGAGCTCGTGCGGGTACGACGTCGCCCGCGAGCGGGCGTCGGGGATGCCGACGTGGTCGAGGAGCTCGACGGCGCGCCGCTGCGCGTCGCGGTCCGAGCCGCCGCGGTGCAACCGCACCGACTCGGCGATCTGCCGGCCCACCCGGTGGGCCGGGTTGAGCGACACCATCGGGTCCTGGAAGACCATGGCGATCTCGTTGCCACGGATCCCGCGCATCTCCGCCATCGAGGCCTGCATCAGGTCGCGCCCCTCGAAGAGGATCTCGCCCCGCCGCAGGGTGAAGGGAGGCGACGGCAGCAGGCGCATGATCGCCAGCGACGAGACGGTCTTCCCCGAGCCCGACTCCCCCACCAGCCCGAGCACCTGGCCCCGCTCGAGAGTGAAGCCGATGTCGTCGACGATCGTGACGCGCTCGCCCCTGGTCGACGCATCCACGGTGAGCGAGCGCACCTCCAGCACGACATCAGGGCCAGCCGGCGGCGGCCCGGTCTCGCCGTTGGTCCGAGTGGCGGCAGGCGTGGTGGCCGGGATCGGCGCGCTCTTGGCCACCACCGTCAGGCCCAGGCGGGTCTTCGCGCGGAAGCGCTGGTCGGTGTCGAGCCCGAGGGCGTCGCGGAGGCCGTCGCCCACGAGGTTGAAAGCGAGGACGATGACCGCGATCGCGATCCCCGGGTACAGCACGTTCTGCGCGTTCGACTGGATGTAGGTGTAGCTGTCGGAGAGCATCGAGCCCCAAGCCGCCGACCCCGGTGACAGGCCGACGCCGAGGATGCTCAGGCCCGCCTCGGCCAGGATCGCGACGCCCATGAAGATCGTCGTCTGGACGATGATCGGCGAGGCGATGTTGGGAAGCACCCGACGCAAGAGGATCCACGACGTGCGCGATCCGACCGCGACCGACGCCTCGATGAACGTCTCCTCGCGGACGGCCAGCGTTTCGGCTCGCACGATCCTGGTCAGGCTGGGCGAGAGGGAGACGCCGACCCCGAAGAGGGCCCAGTTGAAGCTCAGGTCGAAGGCGGACGCGACCGCGAGGGCGAAGATCAAGGGGGGCACCGCCTGCACCGCGTCGACGAGCCGCATCAGCAGGAAGTCCATGACCCCACCCGCGAACCCCGCCATCAGGCCGAGCGGGACCGCGATCAGGAGTGTGATCGCGGCGACCTCCAGGGCGACGCGCAGGGCCACCCGGGTCCCGTACACGATTCGGCTCGCGTTGTCCCGGCCGAGGTCGTCCGTGCCGAACCAATGAGCACCCGAGGGCTCCTCGAACGGCACGCCGACGAAGAGCTGCTCCGGATCGTGCTGGGCGATCACCGGGGCGAACACGGCGAGCACCGTCATGAGAGCGAGAACGAGGAGGCCGGCGACGGCGAACCGGTCGCGCATGAAGCGCCGGACGACGCCCTGGTTCCCCGAGCGCGCCGCGGGAACCTCGGACGCCTCCACCGCGGGCACCATCAGATCCGTCACAGCGCCTGGACCTTCGGGTTGAGGTACGCGTGGAGCACGTCGACGAGCAGGTTGATCCCCACGGTCACGAGCACGAAGAAGACCACGACGCCTTGCAGCACCGTCACGTCGTTCGAGCGCACCGCGCTCACCACCAGGCCGCCGACGCCCTCGATGCCGAACAGCTCCTCGATGACGACCGCGCCGCTGAAGAGCTGCGCCACCTGGATGCCCATGACGGTGAGGGGGGCGGCAGCCGCGTTGCGGAGCGCATGGCGGGCCACCACGTGCGCGGTCCCGCCACCCTTCGCCCAGGCGGTGCGGATGTAGGGCGAGCCCAGCACGTCGACGAGCGACGCGCGGAGGAAGCGGGCCAAGGTGGCGGCGATCGGCAGCGACAGGGCGAGGCCCGGGATGATCAGGTGGCGGAACCACTCCCACACCCCCTCCGAAGCGGGCGAGTAGCCGACCGCCGGGAACCACGACCTGTTGATCGAGAAGCTGAGGACGAGGAGCATCGCCACCCAGAAGCTCGGGATGGCGAGACCGAGGCTGGCCGCGCCGAGACCGAGCCGGTCATAGAGCGTGCCGGGCCGCAGCCCGCCGATCAGGCCCGCCGGGACCCCGAGGAGCAAGGCGAAGAACAGGCCGACCACGGCGATGGAGATCGTCCGCGGCAGGCGCTCCCACAGCAGTGCGCTCACCGATCTCCCGCCCAGCTCGACGCCGTCGTCGGTGTCTCGCGACTCCACGTTGACGAGCGACTGGCCGAGGTCGAGGTGGCTGACGTCTCCCACCCAGTGCAGGTACCGCACCGCCACCGGGTCATCGAGGCGCAGCTCCTCGCGGACCTGGTCGAGCGCCTCGAACGAGGTGAGGTCCGCCCCTCCGGCTCGGACCCGGGCTGCTCGATCCGGGTCAAGCTGGAGCGACATCGCGAACACGCCGATCGAGACGAACAGCAGCAACGGGAGGAGCGACAGGAGCCGCCGGACGACGACCGACGTCATGACCTCGTCACCGTCCCGGGTCGCAGGGTCATGCGTTGACGGTCAGGAGCTCGAAGCGCGTACCGGCGATCGTCTGGCGGTTCCTCTCGGGGGTCATGCCCCCGACGACGTCCTCGTTCCACCCCACGTAGGTGGGGATCCAGGCGATGAAGAGCCAGCGAGCGTCCTCCAGGACGAGCTTGCTCGCCTCCTGCCACGTCTCGATGGCCTCGGGGTCGTCGGGCGCGAGGCCCACGAGGTCGCCGCCCAGGCGCTGGAGGTCCGGGTCGCTGAACGGGCAGGCGTTGGCCGTGCCGCCGTCGACCATGTAGCGGGTCAGCTTCTGCGTGCCGGACCGGCTGTTGGTCAACACCGTGGCGTCCTCACGAGGGGCGAAGGGCGCCGTCTGGGCCGCGAGGAAGTCGGCCGTGATGTCGTCCGTCTGCACGACCTCGACGTCGAGCCCGATGTCGGCCCACTGGTCCTTGAGGATCAGGGAGGTCGGCTCCGCGGCGGCCACCGTGCTCACCGCGAGGATCCCGACGCGCGTCCCCTCGGGCACGCCCGCGTCCTCGAGCAGGTCCCGCGCCTTGTCCGGATCGTACGGGTAGCGGTCGGCCAGGTCGGCGTCGTACTCCGGCGACGACTCTGGCCAGAGCTGGTTCATCACCTCGCCGTCGCCGCCGAACAGGGCGTCGAGGATCTGCTGCCGGTCCGTGCCGTACATGATCGCCTGACGCACCCGAACGTCGTCCCAGAAGTGGCCGTCGGCCATGCACATCTGCATGTGCAGGAAGTTCGTGTCGTCCGGTCGGACCAGCTGTGCGATCTCGTCGTGGCTCTCCAGGGCGGCGGCCGAGCCCGCGTCGCTGACCTCCGGCGCGAAGTCGATGTCACCGGAGAGCAGGGCGTTCACCTGGGCGGTGCCGCGGTTGACGTTGATGAACTCGATGCCCTTGAGCCCGATGTTGTCGGCGTCGAAGTGCTCGTCGAAGCGCCCGAGAACGAGGCGTTGGCCGGGCTCGTAGGAGACGAACTTGAACGGCCCCGTGCCGATCGGGCGCGCTTCCTGGTCGGCCCCGGCCCCGGCCGGGATGATGAAGAACTCGCGTCCGACCAGCAGCTCGTACAGCGCGCCGAGCCCGGGGGCGTCCAGGGTGACGCGGAAGGTCCGCTCGTTGACGACGTCCACTGAGGCGACGCTCTGGATGGCGGCGTTCAGCGCGTTGTCGCCGTCCTCGCTGGCCTTCCGGGCGGATTCGATCGACGCCTTGGCGTCCGCTGCGGTCACCGGACGCCCGTCGTGGAACAGCGCGTCCGAACGGATCGTGATGGTGACGGTCTTCGGGTCGTTGATCTCGAAGGACTCGGCCAGGTACGGCTCGTACGCCTTCGTCTCGGTGTCGTACCGGACCAACGGGGAGTTGAGCTGGTAGTGGATCTCGCCCTGGGAGTTGTTGTAGGCGAAGCGGTAGTCGAGCTTCAGCAGCTCGCTCGGGATGTTGAGCCCGACCTTGAGCACACCGTTCGGGTCGGCGACCGCAGCCTGGTCCGGTCCATCGGCGGAGTCGTCGTCACCACCACACGCGGCGGCGAGCACCACCAGCGTGACGAGCAGCGCGAGCGCACGCCACACGCCGCTCCGTCGCCGGTGCACCGTCGTCGCCCCGTCCCGTCCCGCATCGCGGCATTGCTCGGTCACCATCGCACGCTCCCCCCTTCGGACTACCAACCATATGATGCTCATAGTTAACCGAAGGGTCAAGCGATTCCAGTACTACCATTAGCCTGGTTTCCCGGGGGCGGGCGCGCTCGCTCATCCGAACTCGTCGTCCGAGCCCAGGAGCAGTGAGCATGCGAAATGGCCGTCCGCCGAAGTTCGCCCATGTCGTGGCGCAGCGGATCGTGGCAGAGATCCTCGACAACGAGTTGACCCCGGGCGACATGCTGCCGCCGGAGCGCGTCATGCTCGAGCGCTACGACGTGAGCCGTGGGGTGCTCCGGGAAGCCCTTCGCTACCTCGAGATGCAAGAGGTGATCAGGGTGCGCCCGGGACCCGGCGGGGGCCCGATGGTCACCGCCCCCGATTCGCAGTCGCTGGCCATCACCCTCAGCCTGCTGCTCGCCATCGACCGGACCGCCTTCGGGTCCGTGCTCGAAGCCAGAGAGACCCTCGAGCCGACCATGGCGGCGCTCGCCGCGGAGCGGGCGACGCCCGAACAGCTCGCAGAGCTCGAGCAGATCGTTGCCGAGACGAGGGAGGCGGTCGCGGACCTGGCCGCCTTCCTCCGGCTGAGCCGGGCGTTCCACGACGCGATCGCAGGGGCGGTGAACAACTCCGTGTTCGAGCTCCTCGGACGGGCCCTGCACCTTGTGATGGCCAGCTCGGCCGGCGACCGGGAGTACTCGGTCCGACGCCGTCGGGAGGTGGCCAAGGTGCACGCCGACGTGTTCGAGGCGATCCGCGACCGCGATCCGGACCGCGCCGACGCGATGATGCGACACGACCTCACCCGCACCTACCACCACCTGACACGCGCGAACACGGGCCTGCTTGAACGCCGCATGACCTGGAGGGACATTCACCAGTAGCCGCTGGCCGAAGGTACCGCCGTCCACAGACAGCGAGCCGTCTGCCAACTCGAGCTAACGCCGACCTCATGGCCCGAGGCGGCGCCTACGCCAGGCTCTTCGCCTCCTGGGCGGCGGGGGTCGACCGCTCGGCGGCCACCTCCGGCGACGGGGCCCTGCCCGCCCCCTGACGGCTGCGTTCCCGGCTCTCGGCCCACGTGAGGCCCAGGTCCACGTCGACGTCGTGCGGGAGACCGAGGATGCGCTCGGCGATGATGTTGCGCAGCACCTCGGAGGTGCCCCCGCCCACCGTCAGGGCCGGGCTGAACAGGAACCCGTTGGCCCACGGCTCCCACACCGGGTCCTGATCAGCGGCCAGCATCCCGGTGGCCCCCATCAGGTCCTTGGCGAGGGTGAACACGGTCTTGCCGTGCGGATCCTTCAGCGCCTTGCGCAGCGAGGCATCGGGACCGGGCTTCTTGTTCACCTTGGCCGAGATCTGGCGCAGCTGGTGGTAGCGCATGATCTCCCCTTCGATGTAGCCGGCGACCAGTCGCTGCCGCAGCGGCGCCGGTAGCCCGTCGCCGCGAGAGCGGACGAGCTCGACCAGGTCGCGGACGGTCGGGCCGTGCCCCCACTGGAGGCCGTCCCGGGAGAGCGACACCCGCTCGTTGGCCAGCGTCTCCTTGGCCATCGCCCACCCACCGTGGAGCGACCCGATCAAGTTCTCGGCCGACACGGCCACGTCGGTGAAGAACACCTCGCAGAACCCGGCGTCGCCGAAGGTGCCGACCATGTTGCGCAGCGGCCGGATCTCGATGCCCGGCAGGTCCATCGGGACGATGAAGTAGGAGATGCCCGTGTACTTCGACGTGTCGATGTCGGTGCGGGCGATCA
>Ga0193742_1000742_pt1 | contig 20910 bp, 20 predicted proteins | sample L2c1metaG_FD_165511 | JGI IMG/M metagenome (GOLD analysis project Ga0193742, IMG submission 165511) | Soil microbial communities from a riparian zone of the East river system, Colorado, United States - L2c1 | ecosystem: Environmental > Terrestrial > Soil > Riparian zone | place: USA: East River... | reverse complement strand
CTGCTCGAGCTCCGCCAGCGTCGACGCGTCGATGCCGGACTTCTCGAGCAGCTCCTCCTGGGTCATCCGACGAATCGGCTGGTCGACGAACACCTCTGGAGACGGCAGCCCCTCGACCGGCACCGCGCGCAGCGCGGGCGGTGCCTCGGTGTCCCGGTCCGCGGCCGCCAACTGCTCCTTGATCACCTTCAGGGGCAGGTAGTGGTCGCGTTGGGCGGCCAGCACGAACCGCAGCCGGGCCACGTCCGCGGAGGTGAACTGCCGGTACCCGGAGGCGGTGCGGGCCGGTTGGATCAGGCCCTCAGCCTCCAGGAACCGGATCTTGGAGATCGTGACGTCCGGGAAGTCCCGGCGAAGCTGGCCGAGCACCGTTCCGATGCTCAGCCGATCGCCCGATGGCCGCCCGGCCGCCGTCACGCCTATCCCCGCAGAGAACCTAGGAAGCGTTGGTGCCGGTCAGGAACACCAGGCGGAACTTGCCGATCTGCACCTCGTCGCCGCCCGCGAGCACGGCCTGGTCGACCGGCTCCCGGTTGACGTAGGTGCCGTTGAGACTGCCGACGTCGATCACCACGAACTCGCCGCCCTCGCGGCGGAACTCCGCGTGCCGGCGGGACACCGTGACGTCGTCCAGGAAGATGTCGCTGTCCGGGTGCCGTCCCGCGCTGGTGGTGTCGCGGTCGAGCAGGAAGCGCGAACCGGCGTTCGGGCCGCGCTTGACCACCAGGAGGGCTGAACCCGCCGGCAGGGCGTCGACGCCGGCGACCGCCGGCTCGGGCGCCGGTGCCTCGGTACTGCCCTCGACCTCGGCCAGGAAGTCGGCCCGGAATACGGAAGTCCGCTCCGGCGACTGCTCCGGCGGCACGCCGGGCCCGTCGTTGGTGCTCACCTGAGCTCTCCTCCTGCTGATGGTTGTTCTACCTGTGCAACCTACCGTGCGCGATCAGCGCCCAATCCGGTGACTCCCCACGTGGGGCCGTCAGTCCGTCTCGGTGAGCGCGTGATACGCCGTCGCGTCCATCAGGCTGTCGAGCGCCTTCGGGTCGGCCGCGGCGATCTCGACGATCCAGCCCGCGCCGTACGGATCGGTGTTGATCAGCTCCGGCGACTCGTCCAGCGCGGTGTTCACCGCGGTGACCTCACCCGAGATGGGCGCGAAGATCTCCGAGACGCTCTTGGTGGACTCCACCTCGCCGAGCGGGTCCTGGGCGTAGGCGGTGATCCCGACGCGGACGGTGGCGCCTTCCGTGCTGGCCAGCCACTCGTGCTCTTCGGTGTACTTGAGGTCTTCCGGCGTCACTGAACATCCTCCGCGCTCGGGGTTTGGCCGAAGCTTAGATGGGGATGGTTCGCAGTGGTGAACGCAGTGCCATCCGTGTCTGCACGAGGTAGAGCAGTCCCGACCAGACGAACAGCGCGCCGCCCCAGATCGCGAACCCGTACGCGAACGGGCGGGCGATCGTCGCGAAGTCCGAACCGCCCTGCGCGAGCAGGAGCAACGGCATCGCGTACATCAGGTTGAACGTGGCCGCCTTGCCGATGTAGGTGACCTCCGGCGGGCTGAAACCGGCCCTGCGCAGCACCCAGATGCAGACGCCGACCATGACGTCGCGGCCGACCAGGACCAGCGCCACCCACAGCGGCATGATGTCGCGCAGCACGAACGCGACCACGGTGGCCAGCGTGTACAGCCGGTCCGCCGCCGGGTCCAGCAGCGCGCCGAGCCTGCTGGTCTGGTCGAGCCACCGCGCGATCTTGCCGTCGGCCCAGTCGGAGATCCCGCTGAGCACCAGGACGGCGATCGCCCAGCCGTCCTCCCGAGGGCCGAGCAGCAGCCAGAGGAACAGCGGCACACCGGCCAGGCGGATCACGCTCAGCAGGTTGGGAATCGTCAGCAGCCGGTCGGGCAGCTCGTCGGACTCAGACGCCATGACCGGCAGCGTATTCGCCGGTCAGCCGGTCCCCCGGGTCAGGCTCCAGCCGCGCCTGCGCAGTTCCGCGTCGGTGAGCGACCGAGCGCGGCCGCGCTCGTCCATGCCGACCCAGCGCACCCGCGCGAGCGAGCCCTCACGCACGTACGCGCGCCCTTGGCTCCACACGACACTGTGCGGAAGTGTCGGCAGTGCCCCGGTCTTCGTGCCTGTCTCAGCCATGTCCTCGCCTGTGCGTGTTCGACGTTCCTCCCCCAGGGCTGTCGGACACCGGCGCCGATTCGTTATCGGGCGTCCACATGGTGGGCGCCGGCGTGGCCGCCACCGCGTACCGGAACGCCTTGGGCAGCCGGACGGCTCCGTCCGCGGCGACCGCGTCCGCGGCGTCGGCCACCGAGGCGCGGAACGCGTCGCGCACCGGCAGCTCTCCCGCGAGCCGGATGGCGCGCAGGATCTGCTCGCTGCCGAGCATCGCCGTCCACGCGGCGCCAAGGCTCGGGTAACTGACGCGGAACCGGACCTCGCCGTCCGCGAGCGGCGTGAGCCCCGCGGTCCGCAGCGCGCCGAGGCCGCAGAGTCCGCCCGCGGCGCCGGTCGCCGGCCCCAGCAGCGCGAGCCGGCGCAGGTGGCCCGCGAACGTCTCCGCCCAGCAGCCGGACGGTCGGACCCAGCCTCCGACCGCGACCCGGCCACCGGGGCGGACCACCCGCACCAGCTCGGTCAGCACCGCCGTCCGGTCGGCACCGTTGTGCACCGAGGTGCCAGCGGTGACGACATCGAACGTGCCGTTGTCGAACGGCAGCGCGTCCCCCTCCTCGACGAGACCGCCGACCCGCAGGTCGGCGTCCGGCAGCGCCCAGCGGGCGATCTCCAGCCGTTCGACCGCGGTGTCCGTGCCGGCCACCAGCGCGCCGCGGTGCTCCGCGGCGCGCAGGAACAGCCCGACGCCGCAGCCGACGTCCAGCAGGCGCTGTCCGTCGAGCGGGCCGAGCGCGGCCAGGACGGCCCGGTGCAGGGGCCGGTGCTCCGGCTCCGGCAGCGGCGGCCAGTCCTGTTCGCGGTCGCGCAGCGGATACCCGTCGATCGCTGTCGAGATCATGTCGCGCTCCCTGCCGGCGTTCTCGTCCCGGCCAATACTCGACCGGACGCGCGGCCGGCACATCGGGCAAAGCCTCAGATCCGCCCCGCGTGCGACTTATGTGTGTCGCGCCCCGTCTCGGGCCGGACAGGTGATACTGATCCACGTGTCACGACGGGTGTCGGTGCCTGAGCTCATCGGCCGGCGTAGTGAGCTGGCCGTGCTGGCCGCTGCGCTCACCGACGCGGCGGCGGGCACCGGCCGGCTCGTGCTGGTCGAGGGCGACGCCGGCGTCGGCAAGACCAGGCTGGTCCAGGAGTTCGCCGACCGGGCCGCGGCCACCGGCGCGACCGTCCTGTCCGGCGGCTGTCTGCAGCTCGAGGCGGACATCCCGTACGCGCCGTTCGACGAGGCGCTGAGCGCGATCCCGGGCGTCGGGTCGTTCTTCTCCTCGACCGGGGCGGGGGCCGCGGACCGGGCCGGCGAGTTCCGCAGGGTCGCCGACGCGCTCGCCGGCGCGGGCCGACCGGTGGTGCTGGTGCTCGAGGACCTGCACTGGGCGGACGCGTCGACGCGGGACCTGTTCGTGTTCCTGCAGCGGGCGCTGCGGCACGCGCCCGTGCTGCAGGTCGGCACCCACCGCGCCGGCGAGGTGGCCGGCGACCACCCCGTGGCCGGTGTGGTCGCCGAGCTGGCCCGGCTGCCACAGACCGAGCGGCTGCGGCTGCCGCCGCTGGACCCGGCCGAGACGACCGCGCTCGCCAGAGGCCTGCTCGGGGTCGAGCCGGCCGGCGAGATGGTCAAGCTGCTGCTCGCGCGTGCCGAGGGCAACCCGTTCTTCACCGAGGAGCTGATCGCGGCGTGGCCGGCCCGCGGCGAGGTGCCGCAGACCGTGCGCGAGGTGGTGATCACCCGGCTGGCGCGGCTGACCGAGGGCGCCCGGCAGCTGTCCCGGCTCGCGTCGGTGATCGGCCGCACGGTGTCCCACGACCTCCTCGCCGACCTGGCCGGGCTGTCCGAGGTGGACATCGGCGCGTCCGTGCGGGACCTGATCCACCACGGACAGCTGGTGACCGCCGGCGACGACGGCTACGCCTTCCGGCACGCCCTGATCCGGGAGGCGATCTACGCCGACCTGCTGCCCGGCGAGCGGCGCTCGGCGCACGGCCGGGTGGCCCGGCTGCTGGCCGCGCGGCCGACGTCGACCGCGGAGCTCGCGCATCACTGGGACGCGGCGGGCGCCGCGGACGAGGCGCTGACCGCGTCGGTCCTGGCCGGCGGCTCGGCGAGCGCCGCGTTCGCGCCGGTGGAGGCGCACTCGCACTACGAGCGGGCGCTGCGGCGCTGGCCGGAGGCGACCGACCCGACCGCGCTGACCGGCCTCGACCTGGACACGCTGCTGGAGCGGGCCGCGGAGGCGGCGAGCCTCGCGAGCCGCAACGCGCGCGCGGTCGAGCTGACCAAGGAGCGGCTCGCCGTGCTCGACGAGCGTCGCGACCCGGAACGGGCCGCGCTCGCGCACGCCGTGCTGTCGTACCGGGCGTGGGCGTCCGCGGACTGGCCGCTGGCCAGGGCCGCGAACCTGCGCGCGCTGGAGCTGATCCCCGCCGAGTCACCGGAGCGGGTGGCGATCATGGCGCGGCGGGCCGGGCTCGCGATGCTGTCGTCGCGCCACCGCGAGGCACTGACCTACGCGGGCGAGCTGCTGCCGGTGGCCGAGGCGGCCGGCGACCAGACGTCCTACGCGCGGGGGCTGATGGTGGTCGGGCTGTGCCACATCGGCCTCGGGCACGTCGACGAGGGCCTTTCGTTCCTGCGCCAGCATCTTGACCTCGCGAACGAGACGCGGGTGCCGCGCATGCTCGGCGTCAGCTACGCCAACCACCCGGAGGCGCTGGTGTGGGTGGACCGTCCGGCGCAGGCGCTCGCGATGGCGCGGGAGGGCATCGCGCGGGCCGGCGAGTTCGGCTTCGACTTCTACCTGCTGCTGATCGTCGGCAACCAGGTGCGCGCGCTCGCCGAGCTGCACCGGTGGGACGAGGTGCTCGACGCCACCGACGACCCGACCGACCAGGGCGCGGACGCGTTCACCCGGCTGCCCGTGGACCTGACCAGGGCGGACGTGTACCTCAAGCGCGGCAGTTGGGCCGCGGCCGCCGAGCTGCTCGACCGTTCGGCCGAGGTGCTGACCGGGCAGGACGACGTGCAGTTCGGCACCGAGCTGTGCGCGCTGCAGGCGTTGCTGGCGGCCAAGGAGCGCCGGTGGGCCGACGCGCGGGCCGCGGTGCGGGAGGGGCTGCGGATCGCGCTGTCCGCGGACAACCAGCACCGGGCGGCGCAACTGGTGTCGATCGGTGTGCGGGTCGAGGCGGACGCCGCGGACGACGCGCGGGAGACCGGCGCGGCGCCGGACCTGGCCGGCGCGCTGGCGCGGGCGGACGAGGTGCTGGCCGCGGGCCGTGCGCACCAGTCGGCGCTGGCGGCCGACGGCGCGGTGCCGCTGCCCAGGGTGCTGCGGTACTACGCGCTGGCGCTGGCCGAGCGGTCCCGGCTGCTGGCGCCGCCGTCGCCGTCGGCGTGGTCGGACGTGGTGGCGGTCGCGGCACACGACCGGCACCTGGCCGCGTACGCGCGGTTCCGTGCGGCGGAGGCCGTGTTGCTGGGCAGAGGGCCGCGTCAGCAGGCGACGACCGCGTTGGCCGAGGCGGCGACCGTCGCGGCCGAGCTGGGCGCCACGCCGCTGGCCGAACAGGTGGCCGCGCTCGCCGAGCGCGGTCGGGTGACACTGCCGGCGGCCGGGACGCCCGCCGTCGCCGCCGACCCACTCGGCCTGACCAGCCGCGAGGTTGAGGTCCTCGAGCTGGTCGGAAGGGGACTGACGAACTCCGAGATCGCCGAGGAGCTGTTCATCAGCACGAAGACGGCGAGCGTCCACGTGTCGAACATCCTGCGCAAGCTAGGCCTGAAGAGCCGCATCCAGGCGGCAGCGCTGGCCCACCGCCGCCGCGACTAACCGCGAGTCCCCGTTTCAAACACCGCGAGTCGCAGTTTCAGAACCACTGAGTTGACGTTTCGCGCCGAACGAGCGTTCGGCCCGAAAGTGCGACTCACCGGTCGTGAAACTGCGACTCGCGGGGTCAGCTGGGCGAGCCCGGGACCGCCACCGCGGGCGCCGGGTGGTCAGCCGCCGCCAGGACGTCCCCTACCGAGCGGACCTTGGGGGGCCGGCCGAACCACGACGCGACGGCGGCGATCAGACTGGCGACGATCGCGAACCAGAACGCGACGTGCAGGCCGTCGGCGAACGGCTGGGTCACCAGGCTCGGGAAGAAGCTGTGCCCGGTCAGGAAGCTCGCCTGGTCCGGCGGCAGCTGGCTCAGCGTCCCGCCGAGCAGGTGCTCGATCGGGTTGTAGCCGAGGAACGCGGCGAACAGCACCGCCACCGCCGGCAGCTGCGCGAGCTGGTCGGCGGCGGCGACCGGCACGCCGTGCGCGGTCAGTCCCCCGCTCATCGCCGCCGGCAGCGACGTGGACAGGCCCGCGATGATCAGGCTGAAGAAGATCCCGATGGACAGCACCATCGCCGAGTTCTGGAACGTCGCGGTCATGCCGGCGCCGGCACCGCGGGCATTACTAGGCAGGCTCGACATCACCTCCGCGCGGTTGGGCGAGGTGAACATGCCCATGCCGATCCCGTTGACCACCAGCAGCGCGGCGAACATCGGGTAGCTGAAGTTCACCGGCAGCTCGGTCAGCAGGAAGAACGTCAGCGCGGTCAGCACCATGCCGCCGGTCGTGAAGAACGCGGCCCCGCGCCGGTCGGACAGCACCCCGGACAGCGGCGCGGCGATCAGGAAGCCGACGGTCATCGGCAGCATGTAGATGCCGGCCCACAACGGCGTCTCCTCGTAGGAGTAGCCGTGCTGTGGCAGCCAGATGCCCTGCAGCCAGATGATCAGGATGAACTGGAGCCCGCCGCGGCCGAGCGACGCCATCAGGTTCGCGAGGTTGCCGAGGCTGTAGACGCGGATCTTGAACAGCGCCAGGTTGAACAGCGGGTTCTCCGTGTGCGTCTCGATCACGGCGAACAGCCCGAGCACGGCGAACCCGCCGATCAGCGCGCCGAGCACCCACGGGTTGGTCCATCCCATCGAGTGGCCGCCGTAGGGCTGCAGCCCGTAGGTGATCGCGACCATGACGGCGATGAGCCCGACCGCGAAGGTGATGTTGCCGCCCCAGTCGAGCGACGCCTTCTGCCTCGGCGACGTGTCGCGCAGCCGCAGGTACGCCCAGATCGTGCCGATCACGCCGATCGGCACGGACACGAGGAACACCCAGTGCCAGTTGACCGGCGCGAGCACCCCGCCGACGACGAGCCCGAGGAACGAGCCCGCGACGGCCGCGACGCCGTTGATCCCGAGCGCGAGGCCGCGCTGGTTGACCGGGAACGCGTCGGTGAGGATCGCGCTGGAGTTGGCCATCAGGAACGCGCCGCCGATGCCCTGCACGACCCGCCAGCCGATCAGCCACAGCGCGGCGGCGTCGCCGGACATCCAGGTGACCGCGAGCAGGACCGACGACACCGTGAAGATCAGGAAGCCGAGGTTGTACATCCGCGCCCGGCCGTACATGTCGCCGAGCCGCCCGAAGCTCACCACCAGCACGGCGGTGACGATCAGGAAGCCCATGATCATCCACAGCAGGTAGCTCGTGTTGCTCGGGTCGAGCGGGTTGATCCCGATCCCCTTGAAGATGTCCGGCAACGCGATCAACACGATGGAGGAGTTGATCGTCGCGATCAGCATCCCCAGCGTCGTGTTCGACAACGCGATCCACTTGTAGTGCGGACCCAGCTCCGCCAGTGATCGCTCACGCGACACGTCGCGCCCCCTTTCCACAGGTTCCTTAGCAAGGTTAACTCATATCGTTCGCCTTGCTAAGGAGTCCGCGGTGGCGGTGGTGTGAACGCGAGCACAGCTCGAGGAGAGGTCAACCGCGCAGGTCGGGGAAGTCCTCCTCGCGGAACTCGCCGGCGACCGTCGCCTCGGCGTCCGCGTGCACCTCGTGCTCGCGGCCGCGCAGCTCGACCCGGCGGATCTTGCCCGAGATCGTCTTCGGCAGCTCCGCGAACTCCAGCCTGCGGATCCGCTTGTAGGGCGCGAGATGCTCGCGGGCGAACGCCAGGATCGACCGCGCCGTGTCCGCGTTCGGCTCGTGCCCGGCGGCCAGCACCACGTACGCCTTCGGCACCGCGAGCCGGATCGGGTCCGGCGACGGCACCACGGCGGCCTCCGCCACCGCGTCGTGCTCGATCAGCACGCTCTCCAGCTCGAACGGCGAGATCCGGTAGTCCGACGCCTTGAACACGTCGTCGGCCCGCCCGACGTAGGTGATGTAGCCGTCCGCGTCCCGGGAGCCGACGTCACCCGTGTGGTAGAAGCCGTCCCGCATCGCCTCGTCGGTGCGCTCGTCGTCGTCCGCGTAGCCCACCATCAGGCCGACCGGCCGGCGCGACAGGTCGATGCAGATCTCGCCCTCGTCGCTCGGCACGCCGACCGCGTCGACCAGCGCGATGCCGAACCCGGGCAGCGCGCGGCCCATCGACCCCGGCTTCACCGGCTGGCCAGGTGTGTTCGCCACCTGCACCGACGTCTCGGTCTGGCCGAAGCCGTCCCGGATGGTCACGCCCCACGACTTGGCGACCTGCTCGATCACCTCGGGGTTGAGCGGCTCGCCGGCCCCGACGACCTTCGTGGGCGGGGTCCTCAGCTGTGTGAGGTCCGCCTGGATGAGCATCCGCCACACCGTCGGCGGCGCGCAGAACGAGGTGATCCCGCACCGGTCCAGCTGTGCCATCAGCGCGGTCGCGTCGAACCGCGCGTAGTTGTAGAGGAACACCGTCGACTCGGCGTTCCACGGCGCGAAGACGTTGCTCCACGCGTGTTTCGCCCAGCCCGGTGACGAGATGTTGAGGTGCACGTCGCCCGGCTCGAGACCGATCCAGTACATCGTGGACAGATGGCCGACCGGGTAGGACACGTGCGTGTGCGCCACCAGCTTGGGCCGCGCGGTCGTGCCGGAGGTGAAGTACAGCAGGAGCGTGTCGTCCGCGTTCGTCACCGCGTCCGGCGTGAACGCGGCGGACGCGCCCTCCGCGTCGGCGAAGCTCAGCCAGCCGGCCACGGGGTCGCCGACCGCGATGCGGGTGTAGTCGCCCGCGACGTCCGCGAACTTCGGCGCGTCGGCCGAGCGCGCCACGACGTGCGCGGCGCGCCCCCGGTCCACCCGGTCCCGCAGGTCGGCGGCGCCGAGCAGCGTGGAAGCCGGGATCAGGACCGCGCCGAGTTTCATCGCGGCGAGGATGGTCAGCCACAGCTCGCCCTGGTTGCCGAGCATGAGGATCAGGCGGTCGCCGCGCTGGACGCCGTGGGACCGCAGCCAGTTCGCGACCTGGCTGGACCGCCGCGAGACGTCGGCGAAGGTCCACTTCAGCTCCGAGCCGTCCTCCTCGACGATCCACAGCGCGAGGCGGCTCGCGGTCGGCTCCGTCTCGGCGATCACGTCGAACCAGTCGAGCGCCCAGTTGAACTCGGTCAGCCGGGGCCATTCGAACTCCGCGCTCGCCCGGAGGTAGTCCTCCCGGTGATCGAGGAGAAAGTCCCGTGCCGCGCGGAACGTCTCGGTGGCTGCGCTGCTCACCCGTGTGCCTCCTGAGTCGATTGTTCGCTTCGCACTCACTTACCGCTGAACTTCGGGGACCGCCGCTCGAGGAACGCCTGGACCGCCTCGCCGAGATCCGCACTCGGCAGGAACGCCGCGTTCCACGCCGCGACGTACCGCAAACCAGCCGCGACGTCCTGCTCGCGCTGGTGGCCGAGCACGTCCTTCACACCCTGCACGACCAGCGGCGGGTTCGCCGCGATGCCGGCGGCCAGCTCGCGGGCGGCGGTCAGCACGGCGTCCTGGTCGGCGTACACGTCGTTGACCAGGTTGATCTTCTCGGCCCGCGCGGCGTCGATGTCCTTGCCGGTGAAGGCCAGCTCGCGCAGGTGGCCCTCGCCGATGATGCCGGCGAGGCGCTGCAGGCTGCCGATGTCGGCGACGATCGCGACCTTGACCTCCCGGACGCTGAACTTGGCGTCCGCGCTGGCCAGCCGGATGTCGGCGGCCGAGACCACGTCGACACCGCCGCCGATGCACCAGCCGCTGATCGCGGCGACCACCGGCTTGCGGCACGCGGCGACCGACGAGACGGCGGCCTGGAGCGTGCGGACCTCAGTGAGGAAGTCGGTGCGCGGCTTGGCCAGCGCCTGGCCGCCGAGCAGCTCCGCCCAGCTGCCCATCATCGCGGGCAGGTCCAGGCCGTAGGAGAAGTTGGCGCCGCTGCCCGTCAGCACGACCGCGCGGACGTTCTCGTCGGCGTCCAGCTCGCCGAACACCCGCGGCAGCTCGCGCCAGAAGTCCGGGCCCATCGCGTTGCCCTTGCCCGGCCCGAGGAGCGTCACCTCGGCGACCCCGTCCGAGATGTCGACCTTCAGCGAAACAAGGTTTGCGCTCATGCACCCCATCCTCACCCGGTTGGTCGGTCGCCGCCGACGCGGATCCTTACTCGGAGTATGTCCTACCAGCGCACGGAGTTCGCCCGATCGTGTCCGCCGAGGTTTGGCAGTCTGAGTCGGTTCGGACGTTACCGTCCGATTCAGGCGGATCTCACGTTTAAGGAGGGGCGCTCATGGCACGGGAGAGCGTGATGTCGACGCCGATCTTCGACCAACTGCTGCGCGAGATGGCCCAGCGGGCCGAACCGCGCGCCAAGACACCGCAGGCGCCGCCCGCAGAACCGGCTACGGCGGCCGCGGCGGCGGGGGCTGCTGGGGCCGACCAGGCACAGGCGAACGCGGCGAGACGCCGCCACCGCGCAGACTGACCGACCCGCCCAACACCGCCGGCCGCCGCGAGGCGCCGGCGGTTTTCGTGTGCCAAGAACGCCGACCCGCAACTGGAAGACGGGCTCCTGCGGTAGAAAGCCCGCATGGGGGTACTGGCGCACGCACGGTTCCGCTGGCTCGCCGCGGCCCGCACCACCGGTTACCTCGGCAACGCGATCGCGCCGATCGCGCTGTCGTTCGCGGTGCTCGACCTCACTGGCTCGGTGAGCGATCTCGGCATCGTCGTCGGCGCGCGGTCGATCGCGAACGTGGCGTTGCTGCTCGTCGGCGGCGTGCTGGCCGACCGGCTGCCGAGGGCGGTGCTGCTGCAGGGGTCGAGCCTCGCGGCCGCCGCGACCGCCGGGCTGATGGCCGCGTCGGTGCTCGGCGGGTTCGCGTCGGTGCCGCTACTCGCCGGCATCGGACTGGTCAACGGGGCGGTGAGCGCGGTGGCGCTGCCCGCGTCGTACTCGATCACGCCGGAGACCGTGCCCGGCGACAACCTCCAGCAGGCCAACGCGATCCTGCGGATCGGCACGAACATCGCCGCGATCGCGGGCGCGTCGCTCGGCGGTCTGCTCGCCGCCACGGCCGGGCCGGGCTGGGCGATGGTGGTGATCGCGGCGGTGTTCGCGCTCGAGGCGGGCTGCTACGTCAAGGTCGGCGGAAAGCGGGTCGAGCGGGCGCGGGCGCACCCGCTCGCCGAGCTGCGCGACGGCTGGACGGAGTTCGTGTCGCGGCGGTGGGTCTGGGTCGTCGTCCTCCAGTTTCTAATCGTGAACGCGGCGATGGTCGGCGGCCAGCAGGTGCTCGGCCCGGCCATCGCCGACGACAACTTCGGCCGCGCCGCCTGGGGTTTGGCACTCGCCTGCCAGACCGCGGGCGCGGTCGCCGGCGGGGTGTTCGCGGCGCGCTGGCTGCCGAACCGTGCGTTGCTGTTCGGGGTCGTGCTGACCGTGTGCGAGGCGCCGCCGCTGCTGGCCCTCGGGCTGGCGCCGCACCTCGCGGTCCTGATCCCGGCGATGTTCCTCGCCGGCGTGGCGATGGAGCAGTTCGCCATCGCGTGGGACGTGTCGCTGCAGGAGAACGTCCCCGGCGACAAGCTCGCCCGCGTCTACAGCTACGACATGATCGGCTCGATGGTCGCGGTGCCGGTCGGGCAGCTCGCGGTCGGTCCGATCGCCGCGGCGGCCGGCACTGGCCCGACGCTCGTCGGCTGCGCAACGCTGGTGGTCCTGGTGACCGGCGCCGCGCTGACCAGCCGGCAGGTGCGCGAGCTGCGCAGGCGCATTCCGTCAGAGGTCGGCGAACCGGCCCCATGACACGAACACCGCCAGCGCCAGGATGAGCGCGTTCGTCAGCACGTTCCGCGGCTCGCGCAGGCGCGAGTGCACGCCGGCGGCGAGGATCATGATCACGCCGAACCCGGCCGCGGCCACCGGCGTCAGCACCCTGGCGATCCCGGTCGCCCACGGCAGGAGCACGCCGAGCACCCCGAGCAGTTCCGACACACCGGCGACCCGCATATAGCGCAGTGGCACGATGTTCGCGGCGGTCTGCCCGGTCTCGATCATCCGTTCCCGGCTCTGCGTCGACTTGAGCGCGCCGGAGACCGTGAAGATCACAGCGAGCAGAGCCTGCCCGATCCACAAGGTGACGTTCATGCCCGGTGGACGAGCCGGGCCCGCGAACCGTGACAGCTCACCGGCGCGCGGCGGCCAGCGCCGCCACCACGAGCGCGACGGCGGCGACCACGAGACACCACGTGAACAGCTCGTCGGCCGACCCCACCAGCGCGGTCACCAGCCGCAGCCCGCCGAACAACGTCACCGCGGCCGCGGCCGCCAGCGGCGCAGACGGCCGGCGCGCGGTCGACGCGACGAGTACGAGCGCCAGCACCATCAGCGTGAGCGCCACGAGCGCGGCCGGCGTGCCGAGCCCACGCAGCAGGTACGTGGCATGCGACGAGTCGGTCGGCGTCAACGGGTCCAGCACGACGGTCAGCGCGCCGTCCGACAGCGCGGCGTGCGACAGCTTCAGCGGCAGGAACGCGGACATCCCGAGGACGAGCGCCCCGAGCGCCTGCCCGACGGCGACGTGCGGGCCCCGCAGCGCGAGCACGGCCGCGGGCAGGCCGACCAGCAGCAGCGGCAGGAGGAGGACCACGACCGGGCCGGTGGGGTCGGCGGACGGCTGGCTGCCGGCGACGCCGAGCAGCGCGGCGAGCATCCCGGACAGGGTGTCGAGCAGCAGGTACGCGGCGGCGGCGAACACCGACGGCCTCGGGTGCCGGAACAGCAGCGGCAGGGCCGCGGCCGCCGCGGTCGCCAGCTCGATCAGCGCGTAGGTCCCCGGGCTGACGTCCCGCGCCAGGCGTGCCCACGGGTGGGCGACGGCCACGGCGAGCAGCGTCACCACCGCGAGCGCCGCGCCGGTCGGCGCGGGCAGGAAGTACGCGAGCGCGCCGGCGATCAGGAGCGCGAGCACGATCAGCGCGCCGGTCACGGGCCACTCCGGCAGCCCGCGGACGGCGAGCACCACGAGGGCGGTCGCCGCGACGACCGCGCACGCCGCGGCCGCGGTGGCGCCGGACGGGCGGTGCGCACGCAGGGCGGCGGGCACGGCCGCGAGCGCGGACCGCACCCTCGGCACCCGCAGGGCCACCAGCGCCACGACCGCGAGCACGGCCGGCACCAGCGCGAACGTGCCGAGAAGGTCCTCGCGGAGGTAGCCGCCGTACGCCGCCGCCGTGGACATGAGGAAGACCGACCCGGCGAGCAGGCCGCCCGCGAGGTGCCGGCGCGCCACCGCGACCAGCACGAGCACGGTCGCGACAACCACCGCGCCGAACACGATCGCGACCTGCGCGTCGGCGTCCGGCACGCCAACCGGCCGGAGCTGCGCGGGCGGCGCACCCAGCTCGACCATGGCGAGCACGCCGAGCGGCGACGTGCCGGCGCCGTACGCGAAGGTGACGGCCATGCCGGCCGTCGCGCCGGCGAGGTCGCCCCACGTGGCCCGGGCCGGCGCGGCCAGCGCGACCGCGCAGCCGGCGGCGGCGACCGCCAGCATCGCGAGCGACACCTCGGTCGGGCCCGCCGACGCGACGATCATCAGCAACGCCACGACGACCGGCAGGAGCACCCCGGCGCCCGCCGTCCACGCCCGCGACACGGTCACCGCCACCGCGAGCGCGGCGAGCGCCGGCAGCCCGTGCGCCAGCAGGACGACCAGGTACGGCGACGGCAGGCTGTCCGGCGTGACCCGATCCGGCAGCAGCATCCCGACCAGGGTGTTGCCGAGGAGGTACGCGCCGAGCACGACCAACCCCGAACCGGCGCCGCGCAGCACCGGCCGGCCGAACGCACGCGTGCGCCGATGGTCGGCACGCGCGGCTCGCGCGACGACCAGCCCAACCGTGGCCACGCCGATGGCCAGCACGAACCGGAGCACGTGGTCGGCGATCAGGCCGGACGCCGCCACCGCGGCCATCCCGAGCACGAGCGCGGCGAGCACCGCGAACGCGGCGGCCACCGGCTCGGTCGGCGCCACCGGCCGATCGTCGGCGTCCGACTCGCCGGCTCCCCCAGTCATGGCCGAGTTCTAGCGACGTTCACAGCGCCAGCTTCAGGTCTGTCTGCACGAAGTCGTTGCCCACGCAGAGAAGCGGCTCCCCAGCCACGGCGGCGACCGCGTAGGTGAGACAGTCCCCGAAGTTCAGTGCGGCCGGGTGCCGCCCGTTGCCGTACCGCACGAACGCGCTCTGAGCGACCCGCCAGTGCGCATCGCTGAACGACACGATGTCGAAGTTCCGCTGCTGAAGGAACGAGGCAAGCAGCGACGACCCGTCGAGACCTTCGCGCCCCACGAGCACCATGGTGGTCTCGACCAGGGTGGGCGCGCCGATACGGCACACTTCGGCTTCACCGATCAGCTGCCCGATCAGGTCGCCGTGGGGCTCCCCGTAGACGGAAGCGATGATCGCCGAGGAGTCGATGATCATATGCCGTCGGGTCCGTAGCCGAGGATCTCCTCGCGCTCAGCCTTGGTGACAGGCTTGCCGACTCGCTCAGGCGGGATCTGAGGGCGGATCTCCTCACGAAGAAACCGTACGAAGTCCGCTCCCCGCTTGTCGGCGTCCCGCACGGCGTTCAACCGCTCGAGCCGCTCTTGCAGCGCGGTACGCACGGCCGCCGTCTTACTCTCCCCGGTGCGGGCGGCCACCTCGGTGGCGAGCCGCTCAGCCTCCGGATCCTTGATGTTCATGGCCATGGTGTAAGTCTACTTGACGTGGTGTAAGGGTGGACCGGTCGGCGAACCTCACTTCACCCCGGCGGCATCCATCCCCCGCAGCTCCTTCTTCAAGTCCGCGATCTCGTCCCGCAACCGGCCGGCCAGCTCGAACTGCAGGTCCCGAGCGGCGTTCATCATCTGGTCCGTCAGCTGCTGCACCAGGTCCGCCAGCTCGGACCGGGCCATCGACCCGACGTTCTCCTTGACGTACACGCCCGACGACCGCCCGCCGGGCTCGCCCGCGGCACGCCGGCCGCGGGAGGCGTTGCGGCCCGAACCGCCGATGGGGACGGCCTCGGCGTCGGTGTCGTCGGCCTCTTTGTAGATCTGGTCGAGGATGTCCGCGATCTTCTTGCGCAGCGGCTGCGGGTCGACGCCGCGTTCCTCGTTGTAGGCGACCTGCTTGACGCGCCTGCGGTTGGTCTCGTCGATGGCGTGCTTCATCGAGGCGGTGATGCGGTCGGCGTACATGTGGACCTGGCCGGACACGTTTCGCGCCGCTCGGCCGATGGTCTGCACGAGGCTGGTGCCGGACCGGAGGAAGCCCTCCTTGTCGGCGTCCAGAATGGACACCAGCGACACCTCGGGCAGGTCGAGACCCTCACGCAGCAGGTTGATGCCCACCAGGACGTCGAACTCGCCGAGTCGCAGCTGCCGCAACAGCTCCACGCGGCGCAGGGTGTCCACCTCGGAGTGCAGGTACCGCACCCGGATGCCCAGCTCGAGCAGGTAGTCGGTCAGGTCCTCGGACATCTTCTTCGTCAGCGTGGTGACCAGGACGCGCTCGTCGCGTTCCGCTCGGACCCGGATCTCGTGGACCAGGTCGTCGATCTGGCCCTCGGTCGGCTTGACGATCACCTCGGGGTCGATCAGGCCCGTCGGGCGGATGACCTGCTCGACGAACTCGCCGCTGGTCTGGCCCATCTCGTACGGCCCCGGCGTGGCCGACAGGTACACCGTCTGACCGATGCGGTCCTGGAACTCCTCCCACGTCAGCGGGCGGTTGTCCATGGCGCTCGGCAGGCGGAACCCGTGCTCGACAAGCGTCCGCTTGCGGGACATGTCGCCCTCGTACATGCCGCCGACCTGCGGCACCGTCACGTGCGACTCGTCGATGACGAGCAGGAAGTCCTCTGGGAAGTAGTCGATCAGCGTCGCGGGGGCGGTGCCGGCGTCGCGCCAGTCGATGTGCCGCGAGTAGTTCTCGATGCCCGAGCAGAACCCGACCTGCCGCATCATCTCGATGTCGTACGCCGTGCGCATCCGCAGACGCTGCGCCTCCAGCAGCTTGCCCGCCTTCTCGAGCTTCGCGAGCTGCGTCTCCAGCTCCTTCTCGATGCTGCCGATCGCCCGTTCCATCCGCTCGGCACCCGCGACGTAGTGCGTGGCCGGCGAGATGCGGACGGTCTCCACCTGCCTGACGATGTCGCCCGTCAGCGGGTGCAGGTAGTACAGCGCCTCCACCTCGTCGCCGAAGAACTCGATGCGGACGGCCAGCTCCTCGTACGCCGGGATGATCTCCACGGTGTCGCCGCGGACCCGGAACGTGCCGCGGCTGAACGCCACGTCGTTGCGCGTGTACTGGACGTCGACGAGCGCGCGGAGCAGCGCGTCCCGGTCGACCTCCTCGCCGACCTGCAGCGCGATCGTGCGGTCGAGGTACTCCTGCGGGCTGCCGAGGCCGTAGATGCACGACACCGACGCGACCACGATGACGTCCCGCCGCGACAGCAGGCTCCACGTCGACGAGTGCCGCAGCCGCTCGACGTCCTCGTTGACCGACGAGTCCTTCTCGATGTAGGTGTCGGTCTGCGGGACGTACGCCTCCGGCTGGTAGTAGTCGTAGTAGCTGACGAAGTACTCGACCGCGTTGTGCGGGAAGAACTCCCGCAGCTCGTTGGCCAGCTGCGCGGCCAGCGTCTTGTTCGGCGCGATCAGCAGCGTCGGGCGCTGCAGGCGCTCGATCAGCCAGGCCGTGGTGGCCGACTTCCCGGTGCCGGTGGCGCCGAGCAGCACGATGTCCTTCTCGCCAGCGTTGACCCGACGCTCGAGCTCGTCGATCGCCGCGGGCTGGTCACCGGCGGGTTGGTAGTCACTGACCATGCGGAACTCGCCCTCGGTGCGGGGGATGTCACCGATGGGCCGGAAGTCGGAGCTTGCCGTCACGATTGCCACGAAAGCAGGCTACGCCGGGGCACCGACAATTCCTGATCCGCGCAGGTCAGGGTGGTCAGCGGCGGCACCCGGTGCCACGGCGGTCGCGGGCAGTCGTGGGCGGAGTCGCGTGTGCCACCCTGTCCCTGTGACGGATCTGCACCCGCCCAAGATCGAGCTGTTCGACGTCGCCGGCATGACCAACACCGACCCGAAGGGGATCGTGCGGGCGGTGGACCGGTACCTGCCGACCGACTTCGGCCTGTACATGGCCCGCCCGCTGGACGGGCATCCCAACATCGGCTACTTCCGCTCGTGGCTGCTGCCGGAGCACGGGCTGCGGGTCGGCCGCTGGCTCGCGCACCCCGGGCAGGAGCTCGACCACGACGTGTACATCGACGTCGTCGACATCGAGCCGGGCCCGGTCTGGCGGACCGTCGACCTCTACCTGGACATCCTCGTGCGGGACGGCAGGGACCTGCGGGTGCTGGACACGGACGAGATCCTCGAGGCGCAGACGGCGGGCCTGCTCGACCGGGTGTCCACCGAGCGGGCGTTCGAGCGCACGTTCGCGGCGGTCGAGGGCATCGCCGCCGCCGGCTACGACGTCGAGGCGTGGTTGGGCATCCCGTTGACCTGGGGCGACGACGCTTAGCGAGCGCGACACACTGGGTCAACCATTACTACCTGTCCAGGTGACAGGTTCATCAGATCGGTATCTCTCCGCGTACGAGACGTGACATAACGAATCGAACCCGGGAGTCACCGACCGCATGCTGACGACTACCCTCTGGACGCGTGGGCACGGCGATCACCCCTCAGCTCGTTGATGTCGTCGACACCTTCACGGCGTCGCGTAACTACTCCTCGGGCACAACCCGGCACCTGCGCACCTGCCAGGTCGAACGCTGGGGGCTGCGCACCGAGTGCCCCACCCCGGAGGACCCGTTCTACGACTCCGAGGTGACCTGGCTGCTCCCCGAGATCAACCTGCGGCTCACCTGTCAGCGGCCGCGTTCCCGGCACGGCAGGGGCGGTCCGAGCGTGCTCACCGCCGTCCGCGCGACCAGCGACGGCCGCTACTGGCGCACCACCGACCTGCTGCTCGGCCTCGCCGCGCCGACCGGCATGCGCGCGCGGATCGTGCAGTCGGAGGAGTTCGCCGCCGCGGTCGCCGGCCGGGTCCTGCTCGTCAACGACGCCGACCTCGCGCTCTGCACCGTGCACAAGACGCTCGAGGAGTTCAGCCGGTTCCGGCACGACCTCTCCGCGTGGCTGGCCTACAAGCACATCTTCGACGTCTGGCCGCCCTACTGATCGTGGGTCCACCGATCGGTTGATCGGCGCACCCACCTAAGTCGAGGCGAAACTGGCCCCGCGGTCGATCCCGGGCGGCGGCCCCGCGCGGCACGCTTCTGGCATGGCAATCATCGAGGTCGACAACCTCGTCAAACGCTACGGCGACTTCACCGCGGTGAACGATGTGAGCTTCGCCGTCGAACAGGGCGAGATCTTCGGCATCCTCGGCCCCAACGGGGCTGGCAAGACCACGACCGTCGAGAGCATCGAGGGGTTGCGCTCGCCGGACGCGGGGACCGTCCGGGTCTGCGGCATCGACCCGAGGACCGACACCGGGGAGCTGCGCCAGATCCTCGGCGCGCAGCTCCAGGAGAGCGAAGTGCCGGAGAAGCTGCGGGTCGGTGAGGCGATGGAGCTGTACAGCTCCTTCTACCGCGACCCGGTGGACTGGCGGGAGCTGCTCACCACGCTCAACCTCAGCGACAAGATCGACGCTCAGTTCCGCAGGTTGTCCGGCGGGCAGAAACAGCGGCTGTCGATCGCGCTCGCGCTCATCGGCGACCCGAAGGTGGCGGTACTCGACGAGCTGACCACCGGGCTCGACCCGCAGGCGCGCCGGGACGCGTGGGACCTGATCGAGGGGATCCGGGACCGCGGCGTGACGATCCTGCTGGTCACGCACTTCATGGAGGAGGCGGAGCGGCTGTGCGACCGGATCGCGGTGATCGACGCGGGCCGGGTCGTCGCGATCGACTCCCCCGCCGGGCTGGTGTCCGCGGTGGACGACCGCCAGCGGATCCGGTTCCGGCCGTCCGCGCCGCTGGACCACGCGCTGCTGACCGCGCTGCCCGAGGTCACCGAGGTGTCCAGGGCCGGCAGCCAGCTGATCGTCACCGGCACCGGCAACCTGCTGCTCGCGGTCACCGCGGTGCTCGCCCGCAACCAGGTGGTCGCCGCCGACCTGCGCGTGGAGCAGACCTCGCTCGACGACGCCTTCGTCGCCCTCACGGGCCGCAAGATCGACAACTGAGGAGACCCCGTGTCCGCCCTGTCCCGGCTCACCGCCACCGAGACCAAGCTGTTCTTCCGAGAACCGGCCGCCGTGTTCTTCGTCCTGGTCTTCCCGCCCGTGCTCCTGATCATCCTCGGCCTGGTGCCGGCGTTCCGGACCCCGGACGCCGACCTCGGCGGCGTCCGCGTCATCGACCTGTACGCGCCGATCGTGATCGCCATGTCCGTCGCGATGCTGGCGCTCAACAGCCTGCCGCAGATGTTCGCCACCTACCGCGAGAGGGGCATCCTGCGGCGGATGGCGACCACCCCGGTCCGGCCGCACATGCTGCTCGGCGCGCAGTTGCTGATGTGCGCGGCCATGTCGGTCGCCGCCATGGTGATGGTGATCCTCATCGGCCGGTTCGCGTTCGACGTCCCGCTCCCCAAGCAGCTGCTCGCCTACGTGATCGGCTACCTGCTCGCCACGGTGTCCATGCTGTCGATCGGGCTGCTCGTCGCGTCGCTCGCGCCGAGTGGCCGCGGCGCCGGCGCCATCGGCTCGATCCTGTTCTTCCCGATCGTGTTCTTCGCGGGGCTGTGGGCGCCGAGGGCCACGATGTCCGACGCGCTGCGCACGATCAGCGACTTCACCCCGCTCGGCGCCGGCGTGCAATCATTGCAGGACGCCGCCGCAGGTCACTGGCCGCAACTTCTGCACGTGGCCGTCATGCTGGGGTGGATCATCGTGGCCGGCGGGCTGGCCGCCCGGTACTTCCGCTGGGAGTAGTCAGTGAGCATCGAGGCCGAGCTTCGCGCCGAGTTCGACCGCTGGGAGCGCAAGGAGGCGGCAGCTTACCGGGTCCTACCGTTCGTCCTGCTGGCGGTCAGCACGTTCATCACGTTCGCACAGGTGATCTGGGACGTGCCGGTGCACGTCCCCGCGACGCTCGGACTCACGGCCATGGCCACGGTGTGGGTGCTCTGGTTCATCACGCTCCACCCGGAGTGGCAGGGCAACCGCAGGCTGATGGCCGTGTACTACGTCGGCCTGATCCTGCTGGTCGCCGGTCTGGTCGCCCTCTCGCCCTGGTACGCCTTCTTCGCCTTCCTCGGCTACGTCCAGGCGTTCCAGTCCCTGACCGGCTGGTGGCGCTACCTCGGGGTCGCCGTCACGGCCACGATCATGGCGGCCGCGCAGATGGGCGGGGTCACCAACATCAAGGCCGACACCTGG
>Ga0193742_1000741_pt1 | contig 20910 bp, 16 predicted proteins | sample L2c1metaG_FD_165511 | JGI IMG/M metagenome (GOLD analysis project Ga0193742, IMG submission 165511) | Soil microbial communities from a riparian zone of the East river system, Colorado, United States - L2c1 | ecosystem: Environmental > Terrestrial > Soil > Riparian zone | place: USA: East River... | reverse complement strand
ATGCCCTGGAAGAACAGATCGGTTTCGAGGAAGATCTGGCCGTCGGTAATCGAGATCACGTTGGTCGGAATGTAAGCCGACACGTCGTTGGCCTGGGTTTCGATCACCGGCAGCGCCGTCAGCGAGCCCGAGCCTTCGCTGTCATTGAGCTTGGCGGCGCGCTCAAGCAGGCGCGAATGCAGATAGAACACGTCGCCGGGATAGGCTTCGCGGCCCGGCGGGCGGCGCAGCAGCAGCGACATCTGGCGATAGGCCACCGCCTGCTTCGACAAATCGTCATAGATGATGACGGCGTGCATGCCATTGTCGCGGAAATATTCGCCCATGGTGCAGCCGGTGAACGGCGCGATGTACTGCATCGGCGCCGGATCGGACGCGGTCGCCGCGACCACGATGGAATATTCCAGCGCGCCCTGCTCTTCCAGCACCTTGACGAACTGCGCCACGGTGGAACGCTTCTGGCCGATCGCGACATAGACGCAATACAGCTTGATCTTCTCGTCGCCGGTGGCGTTGAGCGGCTTCTGGTTCAGGATGGCATCGAGCGCGACCGCGGTCTTGCCGGTCTGGCGGTCGCCGATGATCAGTTCGCGCTGGCCGCGGCCGATCGGGATCAACGCATCGATCGCCTTGAGGCCGGTCGCCATCGGCTCGTTGACCGATTTGCGCGGAATGATGCCGGGCGCCTTGACGTCGACGCGCATACGCTTGTCGGCCTGGATCGGGCCCTTGCCGTCGATCGGATTGCCGAGCGCGTCGACCACGCGGCCGAGCAGGCCCTTGCCCACCGGCGCGTCGACGATGGCGCGGGTGCGCTTGACGGTCTGGCCTTCCTTGATTTCGCGGTCGGCGCCGAAAATCACGATACCGACGTTGTCGGTTTCGAGATTCAGCGCCATGCCGCGGGTGCCGTTCTCGAACTCGACCATCTCACCGGCCTGGACGTTGTCGAGGCCGTAGACGCGGGCAATGCCGTCGCCGACGGACAACACCTGTCCGACCTCGGAAACTTCAGCCTCTTGGCCGAAATTCTTGATCTGGTCCTTGAGGATCGCGGAAATTTCCGGCGCGGATGTCCATCAGCCTGCCTCTTTCATCGCGTGCTTGATCGAATTGAGTTTGGTGCGAAGCGAACTATCCACCATGCGGCTGCCGAGCTTGACGACCAGGCCGCCGATAATGGAGGGATCCACATTCACGTTAAGCGCGACGTCCTTGCCCGTCACTGATTTCAGCGCGGTCTTCAGAGCGTCGAGATTCTTGTCGCTGAGGGTTTCGGCGACGGTCACGTCGGCGGTCGCCTCACCCTTGAACTTGGCGACCAGCGCGCGGAAGGCGCGGATCACGTCGGTGACCGCGAACAGCCGCCGGTTGGCGGTGAGCACCTTCAGGAAATTGGCGGAAGTGCCGGAAATACCGGCCTTGTCGAGCACCGCTGCGAGCGCCTTGGCCTGCGCACCGGCGGAAAAAACCGGGCTGCGAACCAGCCGCTTCAGATCCGCGCTGTCGGCCAGCATGGCACCGAAGCGATCGAGATCGGCCCTGACCGGGTCGATGGATTTTTCATCGCGCGCCAATTCGAACAAAGCCGTCGCATAACGGCCGGACACACCTGAAACGGACGGATCTTCTGCAGCCACAAGCACGCTCTTTTAGCTGTTAAACTCGCAAGGCAAAAACCGTCGCCACGATGGCGCCCATCCAAGCCCTTGGAATTCAAGCGGGACTTCGATTTTCGACCGGTACAGGCTGTACCGGGACCGTTAAAATCGCGGCTTTGCTAACATAGCAGGAGCGCAGGTGCAACATGACGCCGACCAAGGGCGATGCCATGTCGCGGCTGCTTTTTCGGCATCGCGCGAAAGCCTGTTCTGCCGGCATTTCCGTCTAGCGATTCGGCCGCGAGGTGAGCCACCGATGCGGCGTCACCTCGCAGCGGAAAAGCTCCACCCGAAATTGCATAGGCGCCATGAGCGCGGGTCGCGGAACCGAACAGGCCGATTCGTTCCATTTAGCCATTACTTAAGCAAATCTCCTTTAAATGAACGAGAACTTAAATTTCAAGTAATTCCAAGTAATGGATTAGTTAATAATTCGTTAAAGCAATAGATTACGGAACATCTATCGATCAGTCCCTCGGGTAACAAGATGTTTCAGCCTGAGACAAATCGGATTTACTGCCCAATTCGTGCCTCATTGGGCCACCAAACGCCAATCCACACGCAATGGAGCGGGGGTTCCACTTGTCGCATATGTGACAATACTATCTTGAGGGACAGTTTGATGATCGCATCTAGAATGTCGGCTTTGGGAGCTGTAACCCGGTCGCGCACGACGGTCGCTGTTTTCGCCGCAACGATCGTGTTCGGTGGCGGTATTGGCGAAGCCTCAGCCAGGGGCCGGCACCACCACGGCTACCATCATCACGGCTATCGCCACCATCACGCCAGCGCTTCCGCTGGGTCGTCCTGGCGCGATGCCAACGCGTCGATCGCCTCGTCGTCGGGCGGCCACAGCTTCTCGGGCATGGCCTCGTTTTACGGCAATGAATCGGGCAGCCGGACGGCTTCCGGCCAGCGCTTCAATCAGAACGCCATGACCTGCGCCCACCGCTCGCTGCCGTTCGGCACCAAGCTGCGGGTCAGCCATGGCAGTCAAAGCGTCATCGTCACCGTCAATGACCGCGGGCCCTTCGTTCGTGGCCGCGTACTCGACCTGTCCACGGGTGCTGCCCGCGCCATCGGCCTGACCGGCGCCGGCGTCGGCCGCGTCACCGCCGAAGTCGTCTCCTAAACCGCGCATTTCCGCGCGGCTTTCTTCCGTTCAGTAAGCGTTGCAGTTCGGTAAGCGTTGCGTGGCGTAACGGCCGCAACACTCGTTGGGCGCCAAAAACAGGCCTGCCGTCGCGAATGACGGCAGGCTTCTTGCGCCTATAAAAAGCTCTGCGGGTCGACATCGACCTCGAGCTTGAGATTACCTTTGGTCTTCGGTCCGGCCGCGAGCCATTCGCGCAAATATTCCGACATGTCGACATTGCGCAGCGATTTCACCAGCAGCCGGAAGCGGTAGCGGCCCTTGATGACCGCAAGCGGCGCTTCGGCCGGGCCCAGCACCTGGATCCGCTCATCGATCGGCGCGACCGCCGCCAATTTGCGCGCAAAGCCTTCCGCCGTGGGCCGGTCGCCCGCCGAGATGATCAGGCTCGCCAGCCGGCCGAACGGTGGATAGCTGGTTCGTTCGCGGGATTCGATTTCGTTGGCATAGAACGCCTCGCGATCGCAGGCCACCAGCGCCTTCATCACGGGATGCTCGGGCTGATGGGTCTGCAAATAGCCGACGCCGCGGCCCTGATCGCGCCCGGCGCGTCCGATCACCTGGTTGAGCAATTGAAACGTCCGTTCGGCGGCGCGCGGATCGCCGTTGCTGAGGCCCAAATCGGCATCGACCACGCCGACCAGGTTGAGCCGCGGGAAATTATGCCCCTTTGCCACCAATTGCGTGCCGATGATGATGTCGACGCGACCTTCGGCAATCTCGTTCAGTTCCGAGCGCATGGTCTCGATCGAGGTGATCAAATCGCTCGACAGCACCATCGTGCGCGCCCGCGGAAACAACGAGGCGGCTTCCTCCTGCAGGCGCTCGACGCCGGGACCGACCGCCACCAGGGATTGCTCCGCCGCGCAATGCGGACAGGTTGGCGGACGCGGCATCGAGAAGCCGCAATGATGGCACACCAGCCGCTGGCGGAATCTGTGATCGACCAGCCAGGCATCGCAGATCGTGCAGGCGAAGCGGTGCCCGCAGGCCCGGCACAGTGTCAGCGGCGCGTAGCCGCGGCGGTTGAGGAACAACAGCGCCTGCTCGCGCCGTTCGATCGCAATCCCGATCTGTTCGGCAAGCCGCGGTGAGATGAAGCGGCCGCGCGCCGGCGGCTCGCGGCGAAGGTCGATCGCCTCGATGTGCGGCATGTGCTGGCCGCCGAAGCGGGCCGGCAGCACCACGCGTTGATAGCGGCCCTTCCGCGCATTGACCTCCGACTCGACCGACGGCGTTGCCGACGCCAGCACGATCGGGATTTTTGCGATATGCGCACGCACCACTGCCATGTCGCGCGCGTGGTAATGCGCGCCCTCATCCTGCTTGTAGGCCTGATCGTGCTCTTCATCGACGATGATCAGCCCGAGATTGGCGTAAGGCAAAAACAGCGCCGAACGCGCGCCGACCACGACCGGCGCTTCGCCCGCCGCGATCGCGGCCCAGTTGCGCGCGCGGGTCCGCGGCGTCAGTTCGGAATGCCATTCCAGCGGCCGCACGCCGAAGCGATTGGCGAAGCGATCGAGGAACTGTCCGGTCAGCGCGATCTCCGGCATCAGGATCAGCGTCTGCTTGCCGCGGCGGATCACTTCCGCGATGGCCTCGAAATAGACCTCGGTCTTTCCCGAGCCGGTGACGCCGTCGAGCAGCGCGGTGTGAAAACTGCCGTTCGCCGCCAGCGCCCGCATCGCATCCACCGCGGTGCGTTGCTGGCGGGAAAACTCAGGCTGCGCAAATGAAGGATCGGGCGCCGGTGGCGGCAGCGGCGGCGGCATCGTCTCGACCGCCAGCGTGCCCTCATCGACCAGGCCATCGATCACACCGGTGCTGACGCCGGCCTCCCGCGCCGCTTCCGATTTGCCGTGCAATAATCCGTCCGACAGGCAATCGATCAGCCGCCGCCGCGCCGGCGTCATGCGCCGGGGCGGTTCGCCAACCAGCCGCACGCCGATCCGCATCCGTTCGGGGCCAAGATTCTCGCCCATCCGCAACGTCATCCGCAACACCATTCCGCGCGCGGAGAGCGTGTAGTTGGCAACCCAATCGACGAGCGAGCGCAGTTCCGGCTTCAGCGGCGGCACGTCGAGCTTTTCGCTGACGTCTTTCAGGCGATTATGCAGGCGCGGATCGGGATTGGCATTTTCGGCCCAGACCACCGCGACCACTTCGCGCGGTCCCAGCGGCACGCACACCACGTCGCCCGGCTTGAGCGCCATGCCGCGCGGTACGCGGTAGGAATAAGCCTGATTGAGCGCGACCGGCACCAGCACATCGACGATGCCGGTCGATGATGCCGGTGAAATGCTGGCGCGGATGGAGTGGTCCATGAAGAATCAGACTCGAGGGGACGCCGGAAAGACGGCCTAACTTAAGACTCAAAGGCGGCCGCGACCAGTGTCTGCGATCGCCGTTCCCGCAAGTTAGCGAACGGTAAACGAAAGAGGTGCGATATAATCCGACGGAATCACGCGCTCGTAAGATAGCCCTGAAGAGAGCTCGATGGCCAAACCTGTTCCCGCGGTTCAACCGGTCGACATTGCCTGCGCCGCCGACGACCTTGTACGGGAGATCACGCATTGGCTGTCGCATTTGCGCGCCGAGCGGCGGCTGTCGCCGAAGACGCTTGAGGCCTATGCCCGTGACGTGCGCCAATGCATGGTGTTTCTCGGGGAACACTGGGGCGCCAGCGTGACGCTGTCGCGCTTTGCCGCGATCGAGGCCACCGATATCCGGGCGTTCATGGCAATGCGACGCGCCGACGATATTGGCGGGCGTTCGCTCGCCCGGTCGCTGGCGGGCTTGCGCTCGTTCGGCCGCTTTCTCGAACGGGAAGGCAAGGGCAAGGTCGGCGCGCTGTCGGCGATTCGCGCCCCGAAAATCGGAAAGAGCCTGCCGAGGCCGATCCAGGTGTCGGCGGCCAAACGCTTTGCGGATGCCGACGAACGCGCCGGCGAAGACCGTGATCCCTGGATCTGGGCGCGCGACGCCGCGGTGATGGCACTGTTGTACGGATCCGGCCTGCGTATTTCCGAAGCGCTCGGCCTGAAGCGCCGCGAGGTGCCGCTGCCCGGTGCAGGCGATGTGCTGGTCGTGACCGGCAAGGGCAACAAAACCCGCATGGTGCCGGTGCTGCAAAACGTGCTGGCGCTGGTTCAGGATTATGTCGCGGTCTGTCCGCATCCGTTGCCGCCGGAGGGACCGATCTTCGTCGGCGCCCGTGGCGGCCCGCTCAAGGCCCGAATCATTCAGCTCACCATGGAACGCTTGCGCGGCGCGCTCGGCCTGCCCGACAGCGCGACGCCGCATGCACTGCGACATTCTTTCGCGACCCACCTGTTGAGCCGCGGCGGCGATTTGCGCGCGATCCAGGAACTGCTCGGCCACGCCTCGCTCTCGACCACGCAGATTTATACCGGCATCGACAGCGAGCGGCTGCTCGAAGTCTACCGGACCACGCATCCGCGGGCCTGAGACCGCACCTTATCAACCCCGACAAAGCCCGTCAGTCGCTTGCCCCTTGCCTTGACGGTAGGGTTCGGCAATCGTGAGCCCGTCACAGGGCAGGAGGGAATCATGAGCGCGCATGAGAGCATGGAGCAGGCGGACCAGGCCAAGGAAGCCTCGCACGAGAACCGGAACATCGCGCTTTTGATCGCCGTCATCGCGCTATGCCTGGCGCTCTCGGAGACCTTGGGCAAAGGCGCGCAGACCGACTCGATCAGCAAGAATGTCGAGGCCTCCAATTTGTGGGCGTTCTTCCAGGCCAAGAGCATTCGCCGCACCACGGTGCAGACCGCCGCCGAACAAAGCAAACTGGGCCTCGGAGCAGCCGGCGATGAGGCCACCAAAGCGGCGGTGCAGAAGCAGATCGACGAGTGGCAGAAGACCGCGGCGCGCTATCGCTCCGACCCGGAAACCAACGAAGGCTCAGAGCAGTTGTCCGAACGCGCCAAGCACGCCGAAGAGGAACGCGATTTGGCGGAGGCGAAATATCATCACTTCGAGCTGGCGTCCGCGGCGTTCCAGATCAGCATCGTACTGGCTTCAGCGACGATCATCACCGGCATCGTTACGCTGGCCTGGATCTCGGGCCTGCTGACGCTGGCAGGGGTCGCCATGACCGCGCTCGGCATCTTCGTGCCGCATTTGCTGCACCTGCCGTAGAGCATGATCCGGAAAAGTGGGAACCGGTTTTCCGAAAAGATCATGCTCAAAGAATAAGCTAGAGCGGGATGATGATTCGAAGATAAGTCATCCGCTCTAGGCGCAACTACCGCGCTTGGTGCACGCTCTTGCGGAAGCGCTGGATCAGCCGCAGCATCCGCGATGACCAGCCTTCGCGATTGCCCCGCAAGGCATCGGTGATTCGCCGCTTGATCGGATCGACCAGCGCATTGGCCTTGGCTCTGAGCGAGAGGATGAACTGGTAGAGCTTCCCGAACCACGCCATCTCGAGCAGCTTCGGCCGCGTCACGTCGAAGATGAACGCGGTGACGCCGACGCCGAGGAATTTCGCGAAGGTGATAGTCAGGATGGCGCTCATCCAGTATTCGTGGGTCAAGAGCCAGAAGCCGACCAGCTTCAGCGGAAACAGCGGAAGAATCGGCACGATGAATACGATCAGCGTCATCGCCGGCGACAGCGTATCGACGCGTTCGGCGAGCCATTGCTTGAAGGCGCGCAGCGGGATCAGCGCCACCACCCTGGCCACGACCGGCTCAAGATGATCCCACAGCCACGCTTCGATCAGAAAGATGATCGCTAGCAGAATCCAAATCGGCTGCAGCAGGCGGCGCGTCATCAAATGTCGTCCCCGCCCGGCGCCAACCGGGCGTCGATTACATATGGATGGCGCGCTTGCCGACTGCAAGCGCCGCTTCCTTGATCGCCTCCGAACGGGTCGGATGGGCATGGCAGGTGCGGGCCAGATCCTCGGCGGAACCGCCGAATTCCATCAGCACCGCCGCCTCTTGAATCATTTCGCCGGCCTCGCGGCCGACAATGTGCACGCCCAGCACGCGATCGGTCTTCGCATCTGCGAGAACCTTCACGAAGCCCTCCGTGGTCTGGTTGACCTTTGAGCGGCCATTGGCGGTAAACGGAAATTTGCCGACGGTGTAGGCTACGCCGGCCTGTTTCAGCTCTTCCTCGGTCTTGCCGACCGACGAGACTTCCGGCGTGGTATACACAACACCTGGGATAACATCGTAATTCACATGGCCGGCCTGCCCCGCGATGATTTCCGCGCAGGCAACACCTTCGTCCTCCGCCTTATGGGCCAGCATCGGGCCCGCCACGACGTCGCCGATCGCGTACACGCCCTTCACGCTGGTCGCAAAATGCGAATCAATCTGCACGCGGCCGCGATTGTCGAGCGCGACACCGGCTTCCTTCAGGCCGAGGCCCTCGGTGTAGGGAACGCGGCCGATACATACCAGCACCACATCGGCTTCCAGGGTTTCCGGCGCGCCGCCCGCGGCCGGTTCGATCGTCGCAACCAGCATCTTGCCCGAGCTGTCGATGCCGGAGACCTTGGCGCCGAGCCTGAACGCAAACCCCTGCTTTTCGAGGATGCGCTGAAATTGCTTGGCGACTTCGCCGTCCATGCCGGGCAGGATACGGTCGAGGAATTCCACCACCGTGACCTTGGCGCCAAGCCGGTGCCAGACCGAACCGAGTTCGAGCCCGATCACGCCGGCGCCGACAATGAGCAGGCTCGAAGGCACCTTGTCGAGCGATAGCGCGCCGGTCGACGACACGATGCGTTTCTCGTCGATCTCGATGCCCTTCAGCCGTGCGATATCGGAGCCGGTCGCGATCACGATATTCCTGGTTTCGACAATCTGGGTCTTGCCGTCATTGCCCGATACTTCGACCTTGCCGGTGCCGAGGATCTTGCCCGTGCCGCTGATGACATCGATCTTGTTTTTCTTCATCAGGAATTCGACGCCCTTGACGTTGCCGTCGATGCCCTGCTGCTTGAAAGTCATCATCGAGGGCAAATCGAGTTGTGGCGCGGAAACGCTGACGCCCATCTTGGCGAACGAGTGGCCGGCCTCCTCGAACATTTCCGAAGCATACAACAGCGCCTTCGACGGCATGCATCCGACGTTGAGGCAGGTGCCGCCGAGCGTCGCGTTCTTCTCGACCACGGCGACTTTCATGCCGAGCTGTGCCGCGCGAATTGCGCAGACATATCCGCCGGGACCGGTGCCGATAACAACGAGATCGTAGGTGGCCATAATTGAAGTCCTGTAGCTGAAATGTGTGACAGGTATTGGCTAGCGTCCGCCCGACACATCAAGGATGGCGCTGGTCACGTAGGAGGCGTCGTCCGACATCAGCCAGACGATGGCGTTGGCGATTTCATCCGCGGTGCCGACGCGCTTCATCGGCACATTGCCGGCGAGGCGATGCGCGCGATCCGGCTCGCCGCCGCTGGCATGAATTTCAGTGTCGATCAGGCCAGGCCGGATCCCCGCGACGCGGATGCCCTCGCCGGCGACTTCATGACCGAGCCCGACGGTGAACGAATCGATCGCGCCTTTGGAAGCGGCGTAGTCGACATAGGTATTGGGCGCCCCCAATCTTGCGGCGACCGACGACAGGTTGACGATGACGCCGCCCTTGCCGCCATGGCGCGTCGACATCCGCTTGACGGCCTCGCGCGCGCACAGAATGCTGCCGGTGACATTGACGGCCATCACGCGCTGGATGCGCTCGGCCGACATTTCATCGACCCGTACCCCGCTCTTGCCGACAATGCCGCCATTGTTGACCAGCGCGCCGAGCGTCCCGAACTTGTCGGCGGCCTCGAACAGCCTCAGGATGTCGCTCTCCTCGGCAACGTCGCATTGCACAGCGATCGCCTTGCCGTTTTTCGCCTCGATCGCCGATATCACTTCATCGGCCGCGGCCTTGTTGGCGGCATAGCCGACCACGACCCGAAATCCCCGCGCGGCCGCGGCGATGGCGGTGGCGCGGCCGATGCCGCGGCTGCCGCCGGTGATGACAACAACTTTGTCGGTCAAATCAGCCCCCATCATACGCACGCATCATTCCCCGGGGCGCCGCCGATGCCGGCGCCCCCACGCTTCGGCAATCCGATCAGAGATCCAAAACCAGCCGCGCCGGATCTTCCAGGCTTTCCTTGACCCGCACCAGGAACGTCACCGCTTCCTTGCCGTCGATCACGCGGTGATCGTAGGACAGCGCCAGATACATCATCGGGCGAATCTCGACCTTGCCGCCGACCGCCACCGGGCGGTCCTGGATCTTGTGCATGCCGAGAATGGCGGACTGCGGCGCGTTCAGGATCGGCGTCGACATCAGCGAACCGTAGATGCCGCCATTGGTGATGGTGAAGGTGCCGCCCTGCATTTCATCGATCTTGAGCTGGCCGTCGCGCGCGCGCCGGCCGAAATCGGCGATGCTTTTCTCGATATCGGCAATCGACTTGTGATCGCAGTCGCGCACTACCGGCACCACGAGTCCCTTATCGGTGCCGACGGCGACGCCGACGTGATAATAATTCTTGTAGATCAGGTCGCTGCCGTCGATCTCGGCATTGGCGGCCGGGATGTCCTTTAAAGCCTGCACGCAGGCCTTGGTGAAGAAGCCCATGAATCCCAGTTTGCTGCCGTGCTTCTTCTCGAACACCTCCTTGTACTGGGCCCGCATCGCCATGATGTGGCTCATGTCGACCTCGTTGAAGGTCGTGAGCATCGCAGCGGTGTTCTGCACCTCCTTGAGGCGGCGGGCGATGGTCTGACGCAGCCGCGTCATCTTCACGCGCTCCTCGCGTGCGGCATCGTCGGCGGGCGAAGGCGCGCGAACCTGCACCGCGGCGGCCGGCTGGTTGATTGGTGTCGGCGCCGAAGCGGCTTTCTCGATCGCCGCGAGCATGTCGCCCTTGGTGACGCGGCCATCCTTGCCCGAGCCCGGAACGGTCGAGGCATCGATGCCACTCTCGACGGCGATCTTGCGCACCGACGGCGCCAGCGGCGCGTCAGTTGGCGGCGCCTTCGGTGCTGCTGGAGCCGCGGCAGCGGGAGGCGGTGCAGCCGCGGCCTTGGCGGGCGCGGCAGCCGGCTTAGCGGCGGCGGCAGGCGCTCCACCTTCCGTGATCTGTCCGAGCAGGGCGCCGACCGCGACGGTCTCGCCGTCCTTGGCCGTGATCTCGCCGAGGGTGCCCGCGGACGGCGCCGGCACCTCGATCGTGACCTTGTCGGTCTCGAGCTCGACCAACGGTTCATCCACCGCAACGGCATCGCCGGCCTTCTTGAACCAGCGGCCGATGGTGGCCTCGGTCACGGATTCGCCGAGCGTCGGAACGCGAATTTCAATCATGATGTCGTTTCCTCTTTGCGTCATGGCCGGGCTCGTCCCGGCCATCCACGCCTTGAAATCAATTTCACAGCGCAAGACTTCGACGCCCGGGACATCGAGTGCGAAAACGCGATTCGCGCTCCCGCCCGGGCATGACGATTTCTCTAAATGTTAATTCAGCGCGTCATCCAGCAGAGCCTTGAGCTGCGCCAGGTGCTTCGACATCAAACCGGTGGCGGTCGCCGCGGCCGCGGCGCGTCCGGCGTAACGCGGACGCTTGTTCGGCGCGTTGATCTGGTTCAGCACCCATTCGAGATAGGGCTCGATGAAATGCCACGCGCCCATGTTGCGCGGCTCTTCCTGGCACCAAACCACTTCGGCATTCTTGAAGCGCCCGAGTTCCTGAACCAGCGCCTTCAGCGGCACCGGATAGAGCTGCTCGACGCGCAGCAGATAGATGTCGTCGGTGCCGCGCTTTTCGCGCTCCTCGTACAGGTCGTAATAGACCTTGCCGGAGCACAGCACGACGCGACGGATCTTGTCGTCCGGCACCAGCTTGATCGTCTCGTCCGACAGCATCGCCGCGTCATCGTACAGGATACGGTGGAAGGTGGTGCCGGCGCCCATTTCATCGAGGCGCGAAACCGCGCGCTTGTTGCGCAGCAGCGACTTAGGCGTCATCAGGATCAGCGGTTTACGGATTTCGCGATGCAATTGCCGGCGCAGCACGTGGAAGAAATTCGCCGGCGTGGTGGCGTAGACCACCTGCATGTTGTCCTCGGCGCACATCTGCAAATAGCGCTCGAGCCGGGCGGATGAATGCTCCGGCCCCTGCCCTTCGTAGCCGTGCGGCAGCATGCAGACGAGGCCGGACATGCGCAGCCATTTGCGTTCGCCCGACGAGATGAACTGGTCGAACAGCACCTGGGCGCCGTTGGCGAAATCGCCGAACTGCGCCTCCCAGATCGCCAGCGCATTCGGCTCGGCCAGCGAATAGCCGTATTCGAAACCGAGCACCGCCTCTTCCGAGAGCAACGAGTTGATGACCTCATAGTGGCCCTGATCGGGACCAAGATGATTGAACGGCGTGTAGCGGCTCTCGTCCTCCTGATCGATCAGCACCGAATGGCGCTGCGAGAAGGTGCCGCGTTCAGAGTCCTGGCCCGACAGCCGGACGTGATGGCCTTCCTGCAACAGCGTACAGAACGCCAGACCCTCGCCGGTCGCCCAGTCGATGCCGACGCCGCTGTCGATCGCCTTGGCGCGATTTTCCAGGAAGCGCTGGATGGTACGATGCACCCGGAATCCGTCCGGCACCTTGCTGATCTTGCGGCCGATATCGCGGAGCACTGCGAGATCGACGCCGGTGACGCCGCGCCGCGCGTCCTCTTCCGCGTCGGCGGATTTGAAGCCGGCCCATTTGCCGTCGAGCCAGTCCGCCTTGTTGGGCTTGTAGCCGGAGCCGGCCTCAAGCTCGGCATCGAGCCTGGCGCGCCAGTCGGCCTTGGCCTTCTCGACCTCGCCTTCCGTCATCACGCCGTCGGCGATCAGCCGCTTGGCATAGATCTCCAGCGTGGTCGGATGCGACGCGATCTTCTTGTACATCACCGGCTGGGTGAAGCCCGGCTCGTCGCCTTCGTTATGGCCATGCCTGCGATAGCAGAACATGTCGATCACGACGGGTTTGTGGAATTTCTGCCGGAACTCGATCGCAACCTTGGCCGCGAACACCACGGCTTCCGGATCGTCGCCGTTGACGTGGAAGATCGGCGCATCAATCATCTTCGCCACATCGGAAGGATACGGCGAGGAGCGCGAATAGCGCGGATAGGTCGTGAACCCGATCTGGTTGTTGACGATGAAATGCAGCGAACCGCCGGTGCGGTAACCCTTGAGGTCCGACAGCCCAAAACATTCGGCCACCACGCCCTGGCCGGCGAACGCCGCGTCGCCATGCATCAACAGCGGCAACACCGAAATGCGCTGGTCCGGCGGATCGCCATGCTGGTCCTGCTTGGCGCGAACCTTGCCGAGCACCACCGGATCGACGATCTCCAGATGCGAGGGATTGGCGGTCAGCGACAGATGGATCCGGTTGCCGTCGAACTCGCGGTCCGACGACGCGCCGAGATGATATTTGACGTCGCCGGAACCTTCGACCGCGTCGGGATTGGCGGAGCCGCCCTTGAATTCATGAAACAGCGCGCGATGCGGCTTGGCCATCACCTGCGTCAGCACGTTGAGGCGCCCGCGATGCGGCATGCCGACGACGACTTCCTTGACGCCGAGATTGCCGCCCCGCTTGATGATCTGCTCCAGCGCCGGGATCAGCGACTCGGCGCCATCGAGGCCGAACCGCTTGGTGCCGGTGAATTTGAGATCGCAGAATTTTTCGAAGCCTTCGGCTTCCACCAGCTTGTTCAGCATCGCGCGGCGGCCCTCGGGCGTGAAGCTGATTTCCTTGTCCGGCCCCTCGATGCGCTCCTGGATCCAGGCCTTCTGCGCGCCGTTGGAAATGTGCATGAACTCGACGCCGAGCGTCTGGCAATAGGTGCGCTCGCAGATCGCGACGATTTCGCGCAAGCTTGCGTATTCAAGCCCGAGCACGTGGTCGAGGAATATCTTGCGGTCGAAATCACCGTCGACGAAGCCGTAGGTGCGCGGATCAAGCTCCTCGCGATCGCGCGGCGCCTCGATACCGAGCGGGTCGAGTTTGGCATGGAAATGGCCGCGCATGCGGTAGGCGCGGATCAGCATCAGGGCGCGCACCGAATCGCGGGTGGCCTGATGCACATCGGCCGCCGATTGTTCCCCGCCTTTGGCCTGCGCCTTGGCGGCAAGCTTGGTGCCGATGGCTTTTTCGACTTGCGCCCAGTTGCCATCGAGCGCGGAGGTCAGGTCGTCGCGCGGCGCCAGCGGCCAATTGTCCCGGCCCCAGGAGGCGCCTTCGGCGTTTTTCCGGACGTCGTCCGGGGTGTCTTTCAGGCTCTTGAAGAATTCCTGCCATTCGGCGTCGACCGAGCCGGGGTCCTGTTCGTAGCGGGCGTAGAGATCGTCGATATAGGCGGCGTTGGTGCCCTGCAAAAACGAGGAGAGGGCAAATGCGGCATTTGCGTCCTGGCGAGACATGATGGCGTCCTGGATTTTTTACTTTCGCGCGTGGAAGACGGCGCAATCGCCGATCCGGATACCGGATCAGCGTGTTGGGAGTTGTTTACCCCATATGGGGCAAATCTTCGCCCCCAAAAGAACTAAAAAGTGAATTAGGATTTCAATTTTTCGACAAGGGTCTTTCCAAGCCGCGCCGGCGACGGCGAGACGGTAATTCCGGCGGATTCCATCGCCGCGGTCTTGGAACCGGCGTCGCCCTTGCCACCGGAAATGATCGCGCCGGCATGCCCCATGCGGCGGCCGGGAGGTGCGGTGACGCCGGCAATGAAGCCGACCATCGGCTTCTTGCGGCCGCGCTTGGCCTCGTCTTTCAGGAACTGGGCGGCGTCTTCCTCGGCGGAACCGCCGATTTCACCGATCATCACGATCGAAGTGGTCTTGGGATCGGCCAAGAACATCTCAAGCATATCGATAAATTCCGTGCCCTTGACCGGATCGCCACCGATGCCGACCGCGGTGGTCTGGCCGAGGCCTTCCTGGGTGGTCTGGAACACCGCTTCATAGGTCAGGGTGCCGGAACGCGACACGATGCCGACATTGCCGGGCTTGAAGATGTTGGCCGGCATGATGCCGATCTTGCATTCGCCCGCGGTCATCACGCCCGGACAGTTCGGCCCGATCAGGCGGGATTTCGATCCCGACAGCGAGCGCTTCACCCGCACCATGTCGAGCACCGGAATGCCTTCGGTGATGCAGACGATCAGCGGGATTTCCGCATCAACGGCTTCGCAGATCGCGTCGGCGGCGCCCGGCGGCGGCACGTAAATCACGCTGGCGTCGGCGCCGGTCTTTTCGCGCGCTTCCATCACGGTATCGAACACCGGCAGATTGAGATGTTTCGATCCGCCTTTGCCCGGCGAAGTGCCGCCGACCATCTTGGTGCCATAGGCGATCGCCGCCTCGGAATGGAACGTGCCGTTCTTGCCGGTAAAACCCTGGCAAATGACCTTGGTGTTCTTATCGATCAGGATGGGCATGGGTTAAGACTGCTTTCGCGAGACGACGAGACGGGATTAGTGGACACGCCGATAAACGCCGGTGAGCACGTCGGCCCATCCTTCCGCGTCGGGCGAGAACTGGATTTTCAGGCTGTAGCTGTTGTCGTCGAGGACTTCGTAGACGTGGCGCGCGTTGCCGCGCAGCGAGCCACGCACCAGCACCAGCGACTTGCCGCTCCAGCCGCCGGAGGCCGGCGACGGCGGATAGTAGCCGAGCGAATCGTGCCAGAACAATTTGTAGAGCCGGTCCTCGCGATCATAGGTGAACACGCCATGGGTCGCGAAGGTCTCCTTGCCGTCGCGGGTCTGGCGGCTATCCTGGATCAGGTAAAAGCCGTTGAGATCGATGCGGGCGACGACGTGGGAGGTCGCGGGCCCTCCAGTGGTCCAGCGCGACGGATAGACCATCTCGTCACCGCTCCATTCGCCCGCGAACACCGCGAGTTTGCGATGCTCCTCGAGCGGTGTGGGCGCGGCGAGATGATCCTCGGCCATCGGCTCAGCCTTTCTTTACGGCCTTGACGATCTTCTGCGCGGCGTCGTCAAGATCGTCGGCGGACAGCACATTGAGACCGGATTCGCGGATGATCTTCTTGCCGGCGTCGACATTGGTGCCTTCCAGCCGAACCACCAGCGGCACTTCGAGGCCGACATCCTTGACCGCGGCGACCACGCCTTCGGCGATCACGTCGCATTTCATGATGCCGCCGAAGATGTTGACCAGGATACCCTTCACATTGGGATCGGCGGTGATGATCTTGAACGCGGCGGCGACGCGCTCCTTGGTGGCGCTGCCGCCGACATCGAGGAAATTCGCCGGGGCCATGCCGTAGAGCTTGATGATGTCCATGGTCGCCATGGCCAACCCGGCGCCGTTGACCATGCAACCGATGTTGCCGTCGAGCGCCACATAATTCAGTTCGTATTTCGACGCCTCGATTTCCTTGGCGTCTTCCTCGGTCTCATCGCGCAACGCCACCACTTCGGGATGGCGAAACAGCGAGTTGTCGTCGAACGAAACCTTGGCGTCGAGCACGCGCAGATCGCCCTGCTTGGTGACGACCAGCGGATTGATTTCGAGCATCGCCATGTCCTTGGCGACGAACGCGGTATAAAGCTGCGCGACCAGTCGCTCGGCCTGCTTGGCGAGATCGCCGGTCAATCCCAGCGCCTTGGCGACGGTACGGCCGTGATGGCTCATGATGCCGGTTGCCGGGTCGACCGAGAAGGTCACGATCTTTTCCGGCGTATTGTGCGCGACGTCCTCGATGTTGACGCCGCCTTCGGTGGAAACCACGAACGAAACTTCGGCGGTCTCACGATCGACCAGGATCGACAAATAAAACTCCTTGTCGATGTCGGAGCCGTCCTCGATGTAGAGCCGGTTGACCTGCTTGCCGTGCGGCCCGGTCTGCACCGTGACCAAGGTCGCGCCCAGCATCTGCTTGGCGAATTCGTTGACTTCGGCGACCGATTTGGCGATGCGCACGCCGCCTTTGTCGCCGGCGGATGCTTCCTTGAATTTACCCTTGCCGCGGCCGCCGGCGTGGATCTGGCTCTTCACCACCCAGACCGGGCCGGGCAGCGTTTTCGCGGCGACGTCGGAGTCGGACGCCCGCAGCACCGGCACGCCCTTGGAGATCGGCACGCCGAATTCATGCAGCAGCGCCTTGGCCTGGTATTCATGGATATTCATTTTGGACGCTCTCCGGACCCCTGGTGCGGTGAATTTGGAACTCACTTCGCATTTCTCGTGGCATACCATATACCAGAAGAAAGCCAAACCTAATAAAAAAGAGAACCCCCATCCGCTTGGGAATTTCACCGCGTTAGTGCTGCTTCGCTTCCGGAGCTCACCTCAGCGCAAGCTCCGGTCTTGGACGTACGGCTTGCCGTCGATTATTTGCCGAGCAGATCCGGCGCGATCTTCTTGCAGGCATCGACCAGGCCCTGCACCGCCCCGACCGACTTGTCGAACGCTTCGCGCTCCTTGCCGGTCAGTTCGATCTCGACAATGCGCTCGACGCCTTTCGAGCCGATCACGGTGGGCACGCCGACATACATGTCCTTCACGCCAAATTCGCCGTTGAGATAGGCCGCGCAGGGCAGCACGCGCTTCTTGTCGCGCAGATAGCTCTCGGCCATCGCGATCGCGGAGGCGGCCGGTGCGTAGAACGCCGAGCCGGTCTTCAACAAATTGACGATCTCGGCGCCGCCATTGCGGGTGCGGTCGACGATTTCGTCGATCCGGGTCTGCGAGGTCCAGCCCATCTTGACGAGGTCGGGCAGCGGGATGCCGGCCACCGTGGAATATTTCACCAGCGGCACCATGGTGTCGCCATGGCCGCCGAGCACGAAGGCGGTGACGTCTTCGACCGAGACGTTGAATTCGTCGGCGAGGAAATAACGGAAGCGCGAGGAATCCAGCACGCCCGCCATGCCCACCACCTTCTTGTGCGGCATGCCCGAAGCCTTCTGCAGCGCCCACACCATCGCATCCAGCGGGTTGGTGATGCAGATGACGAAGGCGTCCGGCGCGTATTTCTTGATGCCGGCGCCGACCTGCTCCATCACCTTGAGATTGATGCTGAGGAGATCGTCGCGGCTCATGCCCGGCTTGCGCGGCACGCCGGCGGTGACGATGCAAACCTTGGCGCCTTCCAGCGCTTCATAGGAATTGGCGCCGGTAAAATTCGCATCGAACCCGTCCACCGGGGAAGACTGGGCGATATCGAGCGATTTGCCCTGCGGGACGCCCTCTGCGATGTCGAACATCACGACATCGCCGAGCTCCTTCAGGCCAATGAGATGAGCCAGCGTTCCGCCGATCTGACCGGAGCCAATCAAGGCAATTTTATCGCGCGCCATGGGAAATCTGTCCTTTTGAACGTCAAGAAGGAAGGAGGAAGGAAGCTGGTTCGCTGTTATCCCTTTCGAATGATACGTTCAAGTCGGGCCATGCTCAATTGTCAGCGCCGCCTTGATTTCGGTCAGGGCGGCATCGTCATTCCGGGATGCGCCTCTTGGCGCAGACCCGGAATCTCGCAGGCGTATCAAGTCTCCACCAGCCCGGTGCTGGAGCCGCTGGCCACGGAATCCTTATGCCCGTGGGGCAGCGCCAGATAGGATTCCGAGCCCATCTCGATCAGCCGCGACGAGGTTCGCTTGAATTCGTTGGCCTCGTTGCCTTCGCTCGCCTGATACAGCGACACCGGATCGGCGGCGGCCGACGCCATCAACTTCACGGCATTGTCGTAGAGCGTATCGATCAGCGCGATGAACCGTTTGGCGGCATTGCGCTCGGGGTAATCCATCACCGGAATATGGTCGATCAGGATCGTGTGATAATCATGCGCGAGCCGCAAATAGTCGGACGCGGCCAGCGGCTTTTCGCAGATGTCGGCGAAGGAAAACCGTGCCACCCCGTGCGCCGAACACGGCACGCGGAGAATCCGGCCCTTGATCGAAATATCGCGCGACTTGCAGGGCGCGCTGCCGGTCATCTTTTGCCAGGCCTTGTCGAGCGCGGCATCGGCAGCGCGATCCGCCGGCACCAGCCACATCTTGACGCCGGCGAGTTTCTCCAGCCGGAAATCGGTGCGCGCATCGAGCCGCAGCACATCCATGTGATCCGATATCTGCGCGATGAAAGGCAGGAACAACGCCCGGTTCAGGCCGCCTTTGTAGAGATCTTCCGGCGCCACATTGGAAGTCGCCACGACCACCGTGCCGAGTTCAAACAGCTTCGAGAACAGCCGCCCGAGGATCATCGCGTCGGCGATGTCGGTGACGTGGAATTCATCGAAGCACAACAGCCAGGCCTGGTCGAAAATCGCAGCCGCGGTCAGCGCAATCACATCGCCATCGGGCAACTCGCCGCGCGCGATGTTCTGGCGAAATCCATAGATCCGCTCATGCACCTCGGCCATGAATTCGTGGAAATGAGCGCGGCGCTTGTGCTCGACCGGCGACTGCTGAAAAAACAGGTCCATCAGCATGGTCTTGCCGCGTCCGACTTCGCCATGAACGTAGAGGCCGCGCGGCGGCCCTCCATTCTTGTCGGCGAACAAGCGCCCCAGCAAGCGCTGCTTGCGCGCCGGCTTGTAATGCGAAAGCCGCGCCTCAAGATCGGCGAACGCCTCGGCGGCCTGCGCCTGCGCCGCGTCGGGCTCGATCGCGCCGGAGGAAACCAGGGACTGATAGTGCGCGAGGAACGAGGGGGGCGGGGTGGACAGCATGGCCCACCTTACGGCCCCAGCCGGACAAAAATTGCAAGCCGCGAATTGGTGCAGGGGGTATGCGCCTGCCGTGTCCCGGGCGCGGTGCAGCGCTCTCCCGGCGATGCGAAGCATCGTCCGGTGCGCTGCTCCGCAGAGCCGGGACCCACAAACGCCGGGACCCTGGCTCCCGGATCAGCAACGTACCACGCCGCAAACGCGGCGCCATAGCGCGTCAAGGACGCGCGTGAACGCGCTTAAGGCGCAGCATCCGGGAACAAATCCCCGGCCTTCACGCACTCAGCGCGTAGGAATCCTCGACCACATAGGGGCCGCCGCCGGTGGAGGCCCGGGACGAGAACAGCACGAACCGTGATGCCGTGAACACCCGGGTCGGAAAATATCCGCGCACGGACAGATAGTCCGCGACATCCTGATTGGAGGCATCGCGCAACCTTGCCAGCGTCACGTGTGGAGTGAATTTCCGGCCCTCCGGATCGAGCCCGATCCGCTGCATCAGCCGTTCCAGCTCGGCCTGCAGCTCGATCAAGGGCCGGCTTGGCACCACCGAGGCGACCACCGCGCGGGGCTTTTTTCCACCGAAACTCGACAGGCCCTGCAGCGCCACTTCGAATGGTTTGCGGTTGATACGAAACAGCATCGAGGCGATTTCGTTGGCCGAGACGCCGTCGATATCGCCGATGAAGCGCAAGGTAACGTGGTAATTTTCGGGGTCGATCCAGCGCGCGCCGGGAAGGCCGCCGCGCAAATTGGAAAGCGTCTGGCCAATCTCGGCCGGGATTTCCAGTCCAGTAAACAAGCGCGGCATCGCAAGACTCCCGATGCTGGGGCATGGTCCGAAAACCGTGGAAACCGCTTTCCGGGAAGATCACGCCCTGAAACAAGTCCGGTAACGAATCACCGATGCTGATTTTTACCGTAGTTATGTGACTCTGCGAAGGATGCCGTACAAATCGCACGGGAAAACACCGAGTTAGGGTTATCGATGCCCTTTTTTCAACTGCGTTGACCGGCTATCGCGCCAACAAGTGCCTCCACACTGGGCAAAATATTTTTCACGATGACATCGACGCCTTCCGGCGTCGGATGCATGCCATCCGCCTGATTGAGCCTGGCATCGGCCGCGACGCCGTCGAGGAAAAACGGATAAAGCGGCACGCCGAACGCTTTCGCCAGATCGGGATAGATGGCGTTGAAGCGCGCCGAATAATCGCTGCCATAATTCGGCGGCGCCACCATCCCGCACAACAGAACCGCGATGTTACGCGCCTTCAGCCGGGTCAGAATGTCCGACAGCGCGACGCGCGTGAGCTTGGGATCGATGCCGCGCAAGGCGTCGTTGGCGCCGAGTTCGAGGATGA
>Ga0193742_1000740_pt1 | contig 20933 bp, 24 predicted proteins | sample L2c1metaG_FD_165511 | JGI IMG/M metagenome (GOLD analysis project Ga0193742, IMG submission 165511) | Soil microbial communities from a riparian zone of the East river system, Colorado, United States - L2c1 | ecosystem: Environmental > Terrestrial > Soil > Riparian zone | place: USA: East River... | reverse complement strand
GACCAAAGAAATTATCGACAGAACCAGAGTAAGGGACGACCACTTGAAGATGGACGCTTTGCTTTTGAATGGATCGCCATCTTCGACAGGAGTAGGGAATGAAGGTGGTGGTGGTGGTGGTGGTGGAGCGCCGTCCATATCGCCTACGTCCTTCTCATCGCCGGTATCGACTGATTTGTCGACACGCGAGATAGGACCGTTGTAAAAGATGTCATGGATAGGAACAGGAGGGGGACGACTGCCTGAGCCTGAGCCAGATGGTTCATCGGACGAATCGTCGGGAGTTGAATCGTGACTAGAGGGTTGAGGAGACGAACCGCCACTATCAGAGCTCGCAGCAGGCGACGATGTCCCAGAGGTAAAAGTGGCCTGACGAGAGTACTGGAAAACAAGAGCAGTTCCAACCAAGGCGAGCACCGCACAAGCACAAATGCTCAATATGGCCGCCATGATAGATTGATCTTGAGAAAGTTGGACAGGAGTAGGAACGCCTTTTATAACAGTAATGGCGGTGGCGATGGTGGCCTTGTCAGGCTGAACTTCAAGATGTAGGGTGCTGAGACCATCCAAGGTGGGAGATAAAAGACCATGACTAGCATCGAGAAATGCATTCAAGGATTGGCGATTGTCGAAACTGGTAGGTGTATGTTTGTGGGTGGTGAGACCAATGAATTGCTCCACGACGGGAATAATAATCCCTGCTGCAAGAGCGACATTGACAATGAGACTGGGCAGATCAGTGCCAGGGAAGGCCCCGCCTTTGAGGGGCGCCTGGGAAGAGAGCAAGTAGTCAATCATATATAGAGAAGAGGTACGATTTGGCCCTGTATGATAAAGGGGGGGTTGGACGTTTATTTGAAAGAAGAGGAAGAGAAAAGGTGTAGGCTTTATATCTTTCTGCAGGGCGTGTTGTTATTGTTCGTTTGGTTGAAATGTGTGGCATTGTGGGCGACCTATGACAACAATCGGCGGATGTGATCGTAGCAGCATCCATAGTCGACGTTGTGTACGGTTAGGAGGGGAGCATTCGTAAACGGATGAAAGACTTCATGAACAACAACAAATATTATCACCGTAAATGACCGGATGGGATAATTATTTTGAAGCATAATAATGAGGTTTTGACAAACAAACAAAAAGAGAAAGGAGTTCGGAGAGCCAATTGGTTGCCACACGCTTGTTGTTATGAATCGGCAAGTGGCCAAGACTCTAAACATTCACTCTCAAATAAAATTTTACAACATTGCATCGCCCTACTAGTGAAAACAAACCTAAAAATATATAAGCAAAAGAGTTCATCAATGCGAGGATAGGGAGTAGGAAAAATAAAATAAAATCAGAGAAGCCGTGATTTTCAAATTCCTCCTTGTTAGAACAAGCCTCCGAATCGTCATGCTTACACCAGAACGGAGTAAACATGCGCTCCTTCCATCCAAAGGCAGAAGTGACTCTAGAAAGCTCGACAAGAAAAAGTAGTAATTCAAAGAATGGATGAACTTGTTTTCGTCCGGTTGAGATGGATGGGAATGAAAAATATATATGCGCACCCTTTATTTAACAACAATCCAGGGGAACACTACCATCAGACTATATGAGAAAATAAAAGCGTCAGTTCAAGAATTCTGGCGTTACTCAGTTCGAAAGAAAAAGAGTCAGATAATATTTTTTTGGTATCAGGTTGTCCACAAGAGGTTGATTGCTCTCGTTCGGAAGCAGAACTGAAATAAGGATTCATCACAAGTAATGATGGTTCTTATAACACCGAAAGATGAAGATCCAAAGACATCAGACTCACCGACTGAGGAAAGCAGCAAATCGTTCATGGAGGTTGTGAAGAAAGGTCCGTGTGAGTCTTGAGAAAAACTGTATAGTTACATTCAATCTCCGCCGCATTGTTTTCTGATCGCCGACTGGAATATTTTCCTTGCATCTGCCCTCCTCCTTCCATCGTCCAGAGCAACAAGTGTATGAGTAAGTTTTTTTATGTTCTTCATGGTCTCTAGGATGATATTTCTCCATCTTCGAGTGGGTGACGATTCTCGATGATCCTTTCTCGTAACATGCATCACCAACTGAGCACTCTCTTTTTTATTATTATTATTATGTTCTTCTGCTGCTTTGTAGCAGTCGGCTCTCATGATCAGATTTGGGCTCACACATTCATCGCTTGCAGGTCCCGAATATATGTAACGGTGATGCTAACCGGAGCATGTCTGCTACCTAGCGCCTACGGCTGCTTTTAACCATGGCGAAGCAATGCTTTCGTACTGTGAGTTTCTTTTTTAAATTTGGACCATTCCATTCTATCTTCTATGATGAATATAACAAAGTAAACAAGCATATGTCCGAACCTGATGAGGGACAAACACATTCTTGTCTGAGGGCTTTTCCTTTCTTCCTGTTCATCTTCTTTGGAATCCTTTACTGATCCGCCCTTTTCTCAGCACGGTTGGTGTCAAGATGTTATTTCTAGTAGAAATGACGGAGGGAACTCAGTACTATATCTATACCAGCTAAGTAAATTGCTGATGTTGAACTTTGGATTCGATGCATTCCCTTGAAATTGGAGGCATTCTGGACAATATTTTGCAACATTTTGTGCTTGAACGCTGGTCAGAATTTCATTCTTAAATCCAACATTTGACATCCGATGAGCTCTTGTGATCAGAGTGTTTTTCTTACTTTGACCATTTGCTGCACTGTTTTTTATATATTCTAGCAGTGAGGAATGGGGTATATTAGGGGTCTTCAGAGTTGGAGCAGCAGTCGTTTCAAAACGGTTGTTTTAGTTTATTTTCCAAACTTTTGATTGATTTTGAGAGGTACATACCCTGTTGCGATTTCCGTTTTATGTCGGTGTCTGAATTGAGTGATCTGATGTCAGCGCAATGACTTAGGTTCGGAGCAAGCAGCTCCAAAATCCGCCGAACATTGCCGCATGTTTGCACTGCAAACGCTCACCGGCAGAAGAACGGCGGCCTGGGACGAAATATCAACGGCCCACACATCGGCCGGCACCTTTCGTCAACTTTCGAATCCCTAGCTCAAATTTTGCTCTATTGAACATCAAACTTGATAAGCAATATCTAGTACACCATGTTTATGTGCTCTGATAGTTTTTCTCATGGTTGACGAAAGGTCACCGGGTCCGGCCGTAGGCTCGGTTCATGCCACCTTCTCCGGACCGGTTGTTTGGCTATGCGAAGGCGCCGCAAGCGGCCGGAGCACGTGGGTTTGCTCCGAACCTAGTCCGGCCGATGCATTTACTAGTCAATATGATGATTCAGACTCAGCTTACGGAATGTCGGCAGACTTGCACCAAGCTGTTATGCAAGACTTTTTTTGAAACGTGGGAACTACTTCGTTTTGAAACGGCCGACTCGTATTGATGCTGGCATTCCCCGTGTTCCTGGTTAGACCTGGCGAAAAAATGGGCACCTTGTCTCAATGGTTCTGACATATTGTTCCATGAAGTCAGGGAGAATTTGCTTACAGTAGCTGGTACACGTAAAAAATACGCCATTCTTGACTAAGAGGATTCATTTCCGCCCTTTCCCGTGTGATGGGATCAAGAGCGCGACCGCGGTCGTACGATTCGGACTTGGAAATTTTGACCTATAAATAAGTGGACCACCCAGCAACCAACCCAACCAAAATCCCCAGAGTCTGCGTTCCAACAACCCCCTCTGCTTTCTCATTTACAAACTTTGGTCTCAGCCAAAATACAATCCTAAGGGTTATTTGCAGTCTCTGCATGTACTCGAACCAGCTTTGCAGCTCCCACAACTCCCATAGAGGCTCGAAACACACCAGCGCCGGATTCGTCATACGATTCTGATCTTTTTTTCTACTCTTTTTTTCAAAATCATCTATTATTTTACTTTTTTCAAAAATGGCACCAGCTCTTTTCAATGGAACTTCGGGTTACAACACCCCAGAGTCTCAACTTGAATCAGTGCTCCCGATTCACCCTACCGCCGTTCGACGTCCTCATGCCATCACTGTTCAGTCCGAGAACACGCTTTACTCCGATGAGCATATCACCGCCAAGTTCATTAACCGCGGTTCAGATGTCACTCTTTCCGACGGACATTTCACCATTACTCCGACCGTTCAGGAGTACCAATTCCAGACTAAGCGTGTTGTTTCTAAGACAGGGTATGTCTCGACATCTATTGACGCGTCTAAAACCGACTCTTAACCACATCTTGTAGTTTGTTGATGATTGGCGTCGGTGGCAACAATGGCACCACCTTATGCGCTACCATTCTCGCCAACCGTCACAACATTGTTTGGCATACTAAAGCCGGCATCCAGCAACCCAACTACATTGGGTCACTCCTTCGCGCTTCCACCGTGCGCATTGGAACCGAACCCGGCTCAGGCAAGCAAGTTCATGTCCCTGTTTCGGACATCCTTCCCATGGTACATCCCAATGACCTCGTCCTTGGAGGCTGGGATATATCTGGTGTTCCTTTGGATAGAGCCATGCAACGCGCTCAGGTCTTGGACTACGACCTTCAGCGTCAGGTTGCGCCTCACATGGCGCTTCTCGGAATGCCTCTTCCCTCCATCTACTACCCCGACTTCATCGCCGCTAACCAGGAAGCGCGCGCAGATAATGTCATCCCCGGGACCGATAAGCAGGTTCATCTTGAACATATCCGTGCTGATATCCGCAGGTTCAAGCAGGATAACGACCTTGACCGCGTCGTTGTTTTCTGGACTGCTAATACCGAGCGTTACAGTGATATCATCCCTGGTGTCAATGATACCGCAGATAATCTGCTTGCTGCCATCAAGTCTTCCCATGCAGAAGTTTCGCCCTCTACTCTTTTCGCCGTAGCTGCTATCCTCGAGGGAGAGCCGTTCGTCAACGGCGCTCCTCAGAACACGTTCGTTCCTGGTGCTATCGAGCTGGCTGAGCGTCACCACTCCTTCATTGGTGGCGATGACTTGAAGTCCGGACAGACCAAGCTCAAATCTGTCCTCGCCGAGTTCCTCGTCAACGCCGGCATCAAGCCTTTGTCCATTGCTTCCTACAACCATCTCGGTAACAATGATGGTCACAACCTGTCTGCTGAGAAGCAATTCAAGAGCAAGGAAATTAGCAAGAGCAGTGTCGTTGATGATATGGTTGACGCCAACCGACTTCTTTACAAGGCTCCTGAGATGGGTCCTAAAGGAGTTGCCATCGGAAAGGGTGAACACCCTGACCATATCGTCGTCATCAAATATGTCCCCGCCGTTGGCGATTCCAAACGTGCCATCGACGAGTACTACTCTGAGATTTTCTGTGGTGGTCGATCGACCATCAATATCTTCAACGAGTGTGAAGTGAGTGCTTCTAATTTTATTCTACTATTTATACTAATATTTATTGTTTAGGACTCACTTCTTGCCACTCCTCTGATCTTAGATCTGACCATCCTCACTGAGCTCTTAACTCGTGTCAAATACCGCAAAGTCGGCGAGCAGAAAGATTTTACGCCATTATACTCGGTGCTCTCTCTCCTCTCTTACATGCTCAAAGCCCCTCTCGTGAAACCTGGTAACGCCTTTTGTTTCCTGCTATCAAATCCCACGATATCTCATATCTATTCACTAGGTACTGAGGTCGTCAACAGTCTCAATAGGCAGCGCAATGCCCTTGAAAGCTTCCTCAAGGCCTGTATCGGTTTGGAGGGCAATAGTGATTTGCTCCTTGAGACTAGGATCTGGTAAATGGACTTTTGTGACAGATGATTTTAATTTTTTTGTCTGTCCTGGCCAAAATGGCCTTGCTTGAATATGTGTGGTTTTTGATTGATATAAATACCGAGTGAATATATGTCTTTTTTGTCTTGTGTATATGGCGTTGTCCAGTCGTGGTTATGGAACGATAATGAAATGACTCTTAAGGTTTATAAATCTGAACTAGCACGTTGACTTTACTTCAACCTTGTTTGTCAATGTACATATCGAACTTGAGTCTTCAAATATTATACAAGCATAGGTAGCAAAAAAATGCGAGTTAAATAAGTATTGGCGTAATGGGATAATTCTGAAAGTATGCCAGGGGGACGACTAATGACAAAATTCAAAAAAAGAAAGGCAAGTAAACAAGTAGATAGCCCACACGAGTACTTGCACCACAAAGAGATATCTGATGACTTGACAATTTTCAAAATTCACTTCAATTCATCTGCCACCTCCATAACTCAAGCCCCGTTGTGCATGCCTTCCACTTCCAGCCCCATTATCACCGCTCGTCGTCGTCGCTCGTACCACAGGTCTCTGTATCGGCGCAGGTAAAGGTGTGGTTGTTGTAGTAGATGCTTTCGAGATTACAATGTTCCCCTTTGCTATCGATGGAGCGTTATTTGTTATCGTATTGACGACGTTCGTAGTTGCGGTCGGGTTCTTGATCACAACCCCAGTCGTCATTCTTAAATTTAGAGACATTGACCTCGTAGGTTCAAATGCAGGTGCTTTACTCGACAGTGTAGATGAAGAAGCCATAATACTCGCGCTAGATCTTGTTGGAGATGAGGTCACTGATGTGGAGGAAGGGGACACAGGGGTGTTACTCCCGTTGCTACTGGTAAATGAAGAAGGGTGATGATTCGTAGAAGAGAAAGGAACAGAGCTAGGATTCTTCAAAGAACATCTCCTCTGCATTGTATTGCCCGCCGATGGGACCGTAGAGTTATGCAAAGATAACGAACGTGGATTATGCAGTTGAAGTAATTGTGGTGAAAATGTTGAGTGTGTATATTGTTGTTGTTGTTGTTGTTGTTGGGCAACAGGTAGAGGTGGACGTTGTGGAATTTGAGGGTGATGAGAATGTAATTGAGGTTGTGTTGGCCGTTGAGTCCAAATTGTTGAGCCTGCAACTGAATAACCGAGATTGGATGAAGCTAGATCGCTCTGAGTGGGACGTTGTATAGGCGCAGGTGTAGGTCTACCAATCGGCGTAGGGAGCTCTGAGCTATGATAGCGGGGCCGTTGTATAGGGACAGAAGAGGTAGTAGATGCATAATCGTCGCTGTGATTTTGATTATGATAATTCCGTTGTCTTTGCCGTTGCTGTTGCTGCTGTTGAAGTTGGTACTGCTGGTACTGCTGATACTGGTTCTGAGCATTTGCATTCCGGTCACCTTCTTCTCTCTCCAACTTCAACAAGTTCTGCTCTTCAACTTCAATCTCCTTCTCAATCTCCTTTAACTTCTGCTCCAGCTCCGGTACGATCCCGGTCTCCAATTTCACTTTCTTCGCTCCCAACTTTTCCAATTTGACAGTCAACCCAACCAACTCGGCTTTCACCGCCTCCTCCCTCTTCGTCTCTTTCTCTTCCAAAACCTCCCGCTCTTTCCTAACCTTCTCAGCCTCCTTTTCCAATATCTCATACTCCTTCTCTTTCTCTTCTTTCTGTTTATTCAAGATCGGCACCTCTTCCTGTAATTCCTTCACCTTCTCCTCGATCTCTTTCGTCGCATTCTGTGCACGTTTCACCGACTCCTGCAGCGCCAATACTTTCTGACGACCTCTTGCCTCTGCAATAGCATGTCTCTCAGAAGACCGCTTCAGCGTTTCAATTTCGGATCGGAGTGCTGCATCTGCTTTTTGAGAATCTTTTCGTGCTGCTTTGAGAGAAGCAAGGAGAGTTTCGCGTTCCGCGTTCGCAGCGGTCAAAGTCTGCTGAAGATGATTGAGTTGTTCTTCCAGAGTGATCTGTGGAACTGTTGTTGGTGTCCCGGGCATAGTACGGCTTGGAGAAGTGGATGGGGTGGAGTGGAGATCGGATGGCGTGGAATAGTCTAGGCTTGGACTCTCTGGATCTGTTTGGATCTCCGAGGAAGGGTTATCCGAGTCGTCTAATTAGTTAGATGAGAAAAGGTGACGGAACAAATAAAAATATCGGATGGACTCCAAAAAAATTCACCTTCTGTTGTGATCTGTCTATTCAGATTGGTGGTATTATTACTACTTGATTGACCATTAGGTATAAGAGCCAATTCAACATCGTATTGACGACCTGGCATGAGAGCATAAATGATGATAACAGCTTCATCCGATTGTTCATGAACGCGGATGAACGCTCTTGGCCAAGGAGATCCATTGACGGTAACGGAAAGACCTTTGGCAAGAGCATTAGAGATCAATGAGCGATTTTTCACTTGCTCATCTGTACATGATGAGGTTGCCGATGATGAAGCCACTGGTTCATCGGATGGTTGAGGATCCTCTTCAGCAGCAGCAATGAGGCCACGCGAGGCAAGAGATGGATCAATTTCATGGTCAGATACAGTTGAAGAGAGTATAAAAGTTGCTGATGCTGAGGTTATTTCTCTGACAGCAAGGGATAGCGACGGTGCCCATGGACGGATGGCGTGCCATTGCGGGGATGTTGACGGAGTCATGCAGAAAAACTAGTGGCGGTGGCTGTGCGACTCTGACTAATATACATTTTCAAGAAACTCCCAAGCTCCTTCGGACCAACCCAACCATGAGGTCTTTGGACTTGACCGTCTTTGCGAAAAAGTCACCAAATGTCATACCCCAGAGGAGTCCAATGTAGGCAGCGCCTCCGCTCTATAAGGAATGAGTAATCTTTGGCTTCAAAAAATAAAAAGAAAGAAAGAAAGAAAAGCTTACCCTGCCATTAGATACAATGAGGATCTCTTTCCCCGGCTTGCACTCTTGTTTGAGCTCTTCTCCTTCCAAATAGCTAAGCACGTTCGGAACGACGACCGATGCGTGTCCTGCCGTTTTCTGGAACTGCTTAGCTTCCTGCAGATCAGCGATATCTCCCACTGCGAATATTGATGGATGGGATTGGAGTTGAAGACTTGGTAATACTTTCACATATCCTCGGTCTGTCAGTGGAAAAGGTTCGAGGGAGTGAAGGAGAGAAGTGTTAGGACCGGCTCCACGTGCTGTTACCTGAAGAGAATGATTATCGAAGGATGAAAAATGGAATGGGTGGTGTATTACACATACCAGCAGGTCGCATTTGAATGATTTTCCCTTTTGAGTGATTAATGGCATCTCGGGTTGTAATATGGGTCGTCCTTCGACCTTGTCATCGAAGATGATGTCTATTCCACGAATACGAAGCCGTCTTTCGATGTCCATACGGAAGTGTCGAGGGTATATGTCACTCAACAGATATTCTCCCCCTTGGATGATCGTCACTGGTTTATCCTGTCAAGAATCGAATCAATCCACCAGTGCTCGGTTGACATTATATAACTAACTCACAGGGTACATATCTTTGATTTCCCCCGCAGTTTCTGTAATTTTTTTCAGTGGTTTGTTTTTTGGAAAGTAAAAGAGGCGGTCTTCACCTATCCCAACGGCTCCACCTCCAACGATAACCACATTATTGGCGTGCTCAAATTTGTCACGCCACTCTTCAATAAATTTCTTGTATAATGTTTCATCATCCGGAAAATCTACCAATCCTTCCCATGATGACCCTGTCGCAATCACCACGACATCATAGAGAACCTCATCGCCACTTTCAAGAACAATCTTTCCACCTCTACCTCCTGGATTAGCTTCGATGGAAGTAGCTTTCCCAATCTTCAATTGACCTGGAAAGTTGTCAAATACTTTATCATATGGCATAAACACGGTGTCTAATGGTGTGTCCCTTGAGACCAGCAACCTCAGCGAAGCTGGAAGGTATGCGAAACGGGTTCGTGCAGTGATAAGAATAAGGTCATGTCTCTGTGGGTTTAACTTTTTCGCGAAATTGCGTACGACTAATGATGCATGAGTGAATGGAGGATTATTGGACTGTGAAAAGAATGCCAACCGTTAGCCCCTGCACCTCCTCCACCAACGACGACAATTCTCGATTTCCGGCTGTCGCCCATGTTATTGCTTTATAGTCTGGGAGAGAGTTTTAGGGTGTCGTAAAAGTCTATATGGGAAAGTTCGACCTGTCGTCGAGGCTCTGTAGTCTCGTACCAAGAGACGGCATCTCACTTCGGATATGAGAACGGATTTGATTTGCCTATTACTTATTATTAGACTCCTGTAGTATGGTAATTATAACTTTGTCCATTGTCGTCGAGTACTGAGACCTAGATGGATTTCTCAGTCAGAAAGTAATATATGCACAGTGAATTTATAACCAGAACAACGCCAGGTTGATCTCGAATATTGACGGAAGGCTTATAGTATTCATATTGATTATATACATAGGTTGCACAGCTGCAGAGCATTTCCAGCTGTATTTCTGGGTTGTGTACATGATCATGATAGTTTGAGGAACAGCTTACTACTGATGGAAGGCTCTAAAGCAATCGCAGAATGATCCCAAAGGTAAAAATGGCTCCTCAGGCCGCAGGCCCCAAAAGTCGATAGCTACTCGATATTGAGTGGGTTCGCTAAACCTGAAACCGAGTAGTAGTGGATAGGCAGCATTGTACATGTCATAGATGTACAACGCGATCAGCAAGTACGAGAAGTGCTTGAGGAGAAACCAAGGACGGGTAGATCCCCGATTAGTGGCTAGAGCTTCCCGCTACCATGGCGTTATTGGATTAACGGGTGGTTGAAATAATCCTGGATTCAACAGTTGGACCTATTAACAAGAATACGATTCTCCCACTACTAGCAGCCAAGGTCGCAACTCAATAGAGGTACTATGCGCGCATGTGTAAAATTCCTTCCAGCCGTTTCTGGATTTAGTTTGGATTTTCACGGGGTGCCTAAGCTTCCATTGATTTTGAATGTCTGTAGAAGTTCCCGGGAGTCTAAGTAGCGTTAGTAAAGGATTTGGTTATTGCTCAACAGGGAGCAAACAAACCTCAACAATCGGTTTGAGCCACTCGAAAGTTTCCACACAAAAACCTCGACATAGGACCAAAAATATGTCTTCTGCAGATCCTCCAAAGCCTTCCAAACGGAAATGGGACCAACCTGCACCAGGAGAAGACGGTACTACCTCCAAAGTGGCCAAAACAGACGATTCAAGGACCGCGTCAGAAGCAGCAGCAGCAGCAGCAGCCATTGCCGCGAAAATCGCAGCCCAATTCGCCAATGGGGCTCTGGGAACTGGGGACAAGGATCACGATGCTGAATTTACGCATGATATTGATATTAATGACGTGAGGAATCGGTACTTGTTGACGAGGGGATCAACGCAAGATCAGGTAGTTTTTTTTTTCCCCTACAATCTTTCAGGCCGTCTAGAACGCAAGGGAGGAAGCTGGAGTGGGGAAAGCTTACGGTGTCTGCCTTTTTTTCCCATATAGATTCATGATGAAACTGGTGCTTCAGTGGGAACGAGGGGTGTGTGGTATCCAGACCGTTCGAAAGCAACGGAGAAAGATCCTCCGTTGTATATTCACATATCAGCACGGACAAAATCCATATTGGATAGTGCTGTAGCAAAGGTCAACGAGCTGATAGCTCTGGACATGGGTTCACTGGTAGACAAGGGTGACCGGACCAAGGAACGAGTATGTCACGATTTTATTCGTCGACCTTAGAATTATATTGACGAACATCCATTCATAGCGTAAATGGCCAGAAGAGAAACTGCCTGTTGGATTGGAATCAATACGGAACTTTAACATTAGAGCGAAAGTTGTCGGACCTTCCGTGCGTTTGGTGCCTATACAACTCGTTTTTCTTATTACTCACGTTGAACTTGTAGGGATCATTTGTAAAGTACATCCAGGCGGAAACAAGTACTCGAGTGCAAATAAAAGGCGTCGGTTCTGGATTCATTGATCAAGAGGTGCGTACATACTCTTGTGCGATGCAACAATACTGAGTTGAATCCACTAGACCGGTCAAGAGGAACCTGTGCCATTGTACATTCACATCACGTTCGTATTCTAAAGGTTCTTCTGTCATCTCTGCCAATCTCATACATTTCTCAAAGTGGACCAGAAGAAGGCCAAGTTGCTCGAGCAAAAGTGCTGACTGACGACCTTCTTGTGGTCGTTCGGCAAGAGCACGCTAAGGTGCAAGCACAGCTTCAGCAGCAGCAAATGGAACTTCATCAAGCCCAAGCTCAGTATGCAGCGTACAGCGCTATGGGGGTATGCAGCGTCCTTTCAATCATCACATAGATCCTTCCTTTCTGACGCTTTCCTTTTTGCCAGGGATATGCACCACCGCCACCGCCGTCTGCACCAGCGCCACCACCTCCGCCTGGGGAAGGTCCACCACCACCGCCTTCCGGTACACCTGCAGGAGATGCTGCCGCCCAGTACGCCGCTGCTGGACCTCCTGCTCCTTCTGACACAGAAGCATATGCCGCTTACTGGTAGGTCATTTGATCATCTTTTAGCTGGTCATCTTATTGACACTGTTCAAAGGGCTGGATACGGTTACGATGTCAATTCTCCAGAGTTCAAGGAATGGCAAGCAAGCCAACAACAACAATATTCTCAATATTATGCTGCATATGCTAGTACCGTTGCTCAACCCACTGACGCTCCGCCACCGCCACCACCTTCGTGATTAGCAGTATGGATTTTAGATCTTTGCGTATGAGGAGTGTAAATGCACCGAGTTGTTGTTTTGTATTTGAATAATTGCGATGTATGAAACCATGTTTCTCACGAGCGGCGGGACCAAAATTAGAATCGTCAAAAACCGGACGATCTATGGATTTGTTCACCTTCATGGACGTGGCTTTTGTCGCTTGGTGCATCGGCCTTGCCTTGAGTCCAGTCCTTCTGCTCGTACTCTACATCTATTGGAATGATTCCCATCTGACTCGAATACCTCCAAGTGTCCAATATTTTTCACCTAAACGTCATACGGTTGAGGACGTTCATGCCGAGGCTGAGAGATTGGCCGCAGCACCTCCAATTGAAGATACGGAAAAGATTCCTCCAAAGACAGGCAGAAGATATATTGTCGTAGGAGGGGTGAGTGTTGTATACACTCATAAAACGAAAGCAAAAAAGCCTACTTCTTTTCTTCGATTAGGGAGGTTTTTTGGGAGGATGGATTGCCACTAAGCTCCTACAGCGCGGTGAAGATTTCCATCGTATCAGATTGTTAGATCTGAATCCACCAACAAGTCACCATCACGTCGTTAAGGACTCTATATCCAAAGGCGTCCAATTTTTCAAGGTCGATGTTACTGATCCCGTGGCATTACAAGCCGCATTCAACGCTCCCTGGCCAGATGCACCCTCCTCCTTCTCCTCCCCCTCCTCTACCGCTGAAAAGGAGCCCGAGATCACAGTCTTTCATACTGCAGCCAACATTCGGTTTTACGAGCGCCATCTATCCTTTTTGGATCGCTCCACCAGGGTGAACGTTCAAGGAACGAAGAATGTCGTCGGTGCTGCGCAGTCCATCGGAGCGAACGTACTTGTGTACACATCTTCTGGGTCCGTAGGATTAAGGAATACCAGGTTTTTATTATGGCCATGGGAGACGGAGCCGGAGATGTTCGTACAGGTTGTCAATGACGATGATGCGCAGGGGCGGGCCCCTCGAAGACACGAAGACTTCTTTTCCAATTATGCGGCGTCCAAGAAGGAGGCTGAAGCATTTGTGAGAGCATCGGATAAAAAGACTGCTGGAACCAACAAAGGCACAAAAACAGTATTAAGGACGGGATGTATCCGTCCAGGAAATGGTATCTTTGGACCCCGAGGTGACATGCTATGCGGCGCGTACTTGTCGCGACAGAACAATCCTTCATGGATATCCACAGTCGTCCAATCCTTTTCTTACGTCGAAAACTGTGCCGTCGCCCATTTACTATACGAGCAACGATTGATCGAACTCTCGACACCAGGGAGCAACTATCCGGATATCGGAGGACAAGCGTTCTGCATTGCTGATCCGGGACCAACACCTACATATGGAGACGCGTACACCATCTTAGAGACTCTCTCCGAGGGAGAGTGTCATTTCCCTTCCTTTTCGCCTACTGCGATGCTTTTTGTCGCTCATGCCATTGAATTCTACTATCGAACACAACAAACACTTTCTGCTGCCGGTTGGAACTGGTTACTACCAAAGGTTAACGGCGATCTGATCAACCTCCAACCTTCACTCTTCTCTTTGACTTCTGTACATCTGATATTCGATGATTCGCGTGCACGATTGCCGCCTGAGAAGGGAGGTCTTGGATACGTTGGTGCATGGACAACAATGGAAGGTTTGCATAAAACATTTCTCGAGCACAAGAGTGGCGTTGGGCGTTCTGGGGCGAGGTCGGATTCAGCTGGTGTTGATTTGAATTTTAGTTGTAGGCGAAATAAGAAGGCGAAGAAAGGTATGGGTAATTTGAAGATAAAGGAGAAGGTAGGGCAGACCATGGCAGTTGCTCCTGTTGAGGTCGTTAATGCGAAGTAGGTAGGATTTTAACTTCTTTGTAGAGCATTATCTTTTACATCTGCATATATACAAATGTTAAACTTAACTATAGCTACATACAGAGAGATGAAATAAATTGAGGCGGCCACAAGTAATAAGACTCGACTTCAGTATGGGAAATGGTTTTACAGATACGACGATGTGAGGTGAACATACAATTACAGCAAAAAAAAATGAAAACTTTAATTCTTCCTTCCCCTTCATGATTTCAATCACCGGAATCCCAAGCAGCATCCCATCCAAGTGCAGTTCTGTCCCAGCCACCCGCCTTCTGTCCATAGCTTACCCATCCTAAGGTTTCCAACACCAACCCCGCAGCTCTCGTAAAGATAGTTCCGTCCATTTTACCCGTCCCATTGTGCGTTTCAGCGCCGGAATCTCGGTTGAACGCTCCAATAGCCGCTCCAGGAGCTTTATCGCCATATTTCTGCGATGCAAAAATGAGAGTGCGAAGTGTCTTAGGGACGTGCGAGTCGGGATGATATTGGACAGCTTCGATAATCGCTGGCCAAGGATTGTAATCGGTGTCAGTTCGGGGGTTTCCTAAAGACGCGCCGCTAGGTTCTGGTAGATTACCAGCGGAGACGGGTGGGCGGGGTACGTCGGTGTAGGCCATCAGTAGCTCAGGATTAATCCTTGGTCGACCTCTCGTTAGGGTGATAAGGACGAGAACGGGAACATAAGCGTTCAAAAGGGCAACCTTATGTGCAGGCTTCTCCAGCACCGCAAATAATGGATGGAGGAAAAGGGAAGAGGTGACAAGATGCATGAGGAAGAAATCCAATCTCGGTTTTCTTCCTTCCTTTCCTGTAGCTGCCAGTAGCAGAGTAGATACCCAGATGCATTCTTCGACTTTGGATGCGAGGTTTGCTTCATTGAAATCGCCAAAGAGTCCAAATTGTGAACAGAGGCGCTGGATTTCTGCAGCGCCACCATTGGCTAAAGCCAGCCGAGTACGCGCGCTGAAGAGGGCATCTGGGTTGTATGGCATCGGCGGATGAAGGATTTTGGACTCATAGACTTGGGCAAAGAGTTCGAGGAGAGTGATGCTCTGCGAAGGCTTCATCTTCTCTTCCGTCTTTTCAGAGTGGAAAAGGCTATCAGGCAAAGCTCCCGTCATAGCGGCTTCCGCAAGGCCTAGAAGAGATATCAACATTGGGGGGAGGGGACGTCAATAGATACATCCAGAAACCTACCGGTGGCAATGAGGGCCTGGTCTCCGAATTCAGCACCATACTAGGAAATATGAGTTTGTATACATAATGTTAGAGTAAGTTCGATGGCTTACACCTATATGAATGATAGGATGAAGTCTGTTTGTTACGCAAGCCATATCAGATAGAAATATCAACGGCAATGCTAGAAAAGTATACATACGCGCCAGCCACAACTCGAGACAGCATATTGACGCCATTCTTATTAACCTCCGGATCAAAGATGTATTTCTCAAGTGTACCAGTTACTCCAAAATCTTCGACTTGTTCGGCAAAGAATTTAACAAATGCGCCGTATGCGCTTTAGTAGGGTTCCTTCAGTTTAGCTAATGGAGATTTATGGCCTTGAACGCACCTTTGGTTCTCAAGGTATTGGGTCCAGTTTTCTTTAGAAACGACGATAGATTCGTCTCTTGGCTCGAGGATGATAGGGCGTTGAGTACGAGCCTCGTCTTCGTAGATTTTCTGTATATGACCAGCTGATGCTCCTAGATCATATACCGCCAATAAGCTTGGAAAAACATTCGAGTCAACAGCTTGAATAGATTAGATGTGATGACTACCCCACTGGTGGCTCAAATGGTTATGAAATCCCGAAGCCCGAAAGAAACAGTGATGAGTTTCAGCATCCTTCAATAGAAGATCTTCTGTCGTTTTCTTGGAGGTGTAAGAAATGCCAGGGAAGTGAAGTTGGCCTCTCTTGCTCAGGTTGTATGATAGACGAGACAAGGACATGATGAATGACTAAGGCTGGATAGAAACTGAACTTTAAAAGTAGACTTAGTCGCTAACCAAATGGTGTCATATAACTGACCCTTACCAACCTCCACCGATGTCTAACCTTGCCTCTCTCAAGCAATCCTTTAAAGGCGACATATCTATTCCCACTGATGGCGATTATGCACAGGCCATCGGTCGTTGGGCTTTAAATGCACAGGCCAATGCCCAAATTGTCACCTTCGTCAAAGATCCCGAAGACGTTGCTCTTGCTCTTGTCTATGCTAAGGAGAACCGCCTTCCAATTGCCATTCGTGGCGGTGGTCATAGCACTTCTGGAGCATCCTCTACCGATGGCTTGGTGATCGATCTTTCTCGTCACTTGAAAGCAGTGGAGATCGACCCAGAGAACAAGCTCGCTTATGTAGGCGGAGGCGCCACTTGGGAGTATGTTGATAAGGCAGCCATTCAACACGGTTTGGCCACAGTTGGTGGAACAGTGAACCATGTATGTTGTACACCTCGAGCCTTTAATCTCTCCTTTGTCTAACATATCCAGACTGGAGTCGGAGGGTATGGCCTCTTGATAGTCATCTTTTGTGATCCACTCTTTTGACCTGCTACTTTATGAACTAGATTATCTCTTGGAGGAGGCATTGGTCTACTCAGCGGTGAGCATGGGCTCGTCATCGACAACCTTATCAAGGTAGTTTTCTTTTCAGGTTCGTACCATATTTTCCTGAACTCTCAACTAGGTTACAATAGTCACCAGCAATGGGTCTATTCTGACTGCGAGCGAGACTGAAAATGCTGACCTTTTCTGGGGTATCCGAGGAGGGGGATGCAACTTTGGCGTCGTTACGCAATTCGTGCTCAAACTCCATCCTCAGAGACGAACAGTCTTCGCAGGACCTGCCATATACTCTGTTGATGCCTCAGAACAACTGTTTGACGTCGTAGATACGTGGTGGTCGAATGTTAAAGAGAAAGAGGCATTGGCTATCCTTTTGACCACCGTTCCGACTGCTCCCATGGTGGTGCGTATTCTTCCTATGTGGCAAGCTCTGACAGTTTAATCAAACCCAATATCATGTAGCCCTCCATCGTTGTTCAATTCTTCTACAATGGATCTGAGGAGGAGGGGAGGGCAAATTTCAAAGCCTTCTTTGATCTCAGTAAGCTGTCTTGGTTGTTTTCATTAGTTCATTTACTAAAGCTTGCACATCTTTTAAACCCTTCCTCTCATAGAACCTATTGCTGACTATGTAAAAGAAATACCATACGAAGAACTCAATGCATCATATGTTGCGATGATTTCCATTCTCTGATTCACTTCGCGATTGACCACCGCCTCTTCAGAATGCAATGCTTGCTCCAGGACAGGGCCGTCTTCTCAGCAACTTATCTCATATCAAGCCTCATCTACCCTCAGCCAAGAAGGTGCTAGATCGATTAGTTTCTCTGGCCGGCGCAGAGATCCAACCCATCATCATCTTGGAATACACTCCTAACAAAAAGATCCAGAGCATTCCCAATGGCACTTGCGCATTCCGAAGACCCAAATTCGCCCACGGAATTGCACTCATGACATGGAAAAACCTCACACCGGAGAATCTTGTGCTTGCACGAAGTATCGCGCGGGAATTTACCGGTATCGTTGCCACCGGACAACAGGAACACCTTGGTCAAGTTGAACAAGGATATGGAAATTATGGTACGTGGGTTTTTTTAGGCTTAGTACTTTCAATGGCCAGAGTAGCTCACATATGGACTAGACCAGTATACTGCTGATGAAGCTGGTGTTGTTGCGAAGAATAAGGCTGAGTCCTTGTTTGTTGAGAATTATCCAAGGCTCCAAGAGTTGAAAAAGAAGTATGATCCTGAGAACATCTTCAACAAATGGTTTGCTATCACTCCTAGTCCGTAAAGTGCTTTTTCAATGTCTGCCCAAATGTAAACCTCGAATGGCAATGTATATGTTAGTAACAAAGAGTAAAAGGGTCGTGTTCTCCCCCCCTCTTCTTTCAGAAATCCCAAGATCTCGTCAGCTAATGTATGATAGCCTTGAACTAACTAGATTCGGATTTTATAAACTCAACAAAGTATTTTTGCACAACCCAGCACATCTTCATATATGTATCGTTCCACCTGGCCATAGGGCTTACTTTATTCTGGACAGTCATGGTCATCGTGTACAGGTCTACCAATGCATCTGTGTCTATGCCACTCGCTGTTCAATCATTTCCATTATTCATCAGCTGTATGGGCCTTGAATTCTTCTTGTCTATTTAGTAAGATGCGGTTCCGGACATCAACCAGTTGTTCACTCACTGACACCATACATGGGATCACCCTTCCCTTGTATGTGCAAATTCTGTGCCTCTGGATGTTGAATTTGGAGATAGTTGAGTTTGAAGTAAACAAGCCTAGCAAGGGAGCTTAACATAGGAGGTCCTAACACTTTGGGAGGCTCAGGATTAAAAGCTGCTTTTAATTTGAGTCCCACAGCAAATCAAATATTTTATTGCTATTTTGTAAAATAATTACACTCCAAAAGAAAAAGTTTGAAAGTCGCGTGACACCACAGTGTCACACAACCGCCTTGGCATCCACCATGGTAAACCGCCGTATTAGTGATGATTTGAAGATGGCAGCCTTACAATTGAAGGCCAGGGGACGTGATACTGTTACTGAAATACTTCAGATTGTCTGTTTCTCCCGCAAGACTTTCTACAACATCCAGCGCCGATATCATGCAGTTGGAACCGTTGCAAAAGTGCAGGCCATTGGCTGAGGTTGACCTCGGAAGGCCCTACGAGGTGACATAGGCTACCTCATCCGTCTGGCACATCATAAGCCAGTTCTCTTTCTTGATGAATACCAACAGCGACTCCAGGAATACCGGCACCTGTCCATCTCAATGACAACCATACATCATGAACTTTCTTGAGCTGGCCTCAATGTCAAGCGTGTTCAAAAGATGGCTTCTGAGAGGGACCCAATTCTACGGGCTGACTTTGTGCAACACATCTCACAGTATCCAGCAACATCTCTTTTAGTACTTGATGAGGTCTCAAAGGACAACCGGACTTATGCCCATCTTTGGGGCTGTTCTTTGCATGGTTCAAGAGTCGAAATACACCAACCCTATGTTCGAAAGCACAGGTTTTCAATGTTAGCAACAATGGCTTTGGACAAGGGGATTATTGCAGCCCAAGTTGTAGAGGGTTCGTTTATGAGGGACCTCTTTTTACAATACCTCTGTGATGACCTTGTGAGTGCAAATCTATTCTCTTCAAACTGTTTCTAATCCCCACCTAGCTTCCTCTAATGACACCATTCCCTGGACCTCACAGCATTCTTGTTATGGACAATGCAAGGATTCACCATCATGAAGACATCATACAACTTGTTCACTCTTACGGTACGCAGAGGGTTTCTTATTGAGACTGATTGTGTACTAAGTTATCTCTCACAGGCTGTCAAATTGAATATCTTCCACCTTATTCTCCAGACTATAGCCCTATTGAGCCGGCGTTTCAGCTATCAAGGCACATCTCCGTCGACAAGGGCTCAACTTTTATCATGAGAAAGCCCTCTACTTCAAGCTTTATGATGCATGTTCTTGTATTACACCAGAAGCGACTTGGGGCTTCTTCTGACACTCAGGCTACTTTCTTGGTTGAAGCATACACTGTATAGTATACATAGTATTGTGTTTCGACATACAAAGTATAAAATACAATTATTTTTGATAATCAGACCATGTACGACTTGAACAGTAGCAACTGTAATCAAGCATCCCAAGTGCAGAAGTTTTTCCAGCGTTCCTCGGCATCACGAAGAGTGCCTAGTTCACCAAGAAGCAGATGCCCTTCAGTGCGGAGATCTTTGTCCTTTATAAAACATGAGGTCCTTGAATGCCAAGACTGAGAAGTTTATCACAAAGACCACCAGGAATTTTGAAACGTTCACAAAAAGTCAGCAGATCCATTTTTGGCCATTTCAAAACATCAATGGGCTGTTTTTCAGGCACGGGAGCAGCTGGTGCCGGGATAGGCTGGTGAAGTGTTGCAACAAGTGGACCTTGCAAGAGTTCAGCCAAGCCATCAAAGCTAAAATAAACATTAGAACCATGTGAAGCTGTGGTCGTCGCACATTGTTTAGCCATGGCTACAATGTCAGCATTTGAGTTGGGTGTAGCAGGGTCAAAAAGTTTGATGTGTGGTGGGTGTTGTTCATCGACACCATCCTGTTCAGATTCCTAAAGAGGATGGTTAGTTATCTATTTGAAAATATCACCATATACTCAACAATTGCCGCAGCCCACGTCCGAAGATGAAGGTGGGTGAGGTGGGTATGAGATGTGCTCTCAGAGTTGACCCAACATGGCCCTTGTTAGGGCAACTGCGGGACAACTTAGTCGAGATCTAGCAGGGGATCCTAAACATATATATAAACATAAATACAACAGGAAAGCGCACCTAGCAGGGGATCCTAAAAGAAAAGGATAAAACCCTGCTAAAGTGGGATGCATGTCTATATACCAAAAATTGGAGTTGAAATAATAAAATGATGAAAAATAATGAAATGATGAAAAAGATGGAGAATGGTGAAACAGTGATAGGAATGCTATGTCACGTGATCATCGGA
>Ga0193742_1000739_pt1 | contig 20945 bp, 34 predicted proteins | sample L2c1metaG_FD_165511 | JGI IMG/M metagenome (GOLD analysis project Ga0193742, IMG submission 165511) | Soil microbial communities from a riparian zone of the East river system, Colorado, United States - L2c1 | ecosystem: Environmental > Terrestrial > Soil > Riparian zone | place: USA: East River... | reverse complement strand
TGATTATCAAGGTGGAACTGCACAGAATCATTTAGATAATACTCGCACTCATTTATCAGGTCAACAAGGTAATATTTGGGATAATTATAATAAAATGGGTAATCAGAATCAAGCTGATTATGCCAAGGGTATGGCTGGATATGATAACTTTTTATCTGGTATGCCTGGTGCTGGTTCTTCTGCCATGTCTGGTTATCAAAATATGGCAGGTGGCGGTAATAATTTTTCATTTGATCCAGCATTTAGATCACAATTAGATAGTGCAATTAAAGGTTATCAAGGTTTTGCTGATACTGGTGGTTTTAGTGAACAAGATAAGAGTGATTTACGCGCTAGAGCTATAGCACCAACACGTGCTGTTTATGCAAATGCTCAAAGTAATATAGATCGCGCTAAATCATTACAGGGTGGTTATTCACCTAATTATACTGCAGCAACTGCCAAAATGAGTCGTGATTTAGCAAGTGGTATTAGTGATACAAATACTAATGCTAATGCTGCACTTGCACAAATGATTCAGAGTGGTAAATTAGCCGGTATGGGTGGTGTAACACAAGCAACATTAGGTGGTCAAGGCGCGCAGAATAATATTAATTCATTAAATGCGCAACAGCAACTCCAGGGATTATCTGGAATGACTGATATTGAAAAAATGCGTATGAGTGGTGCGCTTAGTGGAATGCAAGGTGCTAATTCATTATATGGAACTACACCGGGTATGACCAATATGTATGGTAATCAACTCAATAACGCGAATAGTGACCAATTACAATTACAAGGTCAACAAAATCAACTTGGACTAGGTTTAATATCTGATCAAATTCAAAAATCACAGATTCCAAGTAATTTCCAGCAAGGTTTAGGTAATGCTGCTGGTATTGCTAATATTGTTGGAACTGGTGCTGGTGCATTTGGTGGTTTTGGAAATACTAATCCACAAACATTTAGTCAGCAGAATAAGGGTTATTAATGCTTGACCAAATGCGTTTAATGAATTTTCTTGCACAACTTGGTCAGAATGGACCTACTACACCAAATCAAGGTGTTGTAAACCAACCACCAGTAATGCAGCAAAATACACCATTTGTACAGAATGATGTGAATAATATTGCCAATGGAATTAATGAACAACCAAATAATTTGGCATCAATATTTCAACCACAACATTCTGCACAAGATGCATATAGTCAGCAATTAGGTATGATGCCATCGCGAGATGATTTCCAACCATCTAAAACACGTCAATTCTTATCAGCATTAGCAACATTAGGTAGTGCTAGACCAACTGGACAAGCTGGTGGCGCATCTATTGGTTTTGATGGTAATATTGCTGAAGGTATGAAAACTGGTGATATTGTACGTAATAAGCCATATTATGACGCGCTTGGTGATTGGAATCAGAAATTAAAGCCACTTGGTGATTTAGCTGAAATTGAAGGTCGTTCAAATGTTAATGCTGGTAATATTGAAAATGACCGTGTAGCGCGTGAATTACAGCGTAAAAATAATGAACGTCTTGAACGTAAAGACGATGACATGCGTAATGTTTATGATAGACGTGCTACAGTACAAGAAGCTAATTCTGCTACTAATTATTATCGTTCAAGAAATCCTAATTCTATTATCAAGAATGATGATTCTGGTTATATGGTTGGAATTCATCCACAAACATTAAAATCAACATACATTCTTGATTCTGAAGGTAAGAAAATTAAATCATCTCTGTTGACAGATGAACAGAAATTGAATCTTGGATTTGAAATCAGTAGTGATTTAATTGGTCAACGTGGCGATGAAACGCGTGAAACTAATAAAGCGAATAGTGATAATATTCTAGACCGTGAAGGTATTTTAATCGGTAAACGTGGTGCTGAAACACGTACTACAAATGCTGCTAAACCAGCAACAGCATATGGTGGTGGTAAAGGTACTTCAATATCACCAACACAACGTTCTGCAGAAGAATTTCGTAAAGCGCAAGAAGCGAGAAATACTCATGATGAATGGAAAGATTATATCATCATGAATCAGGGTAAGACATTTGATATTGTTAAACCAACTGGTATTAAACCATCTGGTTGGAAACGTGGTGATTATATAGCACCTGCGGGTAATGATAAGACATTTAGAGATATTCAAGAATTTATTTATGGAAAGAATGCGCCTAAAGTTGGTGATGTAAAAACATTTCCAAATGGTAATAAAGGTAGATATGATGGTACCAGGTGGGTGAAAGAAAACTAATGGCCCAAAAAATCTACCTTGATGATGATGGTAATGAAATTAATGAATCTGCTGAAAAACCAGAACCAATTTATTTAGATGACAATGGTGAGGAAATTAAGAAACCAGGTCAGTTAAGTAAAATTCCTAATCCTCAGCAATATGAAGCCGCGTTAGGTGATGGTCGTAATTCATTTGATAAAGCAGTTGATACATTATTTGGCGCGCCTAAAGTAATAACTGAAGGTGCTGCTAAATTAGGTAAGAAATTATTTCCAGTTGATGATAGGCAGCAATTACCAGATGGAATGCCTGAAAAGTATAGAAATGACCCTAAAGTTGTAGAGTCATTAAACTATATGAAAGCGGCAGGACAAGGTTTTAAATCTGGTTCATTAGAAGGTGCATCTGAATTAGCTACTCCTGCTAACGCGTTACAATTAGCAACTGGTACTAAACCATTAGGAATGGCAGCTAATATTGGATTAGCTGGATTACAAGGTTATCAGGGTGCAAATCAAATATCAGAAGGTGATACTTGGTCTGGTATTGGTAATTTTGCTATGTCTGCATTAGCATTAGCTGCTATGGGCAGAGCACCAAAACTTCCTAATAGAAAAGTTAATGTTGGTGATGTAATTGATGTCGCGCCACCATTACAATTAGGTCCAGCACCAGATAGAATTGTTAATCCACCTAAGTTTTTTCCAGTACCAACTAAACCAGTTTCACCATCAGGTAATTTAGGTTTAAGAACACCTACAGGTCCGTTAAGAGAACCTTATAATTTAATTCCTAACGCGCTTGCTGATAAATTACGAGCACCATCTACAAATGAAACAGTATTTAATGCATTATTACCTAGAAGTTTAGGTGGTCAACGTGATGTTGAAAAATCATCAATTGATACAAAAAGTGGTGTAACAAGTGAACAACTTGGTAAACTTGAATTATTAAGTAATAATAGAGTAATTACTAAAGTTAAAGAACCTATTAGTCAGCAATTACGTGCTCTTGAACAGAGTAGTAATGCACCATTAGGTGATGTACGTGATTTTGGTCGTAAACACAGTGATTTACCTGAATTTGTAGATAAAGCACCATTACAGCCAATTGTAAGAACTAAAAAAGTAACTGATGAATTACCTTTAAATCGAATGATTTTAAAGAGTGATTTAAATGGTCCTATTGGTCAAGAATTACTCGCGAAAGGTTATGTAGTTGATGAACCAATTACTACGCCTGGTTTTGAAAATTTAGTTGCACTTAAATACGTTAAACCACTTATTAGTGTAAAGTCTAAAAACCAAACTTCAATCATAATTGATGGTAAAGAATTAACTCCTGATGAAGTTGAAGCGCGTTTAAAATTCAATGATGATGATATTCAGTTTTCACGCGTAATTAAACCTAATGTAAATAATGAACCAACACCACAGGAAACATTAGTTAAATTACGTGATTTAAAAACTGCATATGGTGCACTACAGGATTTTGATAATCGCACTCCTGAAATGCGAGCATTAGATGTTCCATTAAATGAACAACCTACAGTTGATACACCAATTGAACCAACATTAAAATCTATTACACAAAATAAACCAATTGAAAGAGAAGATCCCTTAGTTGCTGCAGAACGTAATATTCGCCAGCAATATGGATTGGATATAGCAAGTGCTGATAAAGCGGTTAAACAATTACATAAAATGGCCGGTCGTACTAGTAATGCATCACGCGGTCTACATATTGATGATATTAAAGTACAACCTGGTACATTACGTAAACAGTTAACTGACATACCAACATCATCACAATTACCACGTATTGCTGGTAGAACTGATACACCATTATTAAATCCAGTTAATAAACCAAGTGGTGATAGAACTAAAATTAATAAATCATTACCACTCGAACAGCAAGATCGTATTGCTCACGGTGAAAAAGTTGCTGATTTAAGTAATGTTAATTACCAGGGTAAGGTTATGGTATATAACCTAAATGGTCCTGGTAATCATTGGCGCACTACATTAGATGAAGCATTAAAAATTGACCCACAAAGTGGTTTGAAACCAATTAATAATCCAGATGAACCACAATTTGCTAGAGTTGGTCCTGGTGAAATTAAAGTTGGTTTAGATGGTATGAGTGGTGGTAATGCAATTGAAGCTGCCAAACGTATTATTAGAACTACTTCACGTGCTAAATATTCAGGTCATGTATCTGGCGCAGCAACAAAAGAATTAATTCAAAATGCACGTGATGCGACAAATCATTTGGGTGCTGGACGTGCAATCAATATTACACTTGAAAATTACGTTGAAAATGGTATTCCAATTAAACGAATTACTGTAAAAGATAATGGTCCTGGTTTAGATTTACCTGATTTAGAAACATTATACACAGATATTTATAAATCAGGTAAAGCTGGTGATATTGAAGCCATTGGAAAATTCGGTATTGGTAAAGGTTCATATTTAATTGGTGGTGATTACGTTAGTGTTACATCAGTAGTTAATAATTCAAATGGAACATTAACTGAATGGCATTTTGAAGGTAATCCAGAATCATTAATGGAACGCGTTCCAATTACAAGCCAAGATGTTCCATTTGGACCTACAGGTATAACTACTACGGTAACTATTCCTGCAAATGAAAGCATGTATGAAGCAGATGTATATATTCATAATTTCAAAGAACATTCTTATGGCGCTCAGGGTCAATTAACTATAAATCGTACTTCACAAAGTTATAATGATGCTTGGACTGCATTAGATCCTAATAAACCACCATCATATAGTTCAGAAACAATTATTTTAGGACAACAAAATTTACCTAAAGAATTATCAGTCATTCAACATGATGCTAACACTACACTAGATATTAGATACGTTAAAAATACTAGCATGAATAAAGCTAGTTATGTTAAAGCACATTTCTTAAATCGTGGTATTTACCAGGGTTCAGAAACTATTAGTATTAGAAATGAAAAAGGACAAACTGTTGCTTCTGCTACGCCATATGAAATAACAGTTAATGTATTATCTGACGCGAGTGAACAAGGAACTAATTATCCCTGGACTGAAAATCGGGAATCATTACGTAATGATTTTAAAGAAACCATAGGTAAAGAAATTTATAAAGTAATTGGTCAGCCTATGGCGCAAGAACAAGCTAATAAAATGCAGGTATTGTATGATGCAATGCCTTCATATAAATTACCTAGTGGTGCTAATTTTTATGTGCATGATTCTGGTGGAAGATATACACCTGATGAAATTGCAGAATTCATGGCTAATCCCCATGTAATTCAAATGGCAGAAAGTATACATAAAACTACCACCGATTATTTACAAAAAATTGCAGCCGGTAATCCTAATTTTGATTGGACTAAAAAAGTTGAACGTATTGGTTTTGTATTTACCGATACGGGTATTGGTGATGATTATACTAAGGGAATATGGATTCCGCATCCAGCTATTAATAGGGGACATGCTACTATTTTAATCAATCCAATGGCCTTAATGGCCCATTTAAAAACCCCTGATATGGCTGTAGCCGGAATTGAGCATACAATAATTCATGAAATAGCACATAATGCACCTGTTCCATTAGGCGAAGATGCGCATGGTATTACACATATTTACACCGTCAGCAAATTAATCGAGTTGATTGGAGCAAAAAATGCCGCAGAAGTTAAATCACATTTCCAACAAATCACAACGGGTTCCAGGGATGGAGAACAATACTTACCAGAGATTCAAGAATTATTACAGGGATATCTTGAATCTAGAAGGCGCCCAGAAGTTACAAAAGACCCTCTTGGCGCATCAGGAATTGGCAGTAAGTATACCAAAGATGGAACGTCCGATATACCTGAGGATGCTAGAAGTAATGAACAAAGAGCTATTGAACAGTTAAATCTCGCAATAAAAGATGCACCTGCATTACGTGAATTACAGGAAGCATCTTATAGTATAGAACGCGCTGCTAGAATGAAAGCAGCTAATCGCGTTAAAACTACTGGTGAAAGAGGTTTCTATAAACGATTAAAGAAATTACAAGGTGAGTATGAGAAAATTGAATTTAATCCCGAATTAGTAATTGAACAAAGTGACCGCGATACATTACGGGATATAATTCAAAAATCAACTTTACAAGATTGGGAAAAAATTCGCGCTAGTACAGCACTGTTTAAAGTATTAAATGGTGCTGAACTACCACAACGCGCTGAATTAGTATTATTACAACGTGTATTTGGTCAAGAAGTTGTTGATAATATTATTGAAATGCATGGTGGTCTTGGCGCGATTGGTAATGGTATACAAAACTTAACTGGTGCGAAGATAATTAGAACCGCGAGTGAAATTGCATCATTTACAAAAACAGTTAAATCTGCATTAGATTTTTCTGCATTATTTAGGCAGGGTTTACCATTAATTCATAGAGTTGAATATTGGCAAGCTGCTGCAGAAATGTTTAAATATGCATTTTCACAGGATAAATTTGATGATGCACAAAATGCAATTAGAAATAGAAAATTTGCAGCACTTGGTGAAGTTGCTGGATTATCACTGACAGATATTGGTAAGAATCTTGAAAACCGTGAAGAACAATTCATGTCTGTATTTGCAGAAAAATGGATACCTGGTGTCAAGATGTCCAATCGCGCTTATACAGGATTTTTGAATCATTTACGTGCAGGTGTATTTGATGCATTAGTTGAGGATACCCTTAAAATGGGATTAGATCCACTTAAGGATGCACATCTTGTAAAAAGTTTAGCACGATTTGTTAATAATGCAACAGGTCGCGGCACGTTAAATGTTGGTCCTATTGTTGAAAGAAAGGGTAATGTAATACCTGGAAAATATGATAGTACAGGTAAACCGTTACGCGGTAAGTCCACATATAGTAATTGGATTCAAGGTGAGAAAATTGCGGTTGAATTGAATACTATATTCTTTTCACCTAAATTCATTAGTTCTAGGTTACAAGTATTTAATCCCTGGTATTATAAGCAATTACATCCTGTAGCGCGTAAGGAAGCTATCCGTTCTATGTTAGCTTGGGTAAGTGCAGCTAGTACAATATTAGGACTTGCTTATATGGCAGGTGCTGATATTGAAACTGAAGAATCTACAAGTCCAGATTTTTTAAAAGCTAGATGGGGACCGATTAGAATAGATCCGTGGGCAGGATTACAACCTAACGTGGTTGCATTTTCAAAACTGTGGCAGATGAAATCTACTTCAAGTACAAGTGGTATTACTACGCCATTTGGTAGTACTTATACTTCAAGTAGTTGGTTAAAAACTGGTGGTAACTGGGCGCGTAGTAAACTATCGCCAGTGGCAGGATTTTTAGTATCTGTAATGAATAATTTCAGAGACCAAGCTGGTAATGAAATGTCATTTGAACCAGTTACAGAATTAATTGAAACTGGTACTATTGAACCCAAACCATTCATGGAGAATCTTGATATATTTCAAAACAATGCAATAGTTAAAGAAGTTGAATTCATGTTCACGCAAGATTTGTACAATGCAATTAAAGAATCACCTGAAATTTATATGGGTGTTCTTACTTCATTATTTAGTTTCTTAGGTGGCGGTACAAACGTATATGATCGCGGTCCTGATAAAACTAGAGGACCAGCATTACGACCTATACAACCAAATAGACCATTACGACCATTAAAACCGCGTGGTGAACCTAATCAACCATCGCGTTAATCAAGTACAATTTTATGTTTTTTCGCGTATTGAATTATGGCAGTAATACAAGCTTTATCAAATATAGTTAATATTTGCGAATAATCAGGTTCTGATTTTTCATTGTAAAGTCGTTTTTCAAATTCAATACGTAGTAGTTCAATAAAATTATCCATTATTTTTCCTGTTAGATAATTAAATCCGGATGGAGGGATTCGAACCCACACCTGTGCAGATTTTAAGTCTGCTGCCTCTGCCGTTGGGCTACATCCGGTCACGTTAATTATTAATTTACTGAATACCCATCATCATTTAAATGTTGACTGGTATGTTTCGCGTTAGGATTAGATTCTAAATACGAACGCATCACATTCGCGCTACATGCTGGACATCCATATGTAACAGTTACAGTTTCATCACCTGCATAGAGATGTAATGTAACTGACATATCAAGTTTTTCTGCTAGTTCTTGAATAGTTTCTTTCACGTAAAGAATTTCCTCATCAGTCATTATTGATTCTCCAATAATTTAAGCAACAATTTATCAGTCTGGTTGAATGTAAATTGATTTAAATAACTAATCGCATTCATTAACAAAAATACATCATGTTCAAATAAACCAATAGCCATATTACATTTTCTACATATTAATCCTCTAAATTCATTTAATTCATGACAATGATCTGTATCAAGAATTTTTTTATGTTTATGACAAATTAAACAATTACCATTCTGTTCCTTGTACAATTTTTTATATAAATCATGTGGAATACCATATTTCTTATGATATCGAGTTGAACCACCAGTTTTACTTTTTTCAGATTTACATTCTTTACACCAAGATGAGCGATAAAATTTTTTACGTGCATCTAAATTAAATTCATCTAAATTTTTAAATTTTTTACATTGAAAACATAATTTTTCAAGAATACCATTGATTGTTCTTGTAAGTAATTTTTTATCCCTCATTTAATTTATTTTTTAATGTTAAAAGATACACTACCATATCAATGGCTTCTTCTATAGCATTATTTAATAATTTATTAGAAGTTTGTTCAAAGAGATTCCCCCCATGATTTTTCTGACCAATACGATACTTTTCATCAACCAAATGTAAGAATTCAGTTTTAATTTCATCTAGATGCGTTTCACGTTCATCTGTCATATCATAAAAATATTTAACCCTGTCATTCATTGTTCTTTTTCCATTCATTATGTACTGGTCCATTCAATTCATTCTGTTGACCAATATATGGAACATCGCCATTATTTAACGCGAAAATAAACTGCTGCCAGTTATCGCGTAAATGTTCACCAATTTCCATAAGTTCATCAAATGTAAATTGTGGTACATCATTACGCGGTCCATTCACCAGTTTCAATTCACCATTAGAACCAGTATATAATTCATACGGTCCTACACTTGATTTAAACAAAGAAATCAAATGTCGGTCCGCGAATATAACCTTGCCACTTTTTAAAGTAATTGTATCCCTTGTTGACATTATTTAGCACTCCATATAACGCGTGGATTGCGAACATATTCAGTTTCTATTTCATAACGCATTTGCATAACAGGATTTTCAATTTCATATACAATACCCCACGTAACTTTACCATACGCGTTTGTGTATTCCACAATCTTAATTACACGTGGGTCAGGTGTACCAATATCATCAGGTTCTTGTGGATAATAACCATTATTTGCGATTAACAAATCAATTAATGAACGCGTATCAATTGTAGCCATTATTTTTTCATTTCCTTAAATGCCATAAGTAAATCTGCATATTCAAATGCAGCCATTACTTTAATTTCCTTCTCGCCCTTAGTATCAATCATTTTACCAAGAAAATATGTTGCAATAATTAATCTTGTAGCACGGTCAGTAAAGTAATTAAAGAATGGAAATGACATTACTTTAATTTACCCTTCATATGATTAATTAACTCCACAACTTGTTTTTCAGGCATTACGTATACAATTTGATTTCCTATACTTTGAGTTTCAATCATACCACTATCATTGAATGATAACATGATTTTATCCCATTCTTCAGCACTAGCTTGCATCCAGTACTTTTTCAATAACTGTACACGCGTTATAGCATGATTAGAACGTTCAAGTAATTCTTTGATAACTAAACCCTGTTGTGCTAGTGTTGATGAAGCACCTTTTTTACCAAATGTAGCTTTACGAACATTTCCAATAAGTTGCTCGCATTTACTTACAGATTCTTCAATATGAGCAACTGTTATTTCAAGTGTTGGACTTTCACTAAGTGCAAGTAACATTGCAACTTTTAATACTGAATCACCAAAGCGATTCAAAGTACCAGTTTCATCCTTAACACTTTGCTGGTCAACAGAATTACAAAAATCATTATACCATTCATCATAGTATTTACCTGCTTTAGTGAGTTGACCATCACCATTGGTAAAACCTTTAAATGGACCGCGTAGTTTTGATATTTCAGTTAAATAACTAGATAACTTATCTTTATCAGGAATCCTTGACGGTTTCATCATTAATGAATTGATACGATTACGTTTCGACTCATGAATCATGAATGTTCGCGCAAAGAAACCTCCATGTATATCTCGCGATTCAAAGAAATCACTAGCGTGTGCTTCATTTGTTGCAGTTAACATACTTATGGTTGGTTCTTTTAATACGAACTTTTCCATCTTCAAAAGTGATGCATATTTACCTGTGTTGTAACTTCGATCGTATAAATCTGTCAATATTGTAGCGGCAGCTTTATCCTCAACTAATGAACTAGTTAATTCAGACGCGACAATAAATGCTATAGCTTTACCATCAAATAATAATTTCCCACCCTTCATGGTTTGCGTAGTACCAAGTTCTTTCAAAATACCTTGAATACTACTACGACCACTTATGATGCGCGTTACACCAGTTTTTTCAACTAATTCTTTTGCTAATGCAACAGGTGGACCTTTACGTAGTCCACTATCCGCATGTAACATTACATATATATTTGGATATAGGTTGAATGACCATCTATCTATATAGATACTATCCTTTAATACAGCACTAATTGCTGTTAAAGCAGCCCAGTAATAAAAATTTGAAGGTGCTTCAAATTCATCTGTAGATTCTAATACATCACTCAACCATGTCATTATTTTACAATATGTAACTCATTTAATTATTTATGGAACTTTATTAGTGTAAATACGTTCTACAATATCTTTTTGTTTATCGCTTAATGAACCAGTTCGTTCCATTTGTTCAGTAATTGATTCCATAAAACCAAGTTCCCATTCAGTTACATTTACAGCTTCATCATTAATACGTTCAATCCATTCTTTGACGAGAATTAATTCATCATTAGTCATAATGATTAATGTGATTTCTTTGCTGCTCTGATTTCAGTTTCAGAATCAATCAATGAATGCTCTTCAATAATTCTTAATGCAGCTCTATCATCAGACGCGTAAAACATGATAAAATCTTGAAACTCAACTATCAATTTACGTATATCTTCTGCATGAAATGTAATTGGTTCTCCACCTCTTAAACGCGTTACATTTTCTTCAGTTAATACTAAACCAAGTATTTTTCTACCATCTCTAGTTGCCATGAATTTAATCATTCATTTTACCATTTCATTTACAGGAAACTTTACATCCTTAAACTTACCTAACTCTTTATAATTGAATCCATATTCAAGTTCACATGGAATTTTCAATTTTCTACGCGGAAGTGAACATTTTGAAAAATCAATTTCGCGTTCCATCTCTTCTTTAATGATAAGACTATACCCATCAATTTTAGGTATTGGTACACTAAACAATAGTGCATCATGTGCTTCTAGTAATATGCGTATATTTGGTATTCTTTTCCTGATTCTAAGGGCAGCCGCTTTAGTATTATCGCTGACACTTCTTTGGGGAATATATGAAAAACTTTGCCTGAATAATTCATCATTCCATCGTTCAAAGAATTGTCTACGTCCACCAATTGGTGATTCAATTCCGTAAGGTAATCCTGCGAATAAAGTTCTATTTTTATCCAGTGCATCAATTACTCCTTTATGGAATACTTGTTGAATATTTGGTGTTTTCTTATGAAATATATTCAATGCAATTTCAGAATCTTTTTCTGAAATACTGAAATCAATTTTGTACTTACGCGCTTGAGTATTAATTTCAATTGCAGCACGTCGTTTACTAGCACCTAAATGTCCAGCATGGCGTAATGTCTTGCCAGCGAATCTGATAGGTGATTCATAACCTAATACTTTTTTACTGTAATCTTCTTCACGACCACCAAAGAACCATGATGCTGTTAGCGCGTGAAAATCATGCGTATCTATAAGTTCCAGACTCGCTTCATCATCCGCCAATAACAAAACAACACGCGCTTCAGCCTGGGAACTATCTGCTTGTATGAATATTTCCCCTTCATCGGCAATAAACATACTACGAACATCAGCACCAATATCGCCATGTTTAGTAATTGTTTGGAAAGCCACGCCAATAGCTTTCTTTTTAAGTTTATTTTTATCATCACGAAATTCCACCCAGGGTCTAATAGGTGGTTCTAATTGTGTAGTAGATGTACGACCAGTTTCTAAACAAACAAAATATGATGTTTTCATTCGACCATCATAATCTGTTGGTGCTGTAACTGTATTTGATAGTGTTTTATCTATTCTTCTTTTTTCAAGAATTAATTCAATAGCGCGTCGTTGTTCTGGTTTTTTAACTGCATTATTTAATAATTGCGTTAATACTTCTTCACCAGTTCCAGCGCGACGTGGAATACCTAATGCTTCATATAAAAATACAGCAACTTGCTTTGGAGAATTTACATTTATCTCAGCTTCAGCAATTTTATACAATTCATACGCGTCACGTTCTGACCATTCAGCATATTTATGTATTAATTCCTCACGTTTTATTTCATCAACTTTAAATCCTTGACCTTCAATATGACGATATAAATCATGTAACTGCATTATGAAATTGTAAAAGAACTCGCGTTGGCCTATTTCATCCAACTCTGGTTCCATTTTTTCGTCAATTTCTAATGTTACACATGCATCGCGACCACAACCTTCAAATAAATCTTGTACAGAACCTTCATACATGCCTTCATCTTTGTAATAAGGTTCCTCTGTATAGATACTTGTATTGAATGCTAAATTTTTTGGTAATTCAGGATTAATGCAAAATGATTTAAGCATTACATCTGATATAAGACATTTAATAATAAATCCTAAACGTTGAATTTTATCACGGTCATATCCAAAATTCTGACCTACAATGTCATTTTCTGCAAGGACTTGTGCGAGTAATATCAAACAACTAATTAAATCATTATCTGGTATTGATGAAATACCATCTATATTCCACAATGGAACAGTTAATGATTCATATCGCGTGAAAGCTAATCCAACACATATTGGAATACATTCGCGCGCTTCAATATCTATACTTAATCGTTTATAACCTTTAAAACGTTGAATGAAATCAGCTAACTGTGCAGAATTACGACATACATTTAATGACCTGACTGGTCTAATAATTTCTTTAAATCCAGATTGATACTTAGCTCGTTTTAAATCTAATACCGTTACTGGACGTTGCCAATAATCTGTAACTTCGCCACCCTTGGCAGAGTGTAATAAATGTGCAGGATGGTATGTCCCCACAACTTTATATGACATACCTTGCAATATTGACCCACGCCATGCACTAATTTTAGATTTACCACATAATCCCCATAATGCAGTTCCTCCAAGTGCAATAATAACATTAGGTTTAATTTCATTTAATTCAACCTGTAATTCTTGTAATTGAGTTTCCATATTCACGCCCACAGATTGAGCGCGAGTCATAAATGGAATTTTTTGTTCACCAACATTAGGTGGTACAAAATACTTACATACGTTAGTTATCCAACAATCTTGTCGATTGATACCTGCTTCGCGTAATAACTTATCTAATTCTCTACCACTAGCACCAACAAATGGTATACCAGCACTTATTTCTTCAAATGATGGTGCTTCACCACATATTACAATTTCAGCACCACCAGTACCGTATCCTGGTACATAATTTACATCATCATCGGTCATATGATATACTACTTACAATGATTGGACATTCATTATCAATATCTAACCGCATACCAGAATAATCACCACCAGTTGGAATATTGATAAATACACATGTTTCCTTAGTTATTTTAACTTTATTTGTTGCTTTCAACATACGAATAATATCTTTACCCGTCAATACTATTCGCGTATGTCGAACTGTTTCTTTTTTAATTGTTTTCTTCATTTTCAGGACCAAATACTTCAATCATTATACCATAAACTAAAAGTATAAATGCAGATTGAAGTTCCACCTGTACAACTAGTGGTTTATCCTTCCAAAAATAACTTATAGCATCTAATAATTTAGCAGCTAATTCAACACGTTGTTTATGCGTAACGCACATTTATTCACTCAAAATTCGCGCATGAATAGCTTTCAATCCTTTATCAGTCATTTCAGTATCAAATTCAATTTTAACTACACCCTTTTTCACCATTTCAATCAATACATCCCATGAATCAGCAAGATTTCTTTGATGCAGAAATACTAATTTCTTACCATCATATTTAATGAACGCGTAATGATGAAATCCCTTATCAGATGGAATTAGTCTATCAATCGTACCAGTTAGTTTTACAATGTTATCTAAATTTTGTAACTTTTGTACAGTCATTATTTCATACCTTTCAACATATAGATAGCCTCTTCTCGCGAATTACAGTTTTCAACCAAATCATGATATTTTGCGAGTTTCAAATTCTCACTAACAAGTGCCTTACTTTTATGAAAATACATTGCCGTATCTTCAACACGATGTTTTGGATTACTTAATAATTGATGTAAATGATATAAATACATAATCATTATACGATTAATCCAACGTCTTTCACCACAATAATCGTCTAAATATGACACCTCACTATATATTTACTTACGTAGTGCTATGTTTTTTCTTTTATTTTGAAATGGTGTAATTATATCTACATCATAAAATGCTGCTAATGCGGTATGAATTATCCATGATTGAGAACAATTCCATCGTATTGCATCGCGTTTAATACAATCTTGAATTTCCTTATTTGCATAAAATATTTTAGCATTTTCCCAATTTTTCTTACTATCAATACCAATTCTTGGCTGGTTGTAAAGAATACTTTTTTTACGCGTCATTAAATTCTCACTATTAAATATGCCGTATGTACTACAATTAATACATACGGCATAAGTTTAACTATTCAACTGAAATTTCACCAGCAACGCGTGGAGCACGATACTTGTGATTGATAACATTCTGAGCGCGACCTTGATATAGGCCGTTCTCAATAAAGATATCAATTTCCTTACCCTCAGCGTTTTTCAGTTCAACGCGCATATTAGGTCTAACTTCTGTACCTAATGCTTTCAGAAATTCAACTGCTAAACCAATTGCAGATGAATTAAACATCCAATTTGCGGGAGTTGGTACACCAGCAAATGTTTTATCACCATTATCCGCATCGTACAGAATTGTTCCCTCTAATGGAAAATTCGTGGATGTTCCACTTGCAGCCATTTTCTGACCAACAGATTCAATCTTAACGCGATACCATGCGGGTGTAACAATACGGCTGCGGAGGATGTCTTTTTCTGAAATTTCGATCATTGGCATTTTTGTTTTATCCGTTTTCTTTTATCGATTTACGTGATTCTTGTATTCGTTGTACAGAAAGTTTGTTGTGTTTTTTAGATTTTAGTATTTTACATGTTCTACATCTTCTCCTATTATCAGTTGGAGAAATATAAGTATTCTCCCCTGTAAATTTATGGCCCCATTTACAGAACTCCCTTCTTTTGAATACCATGTTAAGCAATCAATGTAGTAGTTTCCATTGCCTTAAGTTTTTTAATTGCGGGTAGGATATACCTATCATACATAGGGTCATCCTTAATCACAATTCGAGTTGGCAATGGTAGGGAAGTGCGAGCAAAATCATCTCCAACATGTGATGTTAATACTTCATAATCACCACCTTTAGAAAGATCTATATTACCACCTACACCAAAATGATAAACTTCATCACAATATGCAGGTAATTTCGCAGCAGGTTTCTTACCAGCAGTAACAATTGTTCTGCTGACATTAACTGTACCAGTCAAATCTTTTGCTTCAGTTCGTATCACATGCGCGATAATAATTACATCCACTTTGTGATACTTGTGAATATCTTTCAGTAATGAAATCATATCAGTCAATGCCGCGGCTTCAGCATTGTAATCTTCAATTTCATTTACCGAAATACCAGCAATCATTTTACCAGCTTTATTACCAGATTTAGTTTGACCACCCATCTTCATTTGAACAGTTTGACGTAATACCATATCCGCGAGTGATGTAATACTATCAATCACTAACGTTTTATATGGAAATTCACTTCTAAATCGTTCAAGTTTCTGTTGACAAGTTGACCAATCTGTATAGTCATCAAATGTAATATCTTTAGCTTTAATACCCCACAATTTCATTGGTAATTGAAGCGCGTTCATTTTTTGATCATACGATACCCAATATTGAGGCTTTGGGTAACTTAATGCTTGAGTTGACTTACGCGTTCCTGGTTCTCCTTTGAACATTGTAAAATGGATATCATTATTAACTGATTCCATTGTTGGCATTTAATCTAATGATCCTTTCTCAGTACGTGGTTCTACAAGTGGTGGTGTAAGTTTGTTCAATAACGTGTAAACACCTTCAGAACCAACATATATTGTCATGTTGATTGTTGAACCTTTACAATCATATTTTTGAAGAAACTTGTGCACATTTTCCAAAGTATAAGTTTGTATTGTATGACCTGTTTCAATTCCAGGCAATATAATATTAACTTGATACCTCAAATACATTACGCTGGTTCCTCCTCATCCTCAGAATCAATTTCAGATTCAGATTCTTCATCTGCACTACTTTCATCAGATGCATCTTCCATTTCAGCAAGTTCTATTTCAAAATCTTTAGTCGCGTAAATCTGATTAATTGCTTTTTTTACGTCAATCAATACTTCATCAGCACTCTGTTCATCATCAATAATGAGAGTAAATTCATGCTTCATTGTAATCTCCAATCAAGTGTTAACTATTTACTTACTGTGATTCAATTGATCTTTCGCGAGCATTTCTAGAATTGATTGATATCTTTCATCTACTTCAACGCGCTTGACAGTACAATCTTCACAATGTGGCTTTTTTAAGGTTAATGCACGTTTTGTCATCTCTAATGGTTGTCCACAGCGATGACAAATAGACCATCTACCTTCAACAAGTTCTTTTTTTAGGTAATGGGGACATCCTACAATCGCGCACTTGTAGTAAATGTTACCCGTTTTACCTATTAACACACGTATATACTTGTGATTTCCTAAATGTGCTTTCTTCTGCGCCATACCTTTGTTAAACCCATTTCGTGTTATTAAATTATCATTCTTTAATTATAAATCATATGTTCTCCAATTAAAATTTAAATTGATTGGGAAACTTAATCATCTATTGGTTCCCATGATTTTCCCACCATAAAATGTAAACGCGCATTCTCACCACGCATATTACGATTTACATTACACAAGTTTTCGTAATATTCACACTTGCCAAACTTGGATTCACATGATGTGAAACGTGGTGGGAAGTAATCATTCTCTGTCAAAGCTACTAAATACTTAGCAAAATATCCCGCGGTCTCGACAAATTCGATTAGTTGATCACTTGTATATGATAACATAACGCGTGAGAATCGTTCATCTATTTTTAAAGATGTTTGAAAACCAATTTTGTTGATAATTACATTTCGCGTATTTAACAGAACACATTGACCCATAAATTGATTATTCAACGCGAGTGTTTCTCTACGTTGTTTCATCGTTTTATGGTCAGTACTAATAAAACCATTATTTGTATCGCTAATTAAATCAAACTTAGCTTTCCAAATCAATCGAATATCATCATCTTCAAATATCAAACCAGATTTGACTGATTCAACATCGACCGGAGTGAAAGAATCATTTATCCATTTCTCGAAATATAGACCCATAGTATCAAGAATTAGATTATAATCTTCAATATCTGTATGTCGTAATGGTTCGTATGATTTTTCACCAGTTTGTTCATTTACAGATTGAAGTTCACCAAATTTATAATAATCTTCACCAGCTTGCATTGCATTCGTAATTGCTGTACTTTTACGACCATCGCGAATGGATTTGTAATATGATTCAAGTATTTTATGTACTAATGAACCCATTTCGAGTGCTTTTGATTTGCCATATATCGGAACTAAGTTCTGATTATGACGTAAGTCCATTTTACGCTCACAGACCATTAACGCGCTCAAAAGTGTAGCGTCCATTACTACGTTTTTTTGTTTATTTGCCATCAAAATTCTTTCCAAATGCTTTACGCGTCATAATATTTGCATTTGAAGTCCTAAATTGACTGGTCATTATAATAAATTTAGTAATTTCTACTTGCAAATCAGGATGATTACGTTCTATCAATCCTTCTATAAATTTAGATTGTGAAATTAATGATTTAATTTGATTTAAAAGTTCATGTTTTTCATCATTGTTCATAATTACAACTTCACCAATGCTGCAACTGCACTAATAATTATGGCTGTAGCACTAAATACCATAATTGCAGTCCATTTAGTTTGATTCGCAAGTCCATTTGCAAATTCAGCACGTAATTGAACAACTGCAACCTCTAAATCTTTTTTAGTTACAAGATGTTCAATCATTGAAACAGTTACAACATCAATCGCGACACGATGTGCTTTATCTTCACTAATGTTTAGTTCACGTAAAACTTCATACAACGCCATACTAATTGTTGTCATTTTTTAATCCAATCAATAATTAATCACTCGTATGTATTTATATTTAATTATAAACACATATCAATAATTAATCATTCATATTTTATTTTAATAACAGTTCCTTTTGGAAAATACATTGATTTAACGCGATAATTCATTGAATTCATTGTAGGTAATGTATATTCAACTTCAATTATTTCACCATCTTGCACTACTTCATCAATTGCTTTAAGTAATGTAGTTGCTTCAATGTTTAAATCTGCTGACATTAACTTAAGAACTAATTCAGTACCTTTTAATCCTTGATTGTTATTTACAATGCGAATAATAGTTTCTGGTAAATGTTCGTAATCAATCACTTTGTGCTTTCAATTTTTGCAATATAATCAACGTGTTTTGTAATTCTTCTAATCATTTGTTCAACTACAACACCATCATATTCATCATTCGCGTGTGAAATATACTGTTTATTGAAAAACTTAACCAATTCACATGCTTCAATATGTGAAATGATAATATGTTTTGGAAATTCATCAAAGTTAATCATTTTTTCTTATCCCTATTTGTTATTTGATTCATTTCAATTCTATTAAAACCTTTTTCGCACTTAGGACACATGTAATCAAATTCAAATAATTTAGGTTCATGAATTTTGATTATATCAACTGTTTTACATATTGGACATACGACTTGTAACATGTTATTTTTCAGAATGGATATACAGTACCTTTAGAACCTTGTCGCATTTCACGAAAATCTACCAATGTCATAACAGCTTTTTCTTCACTTAATCCAACTTTTTCAGTCATGAATTTATAAATAATTGTATCACTTATCGCAGCTTCAATCGCGCCATGTAACATCTGACAAATTTCTTTAGCTTTAGCTACATCCCATTGTGTTTTTTCACCATTTAAATTGAATTCAATCATACCTTCTTTTGTTCTATTACTAAGTATAGTTCCAATTTCAACGTATGTTTGTTTTTTTGACATGTTACTCAATCAACTTATAATCATTTTCATCATGTGTTGTATGTGCCATATCTGATATTGCGAAATGAATGATATCATTTGATATAATATACATTACTGCTAACATTAATGTAGAGAATTTGAATAACTCTGCATTATCATTATCCTCTGGACCAGCAACTTCAACATAAATTACATTATTCATTTTCATTTATCATCCAATAAATTATATCATGCATTGCAAGTGGATTGTGTTCTGATGAATCCCTAAACATTTTCATAATTGCATCAATATCAGTTCCATAATATGATGCAAGTGCATGTAATACATCCATTACATCATTAACTTGACTTACATCTGATGATTCACTGTTCATTGTATAAATAATTGATTTTTTTAACTCCATACATGAATTACATATATATTTATCATGATGTAGAAATAATTCCATTTCCAACATAGTACCACAATACGTACAATACTGTTCCATTTCAATCATACTTCATACCTTTGTACCAAATTATTGTTTCACTGATATTTGGTAATTCAACACATATTAATGTACAATTTCTTGGTCTAGTTTTAATTAATTCATCTCTCGCGATAAGTGGTAATGGTTCAATAGTAGGTAAATCAATTACTTTGCATAATCCATAACGACTTGGATCATTTGTTCGTTTTTCATAGTCTATGCAATAGTAATTAATTATCATCTTTCGTGCCAGGTATTAATTGTAGAATTTATATCACGAAATAACTGTCTACATCTAACATCATCATCAAGTTGATCTTCAAGAAAATCAGCAATTTTAACAAATAAATCCATTTCATCACGACGTTTATTATGTAAGAATTCAATTTCTTCAATGAATGATTTAAGTATTTCACATGCTGCATATTTTTGACTACCAATTATATCATCATTGATAATCAACTTAGCGCGTTCGATATCTTCTTGAATTGTATCATGATATGACATTTTTAATTATTGCATCCCATAAGTTTTCATTTTCTTTTTCTATCATTAAATTCTTTAACGATTTCACTTGTTAATTCTTTAATGATGTTCGTTTCATTCCAAGCAGGTATTTCACTCCTATTCATCACCGCGTGAAATTGTCG
>Ga0193742_1000737_pt1 | contig 20970 bp, 10 predicted proteins | sample L2c1metaG_FD_165511 | JGI IMG/M metagenome (GOLD analysis project Ga0193742, IMG submission 165511) | Soil microbial communities from a riparian zone of the East river system, Colorado, United States - L2c1 | ecosystem: Environmental > Terrestrial > Soil > Riparian zone | place: USA: East River... | reverse complement strand
CGGCGTGCCGCCCGACCAGGGTGGGGCGTCGACCATCGAGGAGCTGGGCATGGGCATCCACGGCGGCCTGGGCGAGACGTCGCTGGTGCTGCACCTGCGGCCCGACCTGGTCGACATGGGCGCCGCCACCCGCCACGTCCCCGAGGGCCTGTCCGCCTACCGGCACGTCCGCTTCGGCGGCCCCGTCGCCTTCGGCTGGACGTCCGACGACTTCGGCCCCAGCGGCGTGATCGGCGACCCCACCGGCGCCTCGGCCGAGCGGGGCAAGCAGCAGTTCGAGGCCATCGTGGCGACCATGGGCGACGCGCTCGCCGAGGTCGCCCGCTTCACCCTCCCGGCCGGCTGACGGGCGACATCGATGCGGCTGGGCGTCTCACCGTACGGGTCCGACCGGGCGAGCACCCTGGCGTTCGCCGACGCCGCGGTCGCCGCCGGCATCGACACGCTGTGGCTGGGCGACGGCATGTTCCGCCGCCCCGACTTCGCCGGCTGGCGGGGCGGCCTCGAGTCGCTGACCGAGCTGGCGTGGCTGTCGGGTCGCTTCCCCGGCGCCCGGATCGGGATCACCGCGGCGGTGCTGCCGCTGCGCGACGTCGACTGGCTGGCCCGGGAGGCGGCCACGCTCGACCACCTCACCGAGGGCCGCTTCGTCCTGGCCGTCGCGGCCGGCTTCTGGCCCGACGAGCTGGTGTACCGGCGCATCGATCCCGAGCGTCGCGGCGCCGAGCTGCGCCTCCGCCTCCACATCCTCCAGCAGCGGCTGTCCGGCGACGGTCCGCTGTCACCCGCGCCCCACACACCCGGCGGGCCACCCATCTGGCTGGCCGGCGGCGCCGCCACGATGCGCCTCGCCCTCGCCCGCGACCTGCCCTACCAGGCGTCCCGCGCCCTGCCCGACGAGCTGGCGCCCCTCGCCGCCCGGTGGTTCGACGGGGGCGGCGGACTGCTGGCGCACCGCATCTACGTCGAGGCGGGGGAGCCGGGCCACGTGCCCGACGGCGTGCAGGTGGACCGCCACGTCCTCACCGGTTCGGCCGACCGGCTGGCCGACGGCCTCGCCCGCTTCGCGGCGATGGGCGTCGGCGACTGCTCGATGGTCCTCGGCCACGACGACGCCAGCGCCCGCCGTACGTTGGACATGTTGGCCACCTCGGTGCTGCCGCAACTGAACGAAATGTCGGTCGACGCACCGCGGTAGCCGGCCGTTCGTATCGAAGATCAGCCGCGAATCGTGCGATCGGACGACGGACAGCGCGAAAGACCGCGAAATTCGCACCTTTTTATGGATTGACCCTGGCGGTGGGTTGCAGTCGCTGCATTACGATGCGTGCCGTCTCTGAGGTGGACGGAGACGATCTGGGCCCTAGGGGGAGACAGGCATGGGACACCGCTCACGGTTCGTCGGGTTCGTTACCGCGGCCGCACTGATGCTCGGGATCTTGGCGGCGCCGGGCGCGTCGCAGGAGGCGCCCGACTTCACGTCGGCCGGAACGCTCACACCGACGGACGTCGTGTCCGCCGACAAGGCACCCACGAGCCAGCTCGCCCAGAGCGACGAGGCCCTCGTCGCCCGCACCGACGCCGCGTCGGCCCGGGTGATGATCAAGCTCGACTACGACTCGGTCGCCACCTACCAGGGCGGCGTCGACGACCTCGCCGCCACCAGCCCGTCGGTCACCGGCCAGGATCTCACCGGGCGGTCCCAGGCCGAGCGCGCCTACCAGGGCTACGTCGACGACCGGAAGGCCGAGATCGTTGCCGACCTGGAGGCCGCCGTGCCCCAGGTCGACGTGGGCTCGTCGCTCGACGTGGTCTACGGCGGCGTGTCGGCGACCGTGCCCGCCAACAAGGTGAAGGACCTGCTGAAGGTCGACGGCGTGGTCGCGGTCCAGGCGAACGCCCTCAACAAGGTGCTCACCGACAACAGCCCCGACTTCCTCGGCGCTCCTGCGGTGTACGACGCCCTGGGCACCACCGACAACGCCGGCGAGGGCGTGATCTACGGCAACCTCGACACCGGCGTCTGGCCGGAGCACCCGTCGTTCGCCGACCTCGGCAACCTCGCCGCCCCGCCCGCCCCTGCCGGCGGCGGCACCCGCGAGTGCAACTACGGCGACAACCCGCTGACCCCGGCGGCCGACGTGTTCGCCTGCCAGGACAAGCTCATCGGCGGTGCCCACTTCACCGACGACTACGACGCCTTCCAGGGCGACGACCCGCTGGCGGGCACCGCCCGCGACAGCAACGGCCACGGCACCCACACCGCGTCCACGTCGGCCGGCAACGCCGTCGACGAGTCGCCCGTGCAGGGCGTCGACCGGGGCGCGATCCACGGCCTCGCCCCCGGCGCCTGGGTGATGGAGTACAAGGTCTGCGGCCCGGGGGGCTGCTTCTCGTCCGACACCACGCGAGCCGTGCAGCAGGCGATCCTCGACGGCGTCGACGTGATCAACTACTCGATCTCCGGTGGCACCCAGCCCTTCTCCGACTCCACGGAGCTGGCCTTCCTGGATGCCTACGCCGCGGGCGTGCTCGTGTCGGCCTCGGCCGGCAACGAGGGCCCCGGTGCGGGCACCGCCAACCACCTCTCACCGTGGGTCACCACCATCGGCGCTTCCTCCCAGAACCGTCAGTGGACCACCACGCTGAACCTGACGGCCGGCAACGGCGACACGTTCTCGGTCGACGGCACCTCGATCACCGGTGAGGGCATCGACTCGCCGCTGCCCGTCGTGCTCGCCGCGACGGCCCCCGGGTACAACAACGCCCTCTGCACCACCCCGGCGCCCGCCGGCCTGTTCGACGGCAAGATCGTGGCCTGCGAGCGCGGCCCGAACCGGGTGCTCAAGGGCTTCAACGTCCTGCAGGGCGGGGCCGAGGGGATGATCCTCTACAACCCGACGCTCATGGAGATGATGAGCGACAGCCACTGGATCCCGACGGTCGCTCTGGCCGACGGTGCCGACTTCCTGGCGTTCCTCAACGGCCACACCGGCGTCACGGGGTCGTTCGCCCGGGGCGAGGCGGCCGAGAGCCAGGGCGACGTGATGACCGCGTTCTCGTCCCGTGGTCCGGGCGGGCTGTTCATCAAGCCCGACGTCACCGCCCCCGGCCTGCAGATCCTGGCCGGCGCCTCGCCGTTCCCCGGTGACCCGCTGGCCAGCGCCCCGCCGCCGGGCGATCTCTTCCAGTCGATCGCCGGCACGTCGATGTCGTCGCCCCACACCGCGGGCGCGGCGCTCCTGCTGGCCGACCTGCACCCCGACTGGACGCCGGGCCAGATCAAGTCGGCCCTCATGACCACCGCGGTCACCGACGTGGTCAAGCACGACGAGGTCACCCCGGCCGATCCGTTCGACATGGGCGCCGGCCGCATCGACCTGAGCACCGCCGGCACCGCGCCGCTGTCGTTCGACGAGACCGCCGACAACTTCTTCGCCCTCGGCAACGACCCGGTCAACGCCGTGCACCTCAACCTGCCGTCCGTGAACGCCCCGGTCATGCCGGGCGAGCTCTCCACCACCCGCGTGGTCGAGAACGTCAGCGGCCGGCGGCAGAGGTTCACCGTGAGCACGTCGGCGCCCTCCGGTGCCAAGATCACGGTGTCGCCGAAGAACTTCACGCTGGCCCCGGGACGCACCGCCACGCTGAGCATCACCATCGAGGCGCCGGTCCCCGGTCCGCAGCAGTTCGGGCAGATCGACATCGACGCCCAGCGCGGCTCCGACATGCACCTGCCCGTGGCCTTCGTGCCGCAGCAGGCGGAAGTGTCGCTGACGCAGACCTGTGCGCCGAACCCGATCCAGCGGGGCGGCACCTCGGCGTGCACCGTCCAGGCGGTGAACAACAGCGCCGAGGACACCACGGCCGATCTCTTCACCGAGGTCACCGGGGGCCTGCGGGTCGCCGGCACCGATGGCAACGCCGACTGGGTCGACAACCGGAACGCCCAGGCCCTCGACGTGCCGCTGGCCGGACGCAGTCCGGGCGTCCCGGCGGTCGATCCGGGCAGCCTGGCGGGCTACCTGCCGCTCGACACCTTCGGCATCACGCCGGTCGCCGTCGGCGACGAGCAGATCGTCAACTTCAACACGGCACCGTTCGACTTCGCGGGTGAGACGTGGAGCCGGATCGGCGTCGACTCCAACGGCTACGTCGTGGTCGGCGGTGGGGCGACCGAGGACAACAACTGCTGCAACCTGCCCGACGGTCCCGACCCGGCCCGGCCCAACAACGTGTTGGCGCCGTTCTGGACCGACCTCGACGGCACCGGCACCGCCGGCATCTTCGTGGCCACCCTCACCGACGGGGTGAGCGACTGGATCGTCGTCGAGCACCGGGTGAACGTCTTCGGCACCACCGACCTGCAGGTCTTCCAGACCTGGATCGGCATCAACGGCGTCGAGGACATCACCTACGCCTACGACCCGGCGAACCTGCCCACCAACGGCGGCCAGGACTTCCTGGTCGGCGCCGAGAACGTGCTCGGCGAGGGCGACATGGTCGCCACGCTCCCGACGGAGGACCTGCGGGTCACCAGCACCGATGCGGAGCCGGGCGACGCCTTCTCCTACGTCGTGTTCGTGCGGGGCGAGTCGCAGGGCACGTTCCCGGTCACGTCGTCGATGGCGGCCGACACGGTGCCGGGCATCACGGTGGTGAAGTCCGACATCACCGTCGACCGGCGCCGGTAGCGGTAGCAACCCTCGTTCCGGACCTGCCCCCGATCGGGGGCAGGTCCGGTAGCTTGCCGCCGTGACAGGCCTCAGCTACGACGACGCCGTCGCCACGGCGACCGCCGAGGGTGCGGTGTTCGAGACCACCGAGGTGGTGGTCGAGGGCATCGAGCAGACCGTGTTCAAGCACGCCCCGCCCACCCTGGGCGCGCTGTTCGGCTTGTGCCGGAGCCGGGGCGACGAGGTGTTCCTCGTCTACGAGGACGAGCGCTGGACGTTCGAGCGCTTCATGGCCGAGGTCGACGCCCTGGCGGCCACGCTGGTGGGGCGGTTCGGGGTGGAGCGGGGCGACCGGGTGGCGATCGCCATGCGCAACCTGCCCGAGTGGGTGGTGGGCTTCGCCGCCGCGGTGTCGGTGGGCGCCGTCTCGGTGTCGCTCAACGGCTGGTGGACCGCCGACGAGCTCGACTTCGCCCTCGACGACTCCGGCCCCAAGGTGCTGCTGGCCGATCCCGAGCGGGCCCGGCGGTCGGCGGCGTCGTGCGCCCGGCTGGGGATCGACCTGGTGGTCGCCCGGGGCGGCGAGGGCGAGGGCCGGGAGGGCGCGGTGCCCGAGGGCGCCCACCGCTGGGAGGACGTGGTCGAGCCGGGCGCGCCCATGCCCGAGGTCGCCGTCGGCACCGACGACGACGCCACCATCCTCTACACCTCCGGTACCACCGGCCGTCCCAAGGGCGCGGTGTCGACGCACCGGGCCGTCACCCAGTCGCTGATGGCGTTCGCCTGCCGGTCGACGGTGGCGCGCCTGCGCAGCCCGTCCGACGCCGAGGACATCGCCGCCCAGCCGACGGTGTTCATCCTCATCGTGCCGCTGTTCCACGTGACCGGGTGCGTGGCGGTGTTGCTGTCGTGCGTGCTGGCGGGGCTGAAGCTGGTGATCATGCGCAAGTGGGACCCGGGCAAGGCGCTGGAGCACATCCAGGCCGAGCGGGTCACCAACTTCGTGGGCGTGCCCACCCAGGCGTGGGACCTGCTGGAGCACCCCCGGTTCGGCGAGTACGACACGTCGTCACTGGTCAGCGTGGGTGGCGGTGGGGCGCCGGCACCCCCGGAGCTGGTGCGCCGGGTGGAGGCCGGGTTCGCCCGGGGCCGCCCGTCGATCGGCTACGGCCTCACCGAGACCAACGCCTACGGGCCGCAGAACTCCGGTGACGACTACGTCACCCATCCGACCAGCACCGGCCGCTCGGTGCCGATCCTGGAGATCTCGATCCAGGACCCCTCGGGCCGGGCGCTGCCGGTCGGGGAGCGGGGCGAGATCTGCTTCAAGGGACCGCACCTCATCCGGGGCTACTGGAAGCGGCCCGACGCCACCGCCGAGGCGATCGTCGACGGCTGGCTCCACACCGGCGACCTGGGCCGCGTCGACGAGGACGGCTTCGTCTACGTGGAGGACCGGGTGAAGGACATGGTGCTGCGAGGCGGCGAGAACGTGTACTCCGCCGAGGTCGAGGCGGCGATCTACGAGTTCCCGGGCGTGCACGAGGCCGCGGTGTTCGGCGTGCCCCACGAGCGCCTGGGCGAGGAGGTGGCCGCCGCGGTCGTACCCCGGGACGGGGCGACGGTCGACACCGGCGAGCTGGAGACGTTCCTGGGCGAGCGCCTGGCGCCGTTCAAGGTGCCCTCCCGCTGGCTCGTCCTCGACGACCCCCTGCCCCGCAACGCCGCCGGCAAGTTCCTCAAGCGCGACCTCCGCGACCGACTCTCCTGACCGAAACTTCGACAGAGGTGGCGCCATAGCGACGCGTTCTGTCGAGATTTCGGGTGGGGTGGCCTACGCGAGGCGATGCGCTCGTCGTCGTCGAGGGGTGCCAGGAGGTCGAGCCCGGCCTGCGGGTCCCAGCGCCGGTCCTGCTCGACCAGCGTCAGGCGAGGGCGAAGATCCGGCGGAAGCGGGAACGGGCGGCCTTCGTGCCCTGCACCGAGAGGGTGTCGTCGGCGGCCAGGGTGTCGAGGGTGTCGCCCTGGCGGAGGCGGGCGAAGGCCCAGGCCGGGCCCTCGACGGTGACGGCGGCGGGGGAGTCGACCCGGCGTCGGCGGCCGGGCGGGAGCGACGAGAGGTGGACCGGACGTCCGCCGTCGACCACCAGGTCGTAGTGCTCGTCGACGTCGAGCCCCCGGGCCGCGAGCTCGTCGAACCAGGCCAGGAACACGGTCGGGGCCACCGAACGGGGCAGGATCGGCACGTCGGGCGTGGCCGGCTCCAGCTCCGGGGTGCCGAAGCGCACCAGGGCCCGGAGCACCGGGATCACGTCCTTGCCCCGGGTGGTGAGCGTGTAGACGTTGCGGGCCGCGGGCGGCGGGATGGTCTCGAGCACCACCAGGCCGTGCTCGGTGAGGCGCTTGAGCCGCTGCGACAGCACGTTGGGCGGGATGCCGGGCAGCTGCGCCCGCAGGTCGGTGAAGCGCTGCGGCCCGAGCGACAGCTCGCGCAGGACCAGCAGCGTCCAGCGGTCGCCGAGGACGTCGAGGCTGCGGGCGATGGGGCAGTACTGGTCGTAGCTCCCGGCCACGCCCGACACTGTAGCCAAGTTCACAAAAAGTATCTATTGATACGGATTCTGTATCAGTCGATACTGCACCCATGCCCACACCGAAACCCGGGGTCGTCCTGGCGACGGCGGCGATGGCCGTGTTCCTGGTCTTCCTCGACACGACGGCGCTGTTCGTCGCCTACCCGGACCTCCGGGCCGACTTCGCCGACGTGAGCCCGTCGCAGCTCTCGTGGGTGCTCAACAGCTACACGCTCACGGTCGCCGCCCTGCTCATCCCCGCCGGGCGGCTGGCCGACCGGGTGGGCCGCAAGCGGGTCTTCCTCGTCGCCACCGCCCTGTTCTGCGTCGGCTCCACGCTGTGCGGCCTGGCGCCGTCCGTCGAGCTGCTGATCGTCGCCCGGGTGCTGCAGGCGGTCGGCGCCGCCGGCCTGATCCCGTCGTCGCTGGGCCTGGTGCTGGTCGCCTACCCGCGGGAGCGGGTGCCGGTCGCCGTCGCCGTCTGGGGCGCGGTCGGCGCCGTGGCCGGGGCGGTCGGCCCCACGGCCGGCGCGGCGCTGGTCGAGGCCTGGGGCTGGCGGTCCGTGTTCTTCCTCAACATCCCGTTCGTCGTCGGTGTCCTCGTCGCCGGGCCCCGCCTGCTGCCGGAGTCGAAGGAGGCGACGACGGGGCGCCTCCCCGACCCGCTGTCGGTGGCGTTGCTGGCCGGCGGGCTCGCGGCGGTCGCCTTCGGAGTGGTGCAGACCGACGAGTGGGGCTGGACGAGCGCCGGGAGCCTCGGTGCCATGGCCGGCGGCGCCCTGGCCGTCGCCGTGTTCCTGTGGCGGTCGAGCCGGGTGGCCAACCCGCTGTTCCCGCTGGAGCTCTTCCGCATCAACGGTGTGCGCTGGGGGAACCTCGGCATGTTCACCTTCGCCGCCGTCTTCACGATGGCGTTCTTCGGCAACGTGCAGTTCCTCACCGGCGTGTGGGACTGGTCGGTGCTGAAGGCCGGCTTCGCCATCGCCCCCGGGCCGCTGTCGGTGGCGGTGCTGGCGCCGCTCGCCGGCCGCATCGCCGCCCGCCGGGGCCAGCGCCTGCTGCTGGTGCCCGGCGGCCTCGTCTACGGCGCCGGGGCGCTGTGGATGCTCACCCACGCCGAGGTCCGGCCCGACTACCTCGGCACCTTCCTGCCCGCCAACCTGCTGACCGGGCTCGGCGTCGCCCTGTGCCTGCCGCAGCTCTCCAGCGTGGCCGTGCAGCAGCTGCCGCCCGACCGGTCCGCCACCGGCTCGGGGATCAGCCAGTCGATCCGCCAGATGGGGGCGACGATCGGTGTGGCGGTGTTCGTCGCTCTGCTGGGCACTCCCGGGCCGGGCGAGGCGATCGACCGGTTCCAGCGGGTGTGGTGGTTCGTGATCGCCGGCGGCGTGGCCGTGTCGCTCTCGGCGCTGGCGCTGCGGCGTCCGGCCCCCGCGGCCGCGTCGCCACCGGCCGGGGCCGCCGCCGACCTTCCCGTCGCCGTGGAGGTGACGGCATGACCCCCCACTTCCGCCACGACACCGCCGTCACCCGGCTCAGCGACTCCCGCTGGCGGGCCGACCTCGCCACCCGCTGGTCGTCGCTGGTGGGGGTGCACGGCGGCTACGTGGCGGCGCTCGCCTCCCGGGCCATCGACGAGGCGGTCGGCGACCCCGGCCGCCCCGTCCGCACCCTGTCGGCCCAGTTCCTGCGGGCCCTGCGGCCCGGCCCCGTCGAGATCGGGGTCACGATCGAGCGCCGGGGTCAGAGCCTGGTGTTCGCGTCGGCCCGGGTCCACCAGGGCCACCGCACCTCGGTGCTGATCCGCACCACCAGCGCCGGCGGCTCGGCCCACAGCCTGATCTACGACGACCACCGTCCCCGGCCCCGACCCGCCCGGCCACCCGGCGGCGCACCCCGCTTCCTGGCCGAGCCCGTGAAGCACTTCGAGCAGGTCGAGGTGGTGATGGACCCCGACGTCGTGCCGTACTCGGGTGGTGGCCCCGCGTGGCTGGCGGCGTGGCTGCGGCCGCTCGACGACGAGCCGGTCGACAACGCCTGGCTGATCGCGGCCTGCGACATCCTGCCGCCGGCGTCGTTCTCGATGACCCCCGGCCCGACCCGCGCCGCCACGCTCGACTACACCGTCCACCTGCCGCTGGCCGACCCGTCGCTGTGGGTGCCGCCGGGGAGCCACGTGTACCTCGACTGCCGCTCGCCGCGGGCCGTCGACGGCATGGCGGTGGAGAACGGCGAGCTGTGGGGCCCGGACGGCACGGTGCTCGCCGTCAGCCGCCAGACCCGCCTCGCCGACGACCGGGTCCCGGCGGCGTTCGCGAAGGCCTGAGGGGTCGCCCGACGGGCCCGACCTCTACCTCGAGAAGTGGAGGCGGACGGTCGTCCCTCCGGCGTTCGACCGCAGCTGGAGGAGGCGGCACAGCTGGTTGGCCATCCACAGGCCGCGGCCGTCGATCTGGCCGTCGACCGGGGCCCGGCGGCCCACCAGGGGGTCGGCCAGCCGGCCGCGGTCGGTCACCTCGCACACCAGGGCGCCCGGCTCCGTCCACACGGCGACGGTGCCCTCGCCGCCGCCGTGGCGCAGGCTGTTGGCGGCCACCTCGTCGACCGCCAGCACCACGTCGGCGACCGTGGGGCCGTCGAGCCCGGCGGCCACGGCCTCGCCACCCACGAAGTGCCGCACCGGCCACAGGCGCCGGAACGTGAGCCGCAGCGGCGCCCCGGGCGGCGGGTCGAGCGGCTCGGCCAGCAGCTGCCCGACATCCGCGCGCTCGTGGGCCGCCCGCGCCTGGGCGACCACCGCCGGCTCCAGGCGGCCGGCGTCGTAGGGGCACAGCAGCCGGAAGCCCGGGGCGTCGGCGAAGGCGACGTCGAGCAGCGCCTCGTGGACGTGGCACTCCACCAGCTCGGCGGGGCTGCGACCCGGCCACACCGGCGCACTCACGCCCCATCCCACACCGCCGTGGTCGTCGAGGAAGCGCCGCCACAGCGGGATGATCCGGGCCGGGTTGGGGCCGACGGACGCCATGTCGGCGAACTGCACGGCGCCGGCGTCGGTGCCCAGGGCCGCCCGCAGCACGGCGATCGTGCGGGCCTCCGTGACCACGAGCGCGGGCCCGTCGGCGGCCAGCCCCTCACGCAGGAACGCGCCGGCCGACACGGCCAGTTCGCGGTCGTCCCTGTACAGCAGTGCCTGGTGCCGGAACCCGTCGTCCGCAGTCACGGGCCGGGGTCTACCCCGCGATCTGCGCTCCCCAACGGTTCGTCACGACCTTGTCAAGGAACCGGGCCCGCCCCCGAAGTGTTGGTGCCCGTCCAGCGTCTCAATTCCGGCAGAACTCAACCCCTAAAAACAGCAAAACGATGACACCAGAAACCGCAGAACTGGGTAGTCTCTCGGCTGTGACCAGGATCATTCCCCGCCGTGCGCTGCCTATCGCAGTCGAACGACTCTCGTACGGACGCGGGCTGATCGTGAACGGCCCCAGGCAATGCGGCAAGAGCGAGCTCCTGCGCATGCTGCACGATCAGCTCGGCGGCACGCTGTCCTCGCTCGACGAGCCGGTGCAGCTGCGGGCGGCTCGCACCGACCCGACCGGCTTCGTCTCCGACCGGGCCCTGCCGCTCTTCGTCGACGAGGTGCAGCGAGGAGGAAACCCGCTCGTCCTGGCTCTGAAGGTCCTGCTGGACGGCTCCCGGGAGCCGGGTCAGGTGGTGCTCGCCGGGTCGACGCGCTTCCTCACCGAACCGCGCCTGTCGGAGTCGCTCGCCGGCCGGGTCCGGTTCCTGGACCTCTGGCCGCTGGCGCAGGCCGAGATCGAAGAAGCGTCCGAGGCCAACCCGGTCGATCTCCTGCTTTCGTCGACGAGGCGCCTTCGGCGGGCGTATGCCGCCCTTCCGGGGCCCAGCCGACGCGAGGTCTACGAGCGGGTGTGCCGTGGCGGCTATCCGGAAGCCGTGTTGGCGCCGAGCGACAGGGCACGGATCGGGTTCTTCAACGACTACGTCCGGACGATCAGCCAGCGCGACATCACCGAGATCGGGCGCATCGCCCAGCGGGTCGAGCTGCCCGGCTTCATGCGGGTGCTCGCCTCGCGCACTGCCACCGTCCTGAACACGGCGACCTTGGCCGACGTCGTCGGGCTGACCCCCGACTCGGTCCGGCGGTACCTGCCACTCGTCGAGACTGTGTTCCTCACCATGAGGTTGCCGGCCTGGAGTCGCAACGTCACCGCTCAACTGCGCCGTCGGCCGAAGGTCCATCTGACCGACTCGGGGCTGGCGGCGGCGCTCACGGGAACGACGCCGGACAGGATGTTGGACCCGGCGTCGACCTACACGGGCCAGCTCCTGGAGACCTTTGTTGTCACCGAGCTGGTGAAGCTCACGACGTGGTGCGAGGAGCCGGTCGCGCTGTCCCACTACCGGGACGCCGAGGGACGGGAAGCCGACGTCGTGCTCGAGAGCCCTGACGGCCGCATCACGGCGATCGAGGTGAAGGCCGCCGTCGACGTCGACGAGAGAGATGTGCGGCACCTGACCTACCTCCGGGACCAGCTCGGCGAGAGCTTCACGAACGGTGTGATCATCCACTGCGGCAAGCAGACAGTTCCGCTGGGCGACCGGATCACGGCGCTCCCCGTCAACGCCCTGTGGAGCTGACCCCGAAGTCCGGGATCAGCCGGAGAGCGTGGGGCCGGCGCGCTCGACCGTGATGCGGACGACGACGCGGTGGTCGCTCTCCATCACCGCGCGGTAGTCGGCCCAGTCGGGGTGCTCGCCGGAGATGCGGCGGTAGTACTCCACCAGGGGCTCCATGGCGTCGGGGAGCGACAGGACCTCGGCCGGGCCCTCCACCTGCACCCACTCGCCGAAGAACCCGTCGGTGAAGGCGCAGTACGTGGCGTACGGGAGGGCCCGCAGGTGGCGTACCTTGTAGGCGGTCTCCCGTGAGGAGATCTCCACCCGGCCCTCGTCGTCCACACCGGCGGTGACCGGCGACATCTGGGGAGTCCCGTCGGCCCTTGTCGTGGCGAGCACGCCACGGTGGTTCCGGCGGATGAAGTCGAGTGCAGCATCGCGGTCCATGCCACCGACGCTAGGGGGCGGCGGGCCTCAGCGGGCGCGGCCCGCGAAGGTCAGCAAACGAGCGTGCAAGGAGCCAGTAAGTCAATACTTCTGGCGGTTCCGCACGGAGTGTCTCATAATGGGTCACGAATCTGCTGGGGAGTTGGGAAACAGGGGGGAACTCGTGCCGAACGAAGTTCAGCGCGCCCGTGAGCGAGATCTGATCTGGGTCGAAACCCCGTTCGAGGAACCGACGGCCAAGGTCGTCGTCGCCGCGTCGCGGGCCGGAGCCTTCGGAATCCTCGACCTCGGAGTCGACACCGACCGGGCACTCCAGGCGCTCGCCACCGTCACCCGTCGCACCGACGCGCCCTTCGGCGTCCGGGTCGGCGAGCACTGCCGACTCGGGTCGGACGACCTGCCCGCCGCCGTCGACACCGTGGTCCTCGCCGACCACACGCTGGTCGGCGACTGGCGCCACGCCACGCTGGCGAGGATCGTGGTCGAGGTCCGCTCGGCCGACGAGGCCCGCGCCGCGCTCGCCGCCGGGGCCGACGGCCTCGTCGCGCGCGGCGCCGAGAGCGGTGGCCGGGTCGGCACCACCGGCGCCTTCGTGCTGGGCCAGCAGGTCCGGGAGCTCCTCGCCGACACCGGTGACGACGACCGGCCGCTGTGGGTCCAGGGCGGCATCGGACGCCACACCGCCGCGGCCGCCATCGTCGGCGGCGCCACCGGCGTGGTGCTCGACGCCCAGGTCGCGCTGCTCCGGGAGAGCCACCTGCCCCGGGCCGTCCGCCAGGCCGTCGCCGCCATGGACGGCAGCGAGACCCGGGTCGTCGGCGACCACCGCCTCTACAGCCGGCCCGACCTCTGGGTCGCCGACCTCGACGCCCGCACCACCGCCGGCGACCTCGCCGGCCGCCTCGGCGCGACCAGCCTCACCGAGCAGGCCGTCCCCGCCGGGCAGGACGCCGCCTTCGCGGCCCGCTTCGCCCAGCGCTACGGCACCGTCGGCCGCATGGTCACCGGGTTGCGCCAGGAGATCGAGGACCACATCCGAGCGGCCCGCACCGAAGAGCCCCTCAAGCCGGGCAACGGCGTCGCCCCCGAGCTGGGCACCACCTACCCGGTGGTCCAGGGCCCGATGACCCGGGTGTCGGACCGCGCCGCGTTCGCCGGCAAGGTGGCCGAGGGCGGCGGCATGCCGTTCCTCGCCCTCGCCCTGCTGCGGGGCGAGTCCGAGGTCCGCCCCCTCCTGGAGGAGACGAAGGAGCTGCTGGGCGAGCGTCCCTGGGGCGTCGGAGTGCTCGGCTTCGTCCCCAAGGAGCTGCGCGACGAGCAGCTCTCGGTGATCCGCGACGTGCGGCCCCCGCTGGCGCTCATCGCCGGCGGCCGCCCCTCGCAGGCGGTCACCCTCGAAGAGGTCGGCATCCGCACGTTCCTGCACGTGCCCGCGCCCGGCCTCCTGGAGCGCTTCCTCAAGGACGGCGCCCGCCGCTTCGTGTTCGAGGGCTTCGAGTGCGGCGGCCACACCGGCCCCCGGTCGAGCTACGCCCTCTGGGAGTCGCAGATCGAGGTGCTCACCGAGTGGGCGGCCCAGACCGGCAAGGGTCGCATGGACGACCTCGACCTGCTGTTCGCCGGCGGCATCCACGACGAGCGCTCCGCCGCCATGATCGCCGCTCTCACCGGGCCCCTGGCCGCGGCCGGGGCACGGGTGGGCGTGCTGATGGGCACCGCCTACCTCTTCACCGAGGAGGCCGTCGCCGGCGGCGCCATCGGCGAGGAGTTCCAGGCCCAGGCGCTGGCCTGCGAGCGCACCGCGCTGCTCGAGTCCGGCCCCGGGCACGTCACCCGCTGCGCCGAGTCCCCGTTCGTCGACACCTTCGAGCAGACCCGCCGCCGCCTCGTCGACGAGGGGGCCGACCACCAGGTGGTGTGGGCCGAGCTGGAGGGCCTCAACCTCGGCCGGTTGCGCGTTGCCTCCAAGGGCCTGAAGCGCGACGGTGACGTGATCGTCGCGGTCGACCGCGACGAGCAGCGCGACGAGGGGATGTTCATGATCGGGGACGTCGCGACGCTGCGCAGCGAGCGGACGACGGTGCACGACCTGCACGAGGCGGTGACGACGGGCGCCACCGCGCACCTCGCCGCGGTCGCCGAGCAGCTCGACGTCGCCGGCCTGGCGCACCCGCGTCCCGTACCCCAGCCCGTCGACGTCGCCATCGTCGGCATGGCCGCGGTCATGCCCGGCGCCGACGACGTGGAGGAGTTCTGGCGCAACATCGTGGAGGGCGTCAACTCGATCACCGAGGTGCCGCCCGAGCGCTGGGACGTCGACACCTACTTCGACCCCGAGTGGGACCACCAGACCGCCAGCCAGCGTGACGGCAGCGCCTCCAAGTGGGGCGGCTTCCTGCGGGAGATCGCCTTCGACGCCCTCGCCTACGGCATCCCGCCCGCGTCGCTGGCCGCCATCGAGCCGGTCCAGCTGCTGAGCCTCAAGATCGCCGCCGACGCCCTCACCGACGCCGGCTACGACGACCGCCCGTTCGACCGCGAGAACACCTCGGTGGTCTTCGGCGCCGAGGGCAGCACCGACCAGTCGGCCGCGTCCGGGTTCCGGGCCATGTACCCGTCGTACATGGGCGAGATCCCGCCCGAGCTCGACGAGTGGCTGCCGCACGTCACCGAGGACTCCTTCGCCGGGCTGCTCCCCAACGTGATCGCCGGCCGCATCGCCAACCGCCTCGACCTGGGTGGCCGCAACCTCACCGTCGACGCCGCCTGCGCCTCGTCGCTGGCCGCGGTCGACGTCGCCTGCTCCGAGCTGGCGGCCGGGTCGGCCAACGTCGTGCTGTGCGGCGGCGCCGACCTGCACAACGGCATCCAGGACTTCCTGCTGTTCACCAGCGTCCACGCCCTGTCGACCACCGGCCAGTGCCGCACGTTCGACTCGTCGGCCGACGGCATCGCCCTGGGCGAGGGCGTGGCCTGCGTGGTGCTCAAGCGCCTCGCCGACGCCGAGCGCGACGGCGACCGGGTGTACGCGGTGATCAGGTCGGTCGGCGCCTCGTCGGACGGCCGCCACCTGGGCCTCACCGCGCCACGCCAGGAGGGCCAGGAGCGCGCCCTGCGTCGGGCCTACGCCCAGGCGCAGATCGATCCGCAGGACGTCGGCCTGGTGGAGGCCCACGGCACCGGCACGGTGGTGGGCGACCGCACCGAGCTGTCGACGCTCACCCAGGTCTTCACCCAGGCCGGCATGGCCACGGCGTCGTGCGTGGTGGGGTCGGTGAAGTCGAACGTCGGCCACACCAAGTGCGCCGCGGGGCTGGCCGGCCTCATCAAGGCGGCCAAGGCCGTGTACCACGGCGTCCTCCCGCCGACCCTCAACGTCGAGCAGCCCAACCAGGCCTGGGACCAGGCGACGAGCCCGTTCGTGTTCCTCGACGAGTCCCGCCCGTGGACCGACGAGCGCCGGATCGCCGGCGTCAGCGCCTTCGGCTTCGGCGGCACCAACTTCCACGTGGTGATCGAGTCGCACCCCGACGACGACGTGCCCGCGCGGGCCGTCGACTCCTGGCCGGCCGAGCTGTTCGTCTTCCGGGGCGAGCAGCCGGTGGTCGACAAGGCGCTGGCCGACCTGGCCGCCCGCCTGGACGAGCCCGGTGCGGTGCGCCACGCCTGGCGCTTCCGCGACATCGCCGCGGCGGTGTCGGGCAGCGGCCGGGGAGCCGTGAAGGTCGCCATCGTCGCCTCCGACGCCGACGACCTGCGGGCCAAGGTCGAGCGGGCCCGCGCCGGCACCACCGCGCCTGGCGTCTACCTGCCCGACCCCGCGCTCGTCGGCGCCGACGACCGGGAGACGCCCCGCGTCGCCTTCCTGTTCCCCGGGCAGGGCAGCCAGCGTCCCGGCATGGCCGGCGACCTGCTGGTCGGCTTTGCCGAGACCCGCCCGCTGCTGCAGCTGGGCGAGCGCTGGGCGGCCACGATGCTGCCGCCCGCGGCCTTCGGGGCCGACGCCCGCGACGCCCAGCAGCAGGCCGTCACCGACACCCGCGTGGCCCAGCCGACCCTCGGCGTCGCCGGCCTCACGGCGGCCCGGGTGCTGGCCCGCTTCGGCGTCGAGCCGGACATGCTCGCCGGCCACAGCTACGGCGAGCTGGTGGCGCTGTGCCTCTCCGGTGCCTTCGACGAGCGCACCCTGCTGGAGCTGAGCGAGGCCCGGGGCGAGGCCATGCTCGCCGCCGTGCCCGACGGTGACGCCGGGGGCATGGTCGCGGTGTCGGCGTCGCGGGCCCGGCTCGACGAGGTGCTCGCGGGCGTCGACGTGGTCGTGGCCAACGACAACCACCCCGAGCAGCTCGTGATCGCCGGCCCGACCTCGGCGGTGGAGGAGAGCCTGCGCCGTCTGAAGGAGGCCCGCATCACGTGCCGGCGCCTGCCGGTCGCCTGCGCCTTCCACAGCCCGGTGGTGGCCGCGGCCGCCGAGACGCTGGCCCGGCGCCTGGAGGAGGCGCCCCTGTCGGCCCCCGAGCTGCCGGTCTACAGCAACCTCAGCGCCGACCTGTACCCGTCCGACGTGGCCAAGCTGCGCGACCTGCTGTCGTCGCAGGTGGCCAACGGCGTGCGGTTCACCGAGGAGGTGCGGGCGATGTACGCCGCCGGCGCCCGGGTGTTCGTGGAGGTCGGGCCCGGCCGCACGCTCACCGGCTGCGTCGACAAGATCCTGGCCGACCGCCCGCACGTCGCCGTCGCCACCGACCGTCCCGGTGACAGCGGTGTCACGGCGCTGCTGCACGCCCTCGCCCGCCTGGCGGTCGCGGGGGTGGTGGTCGACGTGGCCGAGCTGTTCGAGGGCCGGAGCGTCGAGCCGGCGCTCTGGTCGAAGCCCGGCCGGCCGGCAGGATGGACCGTGAGTGGCCACCTCGTGCGGCAGGCCGACGGCGAGACCGTGCCGGGCGGCCTGAAGCCGGCGACGTCGGTGCCGGAGATCGTGCTGGCCGCGCCCGCCAACGGTGACGGCAACGGCCATGCCCCGGCGTCGGACCAGGTGCTCGTCGAGTACTTCAAGGCCGCGCAGCAGATCATCGGTGCCGGCCACCAGCTGGTGATGAACCACCTCGGGATCGCCCCGACGCAGGCAGCGTCCGTTGTCGCCGTACCAGCGATCCCCGCCGTGCCCCCGGTGGCCCCGGCCCCGGCCCTGACCCCCGCGCCCGCGGCGCTCGCAGACGCCGAGCGCACGGCCGTGGCCGGCGAGGCCGAGAAGAAGGGTAAGCCGTTGCCGTCGCCCGAGGAGATGCTGGCGAAGCTCACGGCGATCGTGTCGGGGCGGACGGGTTACCCGGAGGACATGTTGGGGCCGGACCTCGACGTGGAGGCCGACCTGTCGATCGACTCGATCAAGCGGTTGGAGATCCTCTCGGAGCTGGCCGACGAGATCGGGATGTCCGACGACGGGAACCTCGACGCGTTCGAGGACCTGGTCGCGGAGCTGGCGTCGCGCAAGACCCTGCGCGGCATCGTCGACTTCCTCTTCGAGCACGCCGATCTCCTGGGTGGCGGTGAGGAGGCCGCGGCTCCGGCAGCGGCTCCCGTTCCGGCGGGACGTAAGCCGTTGCCCTCGCCGGAGGAGATGCTGGTTCGCCTCACCACGATCGTCTCGGGGCGGACGGGTTACCCGGAGGACATGCTGGGTCCGGACCTCGACGTGGAGGCCGACCTGTCGATCGACTCGATCAAGCGCTTGGAGATCCTCTCGGAGCTGGCCGACGAGATCGGGATGTCCGACGACGGGCACCTCGACGCGTTCGAGGACCTGGTCGCGGAGCTGGCGTCGCGCAAGACCCTCCGCGGGATCGTCGACTTCCTCTTCGAACACGTCGACCTCCTCGGCGGAGAAGTTCCCGCGGAACCGCCGGTAGGCGAGCCCGCCGCGGCAGCCGAACTCGCAGAAGCGGAGCACACGGCCGTGGCCGGCGAGGCCGAATCGGGGGTCGAGATCCCGTCGGGCGCCAACCGGTTCGTCGTCACGCTCGACGACCAGCCGTTGGAGCAGACCCGGGACCTCGCCGGCCTCGAGGTCCTCGTCACCGGCACCAGCCCCGTCGCCCGGGCCATCGCCGACGAGCTGGGCGGGCGCGGCGCCGACGCCCAGGTCCAGGCCGACGCCGTCGCCTACCGGGGCAGCGCCGGGATCGTCGTCCTCACCGACCTCCTCGACGGCGTCGCCCGCAATGCCGCCGGGCCCGAGGCCGTGATCGAGATCCCCGAGCTGTACGCCCGGGTCCGGGCGCTGCTGCTCGACACCGCCAGCGACATCGTGGTCGTCACCCCGCTCGGCGGGGGCCTCGGCATCGACCCGCCGTCGCCCCTCCGGCCCGGCCACGGCCCCGCCGCCGACCCGCCCGACGCCCTGCCCGTGGGCGCCGGCGTCCGCGGCCTGGTGAAGACCGCGTGGCTCGAGTTCGACCGCCGCGTGCGCCTGGTCGACGTCGACCCGCTCGCCCTCGCCGCCGAGCTGGCCACCGTGCTCGCCGACGAGGTCGCCCAACGCTTCGCCCCCGTCGAGGTGGCGTGGCACGACGGTGTGCGGCGGGCGTCGCGCATCGGCGTGCGGCCCGAGATCCCCGCCGGCTCCGAGCTGCCCCTCGGCCCCGACTCCGTGGTGCTGCTCACCGGCGGCGCCCGGGGCATCACCGCCCGGGTGGCCTTGGCGCTGGCCCAGCGGTCGGGCTGCCGGGTGGAGCTGGCCGGCCGGTCCCCGCTGCCCGAGGGCGTCGAGGACCCCGACATCGCCGCCTGCACCGAGCGCGTGAGCCTGCGCGCCGCCCTCATCCGGGCCGGCTGGCGGGAGCCGAAGGCGATCGAGGGCGAGTGCGACCGGATCCTGGCCGCCCGCGAGGTGCGGGCGACGCTCGCCGGCCTGGCCGCGGCCGGCTCGGGCGTCGAGTACCACCAGGTCGACGTGCGTGACACCGCGGCGCTCGAGGCCGTCGTCGACTCCATCTACGCCCGCCACGGCCGGCTCGACGGGGTGGTCCACGGGGCCGGCATCCTCGACGACCACTTCATCGTCGACAAGACGCCCGAGGCGTTCGAGCGGGTGTTCGCCACCAAGGTCGACGGCGCCCGCACCGTGCTGCGCACCGTCCGCCGGGCGGTCACCGCCGGCGACCGCAGCCGGCCCGCCTTCGTCGTGTTCTTCGGCAGCACCGCCGGCGTGTGCGGCAACCGGGGCCAGGCCGACTACGCCGCCGCCAACGACGCCCTCGACGCCATGGCCGCCGCCAACCGCGACGTCGCCGACAGCATCTTCGCCCTCGACTGGGGACCGTGGTCGTCGGAGGCCGGGATGGTGTCCGACGCGCTGGCTGCCATCTTCCGGTCGGCCGGCATGGGCCTCATCCAGGTCGACGACGGCACTGCGGTGATGCTCGACGAGATCGGCGCCGCCATCGCCACCGGCGACTACTCCCGGCCCCACCAGGTGACGGTGGCCCGCTGCGCGCCGGCGCTGATCGCCGCCGCCTTCGGCCAGGGCTCCGGACAGGGGGTGTGACACGCCGCGCATGCTCTTCGCCACGGCCGAGCTGGGACGGTCCAAGACCCGCTTCGGGTTCCTGACGCTCGGGGCGGGTCTCCTCGTCTTCGTGCTGCTGTTCCAGCAGGCGCTGCTGGCGGCCGTGCTCGACGGGATGTCCGGCGCGCTCACGCACCAGTCGGCGCCGGTGCTGGTGTACGCCCGCCAGGCGCAGCGCTCGTTCGCCGGCAGCCTGGTCACGCCGGACCAGGTGGCCAACGTGACCGGCGCCGAGGGCGTGGCCGACGCCGCCGAGCTGGCGGTCACGCTGCTGAGCTTCCGGGCGCCGGGCAGCGAGGAGCGGGTCAACGCCTCGGTGATCGGCCACCGGCCGGGCCGGGCCGGCGAGCCCGTCGGGATCACCGACGGCCGGTCCGCCGAGGCACCGGGTGAGGTCGTGGCCAGCGGCGAGGACGCCAAGGGCTTCGGGGTCGGCGACACGATCGTGGTGGAGCCGGGCAACAACGAGCTGAAGGTGGTCGGCCTGACCGAAGGGGGGCGCCTCAACGTCGGCGCCACCCTGTGGACGCCGTGGGACACGTACCTCGACCTCGTCCACGACGTCGCGCCCGACGTGCCACTGGTGCCGCCGTCGATCCTGGCGCTGCAGCCCGAGCCGGGCGTGTCGGCCGCGCAGCTCGTGCGGTCGATCAACGAGAGCTTCCCCGAGCTGGAGGCGCTCACCCGGGAGGACGCTGCCGAGCTGACGCCGGGCCGCAGCTCGATCCAGCTCGCCTTCGTGGCGGTGCTGGGGCTGGGCTACCTGGTGGTGGCGGTGGTCATCGGGTTCTTCTTCCTCACGATGACGCTGCAGAAGGAGTCGTCGACCACGCTGCTGCGGGCCGTCGGGGCGCGGGGCAACTACCTCGTCCGCTGCCTGCTCTACCAGGTGGCGGTGGTGACGCTCGGCGGTCTGGCGATCGGCACCCTGATGATGCTGATCGCCGCGCCCCTGCTGGGGTCGACGGTGTCGGTGAAGGTCGACCCCATGGTGATCCTCAGCACCGCGGTGCCGGCGCTGGCCGTGTCGCTGCTGGGCGCGATCCCGCCGCTGCGCCGCCTCCTCCGG